>Ga0310786_10009379_pt1 | contig 12433 bp, 6 predicted proteins | sample AusTroGonzalo_MG_FD_203881 | JGI IMG/M metagenome (GOLD analysis project Ga0310786, IMG submission 203881) | Bovine rumen microbial communities from tropical cattle in Woodstock, Queensland, Australia - Gonzalo_03 (v2) (version 2) | ecosystem: Host-associated > Mammals > Digestive system >...
GGCAACGCTGGCAGATTGGATACCTGTTACAGCTACAGGTGAAGGTGAAATCCAGTTCTCGGCTGATATTAAAGATAAAGGTAACAACGATACAAATCTGAAAAAAAACGATTCGTTTTCATTGTGGAGAGCTAAGAAGGTTGGCGATACTACACCTGCAGAGGCTGACTTTGGAACTAAAGCTACTATCTATTCTTACGATGGAGAGTCTTTTTCAGTATCATCTACATCCGACCCAATTTATTGGCCCAATAAAGATGATAGCTATTTCTTCCGAGCTTTGGCATATCAAACCTCTGAGCATACCCTCCTGGAAGTAACAAGCACGGTGGCTAAACAGGGTACCGATTTGCTTTGGGCTACAACGCCAGCGCATGAAACTTACGAGGCAGGCGCTGCCATTGCACCTCGTACTGGTACTGTGCCTTTGTCGTTCGAGCATGCTATGAGTAAAGTAATTATTACTTTGGCTACAAAAGAAGATACAGACGATCCAGCGTATGTCAATCTCAGCAACGCAACAATCGAATTAACTAATCTGTCGACATCGGGTACTATTGCTTTGATTGATGGTAAGATTAATGCTGCTGATGCAGTTGCTTCGGCTTTTGATGATGGAAAAAGTGGCGATATTAAGATGATGATCCCACAGAAACTGGATAACGCTAAGTTGGTTATCAACCTGCACGATGGTGCCACTGATGCTACATCTACAACATACTCATTGTCTCTCAAAGACTGTATAGACGATAAATCAAAAGTAAAAATTGGCGAGTGGCTTCGTGGTAATCAGTACAGCTATACTATCACCATTACCAAAGAGGAGGTAAAATTCCGTGCGATGGTACAGGATTGGACTGAGAATAAGGGTAGTGGTAACGCAACGCTAGATTGGGATTAATGTGATGAAGATAAAAAAGTATTTATATATGGCCACAGCGGCCTTGGCGATGGCGATAGCCCTTACTTTGGGGGCTTGCACGGAGGCTGAGGTTGAAATCGGCAGCACGCAGCAGGGCTTGATGCCTGTGCTGTTCTCGGCTGGTAATACTGCCGTTACCCGCTCTGCTTCGGCATCGTATATGCCGGATGGCAGTCGCTTCGTCTGCTCGATGTTCTTCCATGCCGGTGCTAAGGATACCAACGATTCGGCATATGTCGCCCCTGTATCGGATGTGAATATGACTACCGCCTGGCTTAAGATTAATAACGCCACAGGTAATGCCGTATTTTGCGACAGCACTTATAAAGCTGCTACCAGTACCGATAGCTATGGCTTCGACGAAAATGCCAAGTGCTTTTACTGGCAGAACCGATTGAACCATATATTTGTGGCACTAACGGATAATAACAAACTGAAGACTCAAGACGGTACTGATAATTCAACGACCGGTACGCTGAAACTCTTTCCCAATGTGCAAACCCAGTATGATGGTAAGTATATGCTGGCCTACGATCTGACGCGAGGCGAAAATGATAGTACCATCACTCAGCAGCCCGATCCCATTCTGGCTTATGAAACGGCACGTCCATCGGGTGGTACCGCCGAGGCTAACCGCGTAAAGTTATTCTTTAAGCACCAGTTTGCGCAGGTGCAGGTAAACGTGAAGGGTTCGGCTGATACATCTGCCGAAATCGATACAGCCTGTATCGAGAAAGTAGAGTTGCTAGGTGTTGCCGAAACGGGTTATGTGCCTTATTGCATCAATGCGGATGGTACTCTGCCAGCCGCAACATCTCTGCCCATCAATTTGGACGACTCTAAGTATACGACAACGATCAAAGCCAACCCTTATGGTTCGTGTTTTAATATGTTCGTGTGCTCAACACCCGTGTTTGGCTATCTCAAGTCGTTCGAGTGTATTGCCTTTGGCACCCTGCAGGGCATTCGCATTACCTGGCGAGAGACAAAGGATACTAACTCAAAAGAACACGTAACCACCTTTAAAGGTGTAACTAACAAGAAGCTCGAGAGCGGTACCAAGTACATTTACAACATAGAGTTGCGCCGCAGCTTGATTGCTGATGTTACAGCCAAGATTCTGCCTTGGGATATGGACAAAACTGATGATTATTCGGCCGATGGCACGATTTCTGACGAAAATTAGGAGAGACTACAACATGAAGATAAAATATCTATATAAACTATCGCAGCTGGTACTGATGGCAACCTGCATTCTGGTGATGACGGGTTGTACCGAAGCGCTGAGCAATTTCTTCTCTGACGATATCGAAGAGGGCGAGGAGGTGCTGTTTACTACCGCTCTGCCCAGCGTGGCTGCGACACGTACGACCCAAGAGGATTACAATAAGCAGATGGAGGCTTATCAGGCCGTTAACAAGGCTTATGAGTTTACCATCGACATGTATGAAGGCGGTAACGTTGTTGGCACCAGCACCTATCAGCCTGCCGGTGGCGATTCTATTGGTACGCTGAGTATCAAGAGTGGTGCCACGCCTTTATATTGGACCAGCACCACCAAACCTTATGCCTTTAATGCTGTGGCTGGAACCAAAACACTTGAAGCCGACCAGTCGAACCCGGATAAATGGTTGCTGCAGGACCGTCTGGAGGGTTATGGCTATGTGCAGCTGTGGGATACTGAAAAAGGTAAGCCTACCGATTCGCTTAATGCCTTGAATTACCACACCGCCAAAGACTGGAAGGCGCTGAACGCAAAATCGAAGATGGTGGAAGACGATGCCGACTATAAAAAAGTGCCCCTGTATTTGCAGCACAAGCGTTCGCTCATCACCATCATCCTGAAGGCAGGCGAGGGCGTGAGTCGCGAGGCGCTGGCAATAGACTATGCCAAGAAAGACCTGAGTGCTAAGATTTACTCGTACGGCACCGCAGGATCGCCATTTGAGATTACCCCACTGGCTTCGGAAGGATATGTGAATTACGATGCCGATAAGAACGGTGCTAAGGCGGATAGTGTGAGAACTACGCGCTACGATGCGATCGTAGAGCCTTATAACTATAACACCAAACCCACTACCGATTTGGTAACTAAAATCAGTCTGTCGGGTCAGAATTACTCGTTCTGTGCCCAGAACGATGCAAAATACAATGCTAAAGAAAATACAGTTAATCCCAGTTACGATTTGGCTGCTGGCAAACACCTGATTATCACCATAACGCTGAGTCGCGAAAGTCGTAAGGTGTTGATGTCTGCCTATATCGAGGATTGGACCGAAGAGGTAACCACCAGCATTTGCGACGACTATGGAAATGCCGGCGCACCTATCAAGATTAGTAAGCGCGATGAACTTATCGACTTCTTGGAGTCTGATAATAACAAGGCAGGAAACGTGGCATTGATAACCCAAAATATAGATCTGGAAACAGCTTCCACCACTTATCCCAACGACTGGTCGGCTTATAGCGGTTACACCCTGAAAAGCACGATGAACTTGGGTGGAAAAACCCTTTATGGTAATCACCAATTCCTGGATGCTCTGGATGCTTCAGCCACCCTGCAGAATGGTACCATTCAGATTGGTGGCGAGGTTAATGCTGCTGTAGCAAAAACCAACAATGGTGTGATTGAGAGTATCCGCATAACCGAGAAAGATACCACGGCAATAGTACGAGCCACCGCTGCCGGTGTGGTGGTCGACAATAAGGGTACCATCTCTAAATGTAGCTCGGCATTGATGGTGTCGGGTGGAACAAAAGGATATGTGGGCGGTATTGCTGCCACATCGCTTTCTAGTACAAGTAAGATTGCCATTATCGAGAACTGCACCGTTACCAACCGTGTGGAAGGTGGCGATCAGAAGGGTGGCGGTATCGTAGGTAGTGCCAATGGTTATATCAACAACAATACCTTTGAGTATGGTATCACCCTGAATCAGAGTAAAACCCAGTACAAGAATATCATAGGCGAAAGAAATACTTCGGTAACCACCTTTAATGCCGAGAACAATGCCTGGCCTACGAAGGATGAGAACGCTGTAGATGATGCTACGAAAATTAACAATGCCACAGCAAAAGATCATCGCTATTCGGGTATTATTGATTGTGAGGCTGAGTTGAAGAAATCTACTTCTACTGCCACGTACTATAACAAAGCCGATAGTTGCTATCGCCTGGCAAAGAATATCATCGTTACCGATTCAATAGGCGATGTGAAATACGATTTGGATGGCAATAATAAAACCATTACCACCAGCGCCATGATATTTGGAAACATCACAGGTAAAGTACACGACTTATCGGTATATGTAAATGCTGATTTGACAGCGACGCAGGATACAAAATCGGCTACCGATGCTATTGCGCCTTTGGCTTTTGCCGTGCATGGGGCTACGGGTGAGATTAGTAATATCAAGGTGAAGACTGCCGACGGTGTTACCATCACGGCTTCGAACCCCGCTGGTGTGGTGGTCTGGGCTTATGATGAGGCTACTATTAAGAACTGCGAGGTGCTGGTTAAGCTCTATGCCAATGTGGTTACCACTAATAATAGTAGTCAGGGCCGCAAGTATGCCGGTGGTATCGTTTCTACGGTATCAAAGGCCACCGTCAGCCAGTGTATCATTCATTCTGCCAGTTCGATAACTGGTACCACTTCATCTATGATTTATTACGGTGGTATCGTGGGTGGTATTGAGAGAAAGGAGAGTTCAAACGATGATCCCGAACTTACCATCACCGACTGTACCAGTTTCCTCACCCTTAACAGTTTCAAAATCTCTGAGGCTGATGCCCATCACGGTGGTATCTTAGGTAGTGCTAATATAGGCACAGCTGATAATACCGCCACATCAAAGGATTGCCAAGGCAACTGGTGGCAGAGTGAATGTTATGGCGTGGGTACACCAAACGACAACGTTACGTCGTTGATTGGTAAGCGTAATGGCGTTACCCCAAGTGAAAAAGATTTTAAGTAATGATGATGAAAAGAATAAAAAGATATATCCCCTTGGCGTTAGGCTGCGTGCTCTGTGTGGCATGCAGCTCGCACGATGAGGTGCTCTTGGCCGATACCGACGCCGATTTCATCCATGTGGGCGGTGTGAGTACGGGCGATATGGTTTCTACCGTTGCCGCAACCCGTGCCACCTTAGCTGCCGATTCAATCGCGTGGCTGAAAGCTGCTTTGCAGCAAAGAGGCATGACGATCAACTACTATCAGAAAGCCGATGACAAGCAGTCGGCTGTATTAAAACGTGCAGCAGGTGGTACGTATAGTCTCACGGATGCCAACAGCAAGAATGCCAAGTGGCTGGGCAACGGTGCTCATTACTTCGAGGGTGTGTATGTGCCTGGTGGTTTGGCCGAGGGCGAAACGCATGTTTATGATTCGTTGTGCCATTACACCGCCGTGCCGCCATCAACAGAGATTGCCGCTACGGTGGGGCGTATCACTATCCCCCTGCAGCACCGTCTGGCACGTGTGCAGGCTTATGTGCTGATTGATGATACTCTGAACACCAAAATTAAAGGCTATAAGCCTGGCAACGAACACGATAGCAATGAAACCATGCTGCATTTCTGTAAGGTTAAGATGCTGGATTATGTAGAGGATGGCAAGCCCAAATGGAAAGATGTAGCCAAGGCTACACCTCATTATCTTGGTGAGCTGGGTAGTATCGTCGAGGATAATATTGTGGCTTATAAAAATTTCCGTATCTACAAGAAAGCAAATGGCGAGCTGCTGTATCCTACCGATGGCGAATGGAAAGAGGCACATAAAGCATACGAAACCGAAAAACAGGGCACGGCTAGCGGTTATACAATGGTCGACTATGGAACGGTACCCAGCTACGATCTGATTGTGCGCCCCACCTATACCGAGGCCACAACCGGTACCAATGTGATGTACGACGAGGCTACGACATCGGCTGATGGCAACAACCAGATTACCTTTGAACTAACCCTTGAGAATGGTTTGGAGTACGAGAAGACGTATACCTTCGATCTTAACGCCAACCAAGAAACGGTGGTGTTCTTGCGTGTAACCCCCGAGCGTATCGACTATAAAAGTGCAGGTGCCCGCAAGTGGAAGGAATCGAGCTATAGCGATAATTACTACGGCGTTAACAACCAGAATGGTAACAACCTGTCAACAGCAGGTAGCAGTTGGCAGCGTGCCTATACCAACGACAGCTTGAAAGTGGGCGTTACCGATGGACATTTGTACGATGCCGACGCTGAGGACGATTCGGCACAGTATGTAAGCAATGCCAAGTGGGTAAGTATGCTACTGCAGGCCTACAAGGGTGGGGTACACCATGGTGATTACTTTATCTTGAAGAATGATATTACCATCAATACTGATGATTATACCTTCCCTGCCGACTTTACCTTTACTGGTCATCTGGATGCCCAAGATAAAACCATCACCATTACTGGCTCTCGTGCCTATCTGTTTGATGGCTTAAACGGAACTTACACCACCGCCCAGGAGAGCGATAAAACAAAACCTTGGGAGGCTAACGTACACCTTGAGGGCACCACATGGGTTCCCACTACTGGTTGGCGTGCCGAGGTGGTAAACACAAAAATTTCGGGTGCTTGCCTGTTTAAAGATGGCGCCACCATCACCGGTTATGTAAATAACTGTACGGATGCAAATGGTGCAGTAAAAAATAACACCCCAACACTTCCAACTTATTAAGAGATGATGAAGATTAAACAAATAATATATTTCTGTGTAGCATTGTCGTTGGCTGCTTGTACTGCCGACGATGATACGCTGTCGCTCAATGAGGAGCAGCAATCTTTGCTGGGGCAGGCTGTAGATTTCAGCACGTCGATGGCCGATGCTTTTGTTACACGTACCACCTATATCCACGATGGCTCGTTTAACGAGGGCGACCAGATGCGTATCTTCCGTCAGTATGCCGATGCCACAGGCTCATCGTTCGAGTCTGACACCATCTTCCGCACTTATTACCTGAAGATGGATTATGCCGCAGGCACATCGGTATCGCTTAACGACGATTGGGTGCCCATGGCTGGTAAGTATAAGATGGATTCGGATGGTAAAAAAGTTGTTCAGACTGCTGCCGACTCACTCACTTGGGAAAACGGACGTATTGTGCGTTTCCGTGCCTGGGGCCGCAGCAACCTGGCTAATGTGCTGAATGCCAATAGCAAGGGCAGTTACTATCCCGATTACACCATAAGTGATTGGGTAACGGTATCGGGCCCCACCAAGAGCATCCCGCTCACCATGCGCCATATCACCTGTCGTATCGGTCTTACCTGCAAAGCAGGTAACGAGTTCGGTAGCGCTACCATCTGTACCGATTGGGAGGATTATAAGCGTCAAGACAATGCCGATACCAAGGCTAACGATGATAAGGAGACAGCCAAGACTGAGGCACAAGCCAAGAAGGAACGCGACTCGGTGATGGCGGTATATCACAAGATGTGTATGCCAGCCGGTGTGGATGATGAGACTTTCCTGCTCACGGCAATGACTCAGGAGCGTTACAACAATACCACCAGTTTTAAGGATTTCGAGATGGACACAACGGGTATCAGAAAGATTGGAACTCTGGATTCTGCCACTATCCGTACCACCGTGCAGCATCCCGTATTTAATGGTAACGACGGTCGACTGTACATGATGTCGATACCCTTTGACATGAGCAAGCAGAGCGCTGGCGAAGAACTTACGCTGCCAGCCTGCACCCGATTTAAGGTGTGGCTCTACGATGTGAACAATGGCGACCGTAGCACCACCACAGGCTCTACGGGTAGCGAGAGCAACTACCATATTTTTGCCCTGAGCGATATTATGAAGAGCGATGGTGTAACGCCTATGTTCCCCAGCGGCTTAACTCTCAAGGCTGGTTATAGCTATCTGTTTAGTGTGGGCTATCATTACGATAAGTTTACCATTACAGCTGCCGACAGTTTTAAGTGGGATGAACAGGACCTTGGTACTAAGAATGCAACAGATCAGGCACAGACTCAGAGTAACCTTGATTTTACCTGGTGGACCAGTGCCTATGTTACTGCAGCCAAGGCAGCTATTAACGAGAATAAGGATTTCCTGCCCACATTTAGCATTGCAAACCAAAAGGAGTTTATAACCTTTATTAGATTGGTAAACGGTACCGCTACCGATAAAAGGAGTGGACTAACACGTGGCGAAGTACGTACGGATGATAGTGGCAAAACTATCAAGGATAATGATGGCTTCGATACCTATTGGTGGATTCTGGATAGCGGTGAACAGATAACGAAGGAGCAGGCCGAAGCACTCGGCTACGTGTTCTATCCCCATTTCTATCCCACCGTATCTACCCAGGCAGCACATGTCATCGAGGACTACGTAAAAGGGCCGATGGACTTTTACGATACCGACTTTGGCAACTGTTACGAGGTGAACCTGACAGCCGATCTCGACTTTTACGATTGGGCCCTGCCCAGCATCGGCGAGGATAGCGAAAAACCCTTCAGAGGCTATTTTAAAGGTAACGGACATAAGCTCACCAATCTGTATATGAGCAAAGGTTACCTGTTCGACCGTGTGATGGATGGTGCTATTACCAACCTGCGCATAGAGAGTACCCACGATACCAGTCTGCTTAACATCGCCACAAGCAGCAACACCAAAACAGGGTGGGGCTGTTATATAGCCGGTATCTCGCTGCTGTGCAACAGTACTAATTGTGCCATCGCCAATAGTCTGTCGGGTAACAGCTATGTAGTAGGCTGCATCCATGTGGGTAATGCCAGTGGCGCCTTGGTGGGTTCGGCTGATAAGCTTACCATGCTGGGCTGTATGCAGGCTGCTGCCGGAATCCCCCAGAATACTGGTGCATTGCTGGGTGCCTATAGTGGAACCACCAGTTTCTTTGCTCCTCAGTCAACGAGCAATGTTACGTGGGGCTCGTTTATGTGCAACTACTACGATGTAGAGAAGTCGCCCAAAACAAATGCCGTTGGCAGCATTGCCGACAGCTATCCTTATCAGCAGTATATCCGTGGCGGTAAGTCGCATGTCCTCAAGGCCAAGAACGATTATCTGCTTGGCGATAATGCCGATTACAATCAGCTGAAAAGTAATATGAAGGCCGAGATGTATGGTCTGGCACCTTGGAAAGCCATGAACTATGCCATTGCAAAGTATAACGCTTCTACCATTGGCAGCAAGTACCCCTGTGCGATGAATTATCAGACGGCAACAGTAGGCTATACCCATCTTTATCCCACACTCGAAACAGGTGCACCTGCCTTGGATGAGACTTGTAACCCGCTGATACAGAACAATTAATACCTACGAAGATGAAGATTTACAAGATACCCTTTTTCTCTATTGCCCTGCTGTTAGCGGGCTGTCAGGCCGATGAGCCACAGCCCGCGCAGCAACAGACCGGTACGCTCTCGTTTACCACGTCGGTCGAGCAGTTCGAGGGCGAGCCGGCTACCCGTACCACTCTCGAAGGTACAGCCTTCGAGGATGGCGATAAAATCAAACTCAAGATTATCTGCCCTTTCTCGTCGCATACCGAGTTTGGTGAGACCACCTATGGCAACAGCTTCGATGCCTTCTGGCTGCTGAAGTGGGATAACACCTCTAAGGCTTGGACCACACTCACAGCAAGTGATGGCTATGATATCAATGGCGACTACAGTCCTTCGGCATCGCCTGATATCTTCGAACGTTACCTGTCGCAGCAAACACCATATGTGTTCACGGCGCAGACCTGGAGCGAGGAGCAGATTTTTATGGCAGGCAGCAATAATAGTTTTACACGTGTAGAGCAGTACAGCAACGTGTTCCATGCCAACCAGAGCAAGGCCGCCGATTATAAGGCCAGCGACCTGATGTGGGCCCAGACCATCCAGCAAACCGGTTCATACAACGTGCACTTGAGTTTTAAGCACGTGATGGCAGCGCTGAAGGTTACGGTGAGTACCGATATCTCTGATAAAGCCGTGCTTACTCTCGAGGGCATGCCTGCTATCGATCAGGCCGAGGTGATTGTAGGCGATTACTATGCCGAAAAGAGTAAGATAAACTCAAGTACCTATGGCTACAAAAGCAAGCACAACTGCACCGCCGACAAGAACGGTACCGTGTTAGGTGTGGCTGTTATCGATGATAGTCATTCAAAGGCTTATACCACCGCCATCAGCAGCATCGATCAAAATGGTACATATACCGCTTGTAAAGATGGCAGCAAGACCTTTCGTTTGATAGTACCTCCCTGTACGCCCAGCAATGCCATCTTCTGGCTGCGCGATGGTGAGAAGCGCTACAGCATGCAGCTGCCTCAAACCACTTTCGAGTCAGGTAAACTCTATAAAATAACAATGAATATACAATGAAACGATATCATATACTGATTTTTGCCCTGATGGCACTCTTGTCGGCCTGTAATACCAACGATGAAGTGTTGCATCCTCAGTACGATGAGGCTTTAGAAATTAAAGGCATACAGGTGGGTATTACTGGTGCCGAGGCTGCGCTTACACGTACTTCTACTGTCGACCCTTTGAAGGTTAGCTTAGGTCGTACAAAGTTTGTGGCCAACGATAGCATTGTGTTTACTACCATCATGCGTACCGATACTCCGCTGGATTCCTTTACTTATAGTAATATCCACTACGTTTATAATGGTAGCAGTTGGGATCGCGCGTCTAACGGCACAACCAAAGATCCCGAAAAAATATACTGGACCGATGGCCATAATACTCACACCTTTATTGGCTATTGTGTGCCTTCTGGCTATCATTGGGAAGTTAAAAATACTAGTGGTATCGACACCTATGCAGGTGAATTGGGCTATGGTAAAACGCCTATCACTTTCGATAGCAAGGATGCTATCGAAAAAGAGGACCCGCTGGTTCTTTATAGCGATAGCACCAAGGCCGATGCCGGTGGTTTAACCACTACCGTGTATTTTAACCATGCCCTGAGTGGTGTGCGTGTAGTGGTAAACATCAAGGATTTTGCTGCCAGCGCCACTTCGCTGGATACATTGGTTACCGTTAGCGATTTTAAACTGCTTAAACAGCCCTGTAAATACACTTGGGGTGCCCATGGTATGACTGATGTTACAGCACTTGATTTTGGCGATGGACAGACCACCAAAGATATCACCCTTTGGTGCCCCCAACCAAAAGGCGAAGGAAAAGCCCAGAGTAAGACGTTTACATTCTACGGACTTACCACGCCGCAGGATGCTACGTTCCATGGTGTTACGGCCAATAGCGATGAGTACCTACAGTTCCAGTTTACCGTAAAATATCCCGATGCAGATAATACCACCACGCTTACCAAAACCTATACGGGTAAGTTCTCAAAGTTGGTTAATTTCCAGTCGGGCAAGTGCACCACACTCAATATCTCGCTGAACCACCAGAACGAGCAGATGTTTACGAAAGTTACCTATGATGACTGGGACTTCGTGGCTACCCCCGACCTGGGCGAGCTGCGTAAGAAGTCTACTTTTATGGATATCGACAGCCAGGTTACCATCCACTCCGATGCCAATGCTACCATCGACGATGCCACGTGGCTGTATAAGGATGAAAACAAAGTCGTTAAAGATATCTATGGTAACGACGGTTCGGCTGCATCGCCTTACCTTATCAAATCGGCCTCGCAGCTGCTCTCGTTTGCAAAAGAGGTTAAAAACAATAATACCTTCGGTAATAAGTATGTGCGCCTTGATGCCGATATCACTATGCAGAAGAGTTCAGATAAAACCAGTGTTGAGGATACTACGTCAAATGTTTCTGCTGTTAGTTGGATTGGTATAGGCGATGCTGATCATCCATTCCAGGGCACCTTCCTGGGAGGCGATCGCTATATCAACCGCTTGAGTGGCAGTCCGCTGTTTGTAAATCTGGGCGATAGCGCTTGTGTTGAGCAGTTGTATATCACTACCATCGGTATTGTTACAGGTGCAGCCCTGGCAGGCACTAATGCAGGTGAGATAGGTGGCTGTAAGGTTATCGACGATGTAACCCTTTCCGGCGAAGGTGGTGGTGCTCTGGTGGGCACAAATGCCAGTACAGGTGTGATTCATGCCTGCTATTACACTGGTGATGGCGATTTGGTTGGTAATCAGAAAGCTACAGACCACGGCACCATCGTGGGCTGCTACCAAGCTGGCCAGATTTCCTCGTTTACCAATTCAACGCTGAGTTCCTTTGTTGCTGATTTGAATAGCCAACTCACCACATGGTACGGAGCCAATTCTGGCAAGTTTAAATCCAAGTTCCAATTCACTTACACCATCGGTAATTACCCCACGGTGCAAGTAGCACCTTAAAAAATACAATCAGCCGAGGAGTAGGGTACCTCGGCTGATTTCTTTGATTATAGGCCCATGCAGCTGGTGGCGCCTAGGGCGGTTACTATCGCTGTGGCGATACTCGCTATCATCTGTACGATGAACTTTACTGTTTCTCTCTTACTCATAATGTTTCATTGGTTAATAATTTGGCACGGAT
>Ga0310786_10009380_pt1 | contig 12433 bp, 11 predicted proteins | sample AusTroGonzalo_MG_FD_203881 | JGI IMG/M metagenome (GOLD analysis project Ga0310786, IMG submission 203881) | Bovine rumen microbial communities from tropical cattle in Woodstock, Queensland, Australia - Gonzalo_03 (v2) (version 2) | ecosystem: Host-associated > Mammals > Digestive system >...
GGGAACCGGCTCCATCGGCGACTTCGCCAAGTTCGGCATATCGGCCGCGCAGACGTGCGACGGGCCGGCGGGCGTGAGGCGCGCGACGCAGTCCACGTATTTCCCGTGCGCGGCGCTCCTCGCGGGCACGTTCGATCCCGCGCTCCTGAACGAGATCGGCAACGTGATCGGCGGCGAGGCGGCGGAGGTGGACTTCGACATACTGCTCGCGCCGGGGCTGTGCATACACCGCCATCCGCTCTGCGGACGCAACTTCGAGTACTTCAGCGAGGATCCGTGCGTTTCCGGCGTGTGCGCCGCCGAATACGTGAAGGGCGTGCAGAAAAACGGCGTCGGCGCGACGGTCAAGCATTTCGCTGGCAACGGACGCGAGACGACGCGGAAGATCGAGAAGGACGTCGTGTCCGAAAGGGCCTTCCGCGAAATCTATCTGCGCGGCTTCGAGCGCGCGATCAAGGAGGCGGAACCCTGGGCTGTCATGACGAGCTACAACGGCGTGAACGGCTACAATGCCGGCGAGAACTACGGGCTCGTGACCGGCATACTCCGCGACGAATGGGGCTTCAAGGGCGTCGCGATGACGGACTGGAGCACGACCGTCCCGATGTGGCGCGAGTTCGGGGCCGGCAACGACGTGAAGATGCCTGACGAACTCGAGGACACGACGAACAAGTTCGCGAAGGGCGGCGACGGCGTGAAGGAGTGCATGCGCGCCTACTCGCGCGGATACGTCTCCGTCTCGAAGATGCGCGAGAGCGTCAAGCGCGTCTGCGAGCTTGTCATGAAGACCCGCAGGTTCGCACGCGAAAAGGCGGACCGCTGACGGAGCAGGATGGACAGGCTCGTCATAGTCGGCGCAGGCGGCTTCGGACGCGAGATGTTCGCGGCCGCCAGGGAGTCCGCCGGGTTCGGGCGCGACTTCGGCGCCTTCGCGTTCCTCGACGCGAACGCAGGCGCGCTCGACGGCTTTTCGGGCTATCCGCCCATTGTCGGCTCGCCCGATACGTACGTCCCTGCGGAGGGCGACGTTTTCATAACGGCCCTCGGCGACGTCGACTCCCGCATGAGGTGCGCGAAGGCTCTCGCGGCGCGCGGCGCCAAGTTCGCGACGGTCGTCCACCGCACGGCGACCGTCGGTCCGAACGTCTCGATAGGCGAAGGCTCGTTCGTCGCCCCGAACGCGACGCTGACGGCGGACGTTCGCGTCGGGCGGCATGTGGACGTCTTCCACAATTCGTCCGTCGGCCACGACACGGCGATCCGCGACTTCGCGCACGTTTACGCGCAGTGCTCGATCGGCGGCTGCGTCGTCGTCGGCGAAGGCGCGCGGGTGTATCCCGGCTCGGTCGTGACGCCGCGCCGCAGGATCGGCGACCGCGCCGTTGTCGGCGCGGGTTCCACGGTGTTTCTGGACGTGCCGCCGGGCGTCACGGTCCACGGCAATCCGGCGGCGCCGGTGGAGTAGGAGGGCGGCCATGCGGATTGCAACGGCAACGGCCGCGGCGCTCGCGGCATTTCTGGCTTCTGCGGAGACTCTCACGCAGAACGACGCGGAGTTCTTTCTTTCCGGCAAGGTTCCGCGCGCCGTCGAAGGGATCGCGCTGCCGCCGGAGCGGACTTTCTCCTCGGCGAAGGCGGACTGCGCGAAGATGGAGAGCCGCCTCGCTTCGCTCATCGCGGCGAAACCCCGCTCGACGCCGCTGAAGACTCTCGTGAAGGACCGCGACTTCTGCCGCAACGCCATGGCCCTCGACGCGATCAGGCGCGCCGGCGCGGCGAACCTCGACGCCCTCGCCGCGAAGGCTCCCAAGTACGCGGCGTTCATCAGGGCGTTCCTGTCGGATCCCGATTTTCTGCGCCTGTACGCTTCCGCCGGGCTCGTGCCGTCGGATACGGCGGAAGGCTTCCGCGTCATGGCCGACATCTGGGCCAGGGACGGGCAGTCGCCAGATTTCGACAAGCGGCTCGCCGCGGGGATCGCCGCGTGCTGGGGGGCGGGACCGCAGTCGGATCGGCTCCAGTACTGCGAGACGCTCGGGACCGACGACGGCGACAGGTGCGATCCGGTGTGGCGCTACTTCTTCTTCAGGGACGGCGAGAAGAAGGGCCTGCTCCATCCGGGATACAAGAACCTCAAGCCGTGGGAGATACGCTTCATCGCGGGCAACAGCTGGTCCGACGAGTCGCTCTGGTACCTCAGGCACAGGATCAACCTGCCCTGGGACGGGTACGACGAGGCGTGCAACGCCGTGCGGTACGCTGGGTACAGTCCGTTCGGCGCGACGGTGCAGGGCGCGCTCTACTGGGTCCAGGCGCCGGCGTGGATGGGCGCGGCGCAGAAGGCCGTCGTCCACGGCGGAGTCTGCGGGGCGCTGAGCCATACCGGCGCGCACGCCGCCGCCGCGCACGGGATCCCCGCCTACACCGTAGGGCAGCCCGGCCACTGCGCATACGCGTACCGTCCGGAGCGAGGAAAGTGGATCGGCGGCAACGCGGGTCCGGACGGCAACCCGCACAACTGGATATTCCCCGGGGTCGCCCCGACGATGACGCGGCTGATGGAAAGGGCTTTCGGCGACGACAAACTCGTCGACAGGTGCGTGCTGCTGCTCGCGCTCTGGCGGCTGAAGGTCCCCGGGGCGGGCGCGTACCTCGCGAAGGCCTGGCCGCACAACGCGCACGTCCAGGAGGAGTTCCTGAAGAACCTGAAGGCGACCGGCGGCAAGGTCTCTGAGCATTTCGAGAAGATACTCCTGCCCGCCTACGCCGAGCACGGCTTCGCGCTCTACCGGCTTTCGCAGCCGTTCGAGGACGACATCGAGCGCGAACTCGGGCGCGAAGGGCTCGCGAAGTGGCGGCTCTCCGTGCACGGGGCGATCGCCGGTACGCCGCCGAGCTGGGCCGCGAAGGACACCGGCAAGATCGTCGAGGAGCAGATCGCGGGGATGGGCGAGGCGGCGGAGACCGCATACGTCGGCAAGCTCTTCGGCGTCTACGCGGGCGCGAAGAACGACCAGGCGTTCGGCGGACTTCTCGAATGGGCGATCGAGCGGTACGTGAAGAGCGGACGCGAGGCGACGTTCGGCAGGCTGTTCGAGTACGCGTCCGAAGGCCTCAAGGCCGCCGCGGCGAAGGCCCAGGCGAAGGCCAAGGCGACGAAAGGCGCGCCTGCGGACTCTTCCGCCGGCGGCGACGCGGACTCGGCGCGAAAGGCGTTCGGCGGCGCGATCATAGCGGCGGAGAACGCGCGCAGCCCCATCGCCGTGAACGCGCTCACGGACCTCGCGGAGAAGAAGGGGCTTTCCGACGGATGGGACCCCGGCAAAAAGATCAAGATGCCCTCCGGCGAGAGGCTCGTCTCCGACAGGGGGTTCCTGACCATCTCGACGACTTCCGTCTGGGACAGGCCGGTGGACCACAGGAACGTCCTGCGCGACGCGCCTGGCAGGTTCCACACCGACCGCGAACCGCTCAACTGGGCGATTGTGGACCTCGGCTCCGAGCGTTCGGTCGGAACCGTCATCATCGTCAAGAACTCCGGCTGGGAGAGCCGGTCGAAGCACATGCGCATACTTCGCAGCGTCGACGGCGCGACGTTCCTGCCCGTGGCGGAGAGCGAAGACACTCCGTCCGAGTGGCGGGTGCAGTGCGGGGGGCAGAGGGCGCGCTGGATAAAGGTCGAGCGCATTTCCGCCGCAGGGGACTACTTCCACCTGCGCAACATACTCGTGTTCGAGAAGGGGAGGTGAAAGTGAAGAGCGCCGCCGCATTGTCAGCCGTCCTCCTCGCCGTCGCGTGCCGCGCGGCGAACGTGAAGACCTACGCCGATGCCCTTTCCTCCGGCAAGGAGAAGGACATCATGATCCTCTGCGTCGGAAGCGGCTGGATGGCGGACTGCGACAAGATCAAGTCCGCTTTCGCCGCCGCCGCGCGCGGGTATTCCGGGGACGCCGTCTTCGCGGTCTACGACAGGCCCGCCGGGCTCACGCGCGAGGAGCGCAACGCCCTCGGCTGGCTGCCGTGTTCCGTGTACGGCTATCCGGCCGCGATCTACCGCGACGCGCACGGTGTGCCGCTGTTCGTGCGCGAGTCGATCACGGAGGCCGGCGTAGCCAAGCTCGGGGAAATCGCGGCGAAGCTCTCCAAGATGCGCAGGGAGCGCGACAAGGCGCTCGACGCCGCGCGGGAGATGCGGCCCGGCCGCGAGAAGGCCGCCGCCCTCGGCAAGGCGCTCTCGCCGCTCATGGACCCTGTCGTGGGCGGATACTCCGAGCGCATCCTCCAGGATGTCCACCGCGCACTTGCGCCGATGGTCGAGGAAATAAAGGCGGCCGATCCGTCGGACGAAGACGGGTGGGCGATGAAGTATTCGTTCACCTACCTGCCCATAGTGGAGTCGAAAATCCTCGAGGGCGACGCTTCGGAGATAGAGGATATGACGTCCGGCTGGCTCGAGAAGCCGGCGCTCCTGCCTGTCCAGAAGCAGATGATCCACGCGATGCGGTTCAAGGCGCGGCTGGACGCGGCCGGGCAGGAGGGCGACCTCGGCCCCGCGCTCGCCGCGCTAGACGCCGGAATCGCGCTCGACCCCAACACTACGATGGCCGAGGCGATGCGCAACATGAAGGCGTACTACACCGGCCCCGTGAAGCTTTCGGGGATGAAGTGGCTCAGCCGCGACAACCGTCCGCGCCTGCAGAAGGCCGTGCTGGACTGCTCCGGCTCGCTGAACGGACCCGGGACGTATATCGTGGAGTTCCGTCCGCGCGCCCCCGGCACCGAGATACGGAACGTGCATTTCAGGGGGTGCCCGGCCGGCGACTTCATCGGCGGCGACGCGTGGCGCTGCAAGTTCATGCTGAAGGCGGAGCCCGTGCTCGAGTTGGAGCTGCGCGGGACGGGTTGGTTCCCCGGCCATGGCGACATCGCCGTAAGGCGCGACTGACCGCGCCGGCGCGTCGTCACACGAGATTGTCGCCCTTGAAAAGAAACGTCTTCGCGTTCGCGTGGCAGATGGCGAGCGCGAGGGCGTCGGCCGCGTCGTTCTGCGGCAGTTCCGGGAGCGAAAGCAGTGTCTTCACCATGCGCTGTACCTGCTCCTTCTCGGCCATGCCGTTGCCGCAGACGGACATTTTGACGCGCCTGGGCTCGTATTCGTACACCGGCACGCCGGCTGCGGCGCATGCGACTATCACGGCTCCGCGCGCCTCGCCTAGCACCATCATCGTGTTGGCGTTCTTGCCGTAGATCACCTTTTCGACGCTGGCCACCTCGGGATGCCACTTTTCCGCGAGTTCCGCTATCTTCGCGTGAATGTTGGCGAGGCACTGCGACACCGGCAGGCCGCGTGCGTTGGGAATGTTCCCCCACTCCTTCGCGACGAGACGGCTGCCTTGCGTCTCGAGTATTCCGAAGCCGGTGGAGCGCAGGGAAGTGTCCACGCCGAGCACAATCATCTTCAGAGACCCTTTCTGTCGTGCTCTGCCCAGGCCTTGCGCATGAACTTCACCGACCGCGAGAATATCTGGTCCACGTTCGCGGCGGAGGAGACGTCGAGAAAGTCGCGTATCTCCTCGCTGGTGAAGAAGAACCTCGTCTTCATAAGCATCACGTACGCGCGCTCGGGGTCTTCGTTCCAGAGGTCCTTGAAGCACAGGTGCGTCATGTTCCATGCTTCGTTCAGCGCCATCCTGTTGTCGTGCACAGGCACTTCGAGCGCCGTCCTGCCGTCTCCGTCGCAGTCCGGGTGGGCGTTTTCCATGGAAATCTCCCCGTGCCTGTTCGGGTCGGCGTTGAGGATGTAGCCGCGCACGTACTTGCGCAGCCACCCCTGCAGGCTGCCGCCGTCGTTGCGGTAGAGCTCGATCTTCTTTCTGCCGATCATTTCCTCGTAGAGCATGCCCATCAGGTCGCCGTCCGTTATGCAGTACTTCCGCATGAGTTCGGCGTTCTTCTTGTTCTGCGTCTCGGGGACGATGACCTTCTCCCATACGGGCTTCCAGCCGTCGTCTCCGCCGGCCTTGACGAGTTCGTACCATTCGCTGTCTGTCATCGCGGATCCTCCCGCCTCTTTTTCGCCGCGTCGAAAAGCGGCATGTCCGAAACGCGGTCGATGCCGACGGTCGAGAAGGCGAGCGGGGTCGCGACGCGGCCTTTCGGCGTACGCTCGAGATAGCCCTCCATGATGAGGAAGGGCTCGTATGCCTCTTCGATCGTGTCCGCCTCTTCGCCGACCGACACGGCGATCGTCGAAAGGCCGACGGGTCCGCCGCCGAACTTCGCGCATATCGTCTCGAGTATGCGCCGGTCCATGTCGTCGAGACCTTTCGGGTCGATCTCCAGGAGCCCTAGCGAGCTTCTCGCGACGTCGCCTGTTATGAAGTTGTCCGCCCGCACCTGCGCGTAGTCGCGCACGCGCCTCAGGAGGTTGTTGGCTATGCGCGGCGTCCCGCGCGAGCGCCGGGCGATCTCCGTCGCGCCGTCCGCGTCGATTCCGACGCCGAGCTTCTCCGCGCTGCGCCTCACGATCTCGGCGAGGAGCTCCGGCGTGTAGTAGTCGAGCCTGTTGACCAGCCCGAACCTGGCGCGCAGCGGCGCCGCTATCAGCCCTATGCGCGTCGTCGCGCCCACGAGCGTGAAGCGCGGCAGTTCGAGCCTGACGGATCTCGCGTTCGGACCCTGGTCGATCATTATGTCGATCGCGTAGTCCTCCATCGCGCTGTAGAGGTACTCCTCGACCGTCTTCGCCATGCGGTGGATCTCGTCGATGAACACTATGTCTCCGGGCTCGAGCGTCGTGAGCAGGCCCGCGAGGTCGCCGGGCTTCGTTATGACCGGGCCGGACGTGGTCTTCACGTTCACGCCCATCGCCTCGCCGAGGATGTAGCTGAGCGTCGTCTTGCCGAGGCCGGGCGGACCGGAGAAGAGCACGTGGTCGAGGGACTCCCCGCGCGCCTTGGCCGCCTCTACCGCGAGCATGAGCCTGTCGCGCACCTTTTCCTGGCCGACGAAGCCGCTGAAGTCCGTCGGCCTCAGACGGTTGTCGAACGCGCTGTTGCGTTTGTTGAGTTCTTCGCTTTGCCTTTCGTTGCGCATGACGTCGTCAGACCTTTCGGGTTTTTGCCCTGCCCCCGCGCAGCGCCGCGCACAGCGCCCGCGCCGCCGCGAACGCCGCGGCCGCCGCGAGGAGCGCGCATAGCGGCTTCGCCGCCGCGCGCGGCCCGTGCCGCGCGAGCGACAGCAGCGTCGGGACGGCGCAGTAGAACGCGAATATGACGGCGAGGTTCCACGTGCGGTTCGCCGCGCGGTAGAGCGGCATCCTGTCCGCCCGCACCTGGTGCGGCGTCGGCGGCAGGAACGGCGGACACGGCGTCACGCCCGCGCCGCGCTCCCATATCTTCGGCCCGTGCGCCTTGCGGTACGCGAGTTCGTTCAGCAGGGCGAGCGCCGCCAGCGCGGCTTTGCGGCCCTCCGGCCGGCCGGCCGCGAACCGCTCCGCAGATTCCGCGTCCAGGGAAAGGTACGCGGGGAGGCGGCACGGATCGTTCAGCGCGGCGTCGACGAGAGCGAGAAGGGCGGTGTTCCCCGCGCCGACGGCAGACTCCGCCTCGGAGGCGAACGCCTCGAACGCCGCGGCCGACATCTCGCGCGGACGCGTCCAGGCGAAGCGGACGGCCCCGTCCGCTTTTTCCGTTCCCTTCGTGCGGTTCTCTTCTGTCATCTCCGTCTCCGGCAGCCGCGCGGGACGTCCGACCCCCGGACTCTTCGCGCGGTGTTTCGGGTAATCATACCAAATTCTCCGCTTTTATTCAAGCGCAAATTCCCCTGGCTAGAAGGCGTACTGGACGCCTAGGGAGAGGGTGTAGGCCATCTCGGCGCGTCCGTCGAGCCCCAGGGTGGCCTCGGCGTCGAATCTGGCGGACCATGTGTCGCCGAAATGCCAGAAGCACCCCCAGCCCGCCGACGGCCCGTACTGGCCTTCGATCAGTCCGTTTGCGCCGAACGTGAAGAAAGGGTCGAACTTTTCGTAGCCCCACCAGTGCCACAGCCCCCTCAGTCCCAGCCCGGCGGCGTCCTCCATACACGAAACGGACGCTTCCGCCGCGAGAAAGTCGCCCGCGTAGTATCCGAGCCTGGCCGTGCCGCCGCCGAGCCTGCGCGCGCCGGAGCCGCCCTGCGGCAGCATGACGGACGCCTGCGCGCCCGCGTACCATCTTTCGAAGTCGTATTCCGCCCAGTCGGCCTCGCCGGCCCGGACGGCACCTGCGGCGAGGAGCGCCGCGAGCGTTAGCGTTATGGCTTTCAATGTCATTTCGGTTGCGTTCCCTTCATGAAATCCCGTATCCAGCCGAGTTCGCGCCTGCGCATGGCGGCGCGTTCGGACGGCGTTGCGTCGTCCGCCCCGGATAGATGGTCCATGCCGTGCGCGATGTAGAGCATCAGCTCCTTCGCGGGCGACCACCCGGCGCGCGGCGGCGCGGCGGCGACCGCGCGGTCGCCGTTGACGTACAGTTCGCCGTAGACGCCGTCCGGCTCGGGCGGCATCGGCTCGTATCTTTGCGTGATCACGTCCGTCGCGCCGGCGACGCCCATGATGGCGCGGTGCGCCGCGTCGGAGGCTTCGTCGTCCTGGAGCACGACCGTGACGGAGCGGAAGGGCCGTCCGGCGCGTACGGCGGCGCGCGCGGCGAAGGCGGCCGCGGCTCTTGCGAGGAGGCTTTTCCCGGCGCAGGCGCGTTTCGGCGCCGTGCCGTCTATTTCTATTGTGCAGGTTCTGCGGGGCATGGCTTTGGTCCGGATTTGGCGGAAGGTGAGGGATTCGAACCCCCGGACCCTTTCGGGTCAACGGTTTTCAAGACCGCCGCGATCGACCGCTCCGCCAACCTTCCTCGAAATCCCGCGTATTATACCAAATCGCCACTTCCCGCGTCAATCCGATTTTGCCTGCGATTGACGCGAGAAGTTGAGATCAGACGAGCTGTCGCCAGGGATATGCTGTCGCCGAGCGCAGTCTGACTCCAATTGACGCGAGAAGTTGAGATTTGATATAATATCGGGAATGAAACTGAAAAAGCCGAATCTGATAGTCCAGATTGTGATAGCCGTGCTCGCCGGGTGGGTTCTCGGCAGCGTCCTGCCCTCGTGGGGGATAAGGGGGCTCAACACCTTCCAGTACCTCTTCTCGCAGTTCGTGCGCTTTCTCGTGCCGCTCATCATACTCGGCTTCGTGACGCCGGCGATAGCGGACACCGGCAAGAGCGCCGGCAGGCTCCTTCTCGTGACGGTCGCCATCGCGTACGCATCTACGCTGTTCGCCGGCGGCCTCTCCTACGCCGCTTCGAAGACGGTGCTGCCTCACGTCATAAAGGGCGGGCTCGACGAGGCGTCCGCCATGGCCTCGTTCCAGCCGTACTTCAAGATCGCGATCATACCGTTCGCCGACATCGTGACGTGCCTGGTGTTCTCGTTCATCGTAGGGCTCGGCATCGTGGCGTGCGGTTCCGACGCCGTCCTGAAGGTCGCGCACCAGTTCAAGGACATCGTGAACTGGGCGATCGCGAAGCTCTTCATACCGGTGCTTCCGCTGTACGTGATGTCCGTCATCGCGAACACGACCGCCTGCGGCAATCTCGCGAAGATCGCGGGCTCGTGCATGACTCTGATAGTATTCTGCACACTCCTCACCATAGTGCTCATGCTGATCCAGTACGCCGTCGCGGGCGCCGTCGCCGGGAAGAACCCGCTGAAGGCCCTCGCGACCATGCTGCCGGCGTATTTCACGGGGCTGGGCTGCTGCTCGTCGGCGGCGACGCTCCCGGTCACGCTCCGCCAGACGCAGAAGAACGGCGTAAGCGAAGACACGGCGAACCTCGTGATCCCGCTCTGCGCGAACATCCATCTCGCCGGGTCGATGAGCAACATGGTCGCTTACGCGATGGGGCTGATGATACTCGCGGGCGACCCCGTGTCGCTGCCGGCGTTCGTCATGTACATACTCCAGATCAGCATCGTCGCCGTCGCCTCGCCCGGCGTCCCGGGCGGAGTCGTCATAGCGTCCGCGACGATCGCCGAGTCCGCCCTCGGCTTTTCGCCCGAGCGCTACGCCATAATGATGGCCATCTACATGGCGTTCGACGGCATGGGCACGGCCTGCAACCTCACCGGCGACGGGGCGATCGCAATCATCGTCGACAAGATCCGCAGGCGCATCGCAGGTCCTGCGGAACAGTGAACAGGATTGGGAAGAAAGGAATCCCCGACATGAAAAGCAGAACCGCCGTCGCCGTCGCAGCCGCAGCGTTCGCGGCGCTCTCCGCCGGTGCGGCAGACACCGCCGCGACAGACGCCGCAATCGCCAGGGCGGAGAAGTATCTCCTTTCCGCGCAGCAGGCCGACGGGCACTGGAGCGACCCCCAGATGCCGGCCCTGACGGCGCTCCCGGTGTGGGCGCTGGTCGGCGCGCCGGACGCCGCCGACGCGATCGAGAAAGGCGTGAGGTTCGTCCTTTCGACGCAGCGCGAGGACGGCGGCTTCTACGTGCCGAAGCCGGGACGCGGCGGCTCCGGACTCGGAAACTACAACACTTCCGTCTGCCTCTCGTCCCTCTTCGAGACGAAGAAGTGTCCGTCGGAGCCGCTCCTCAAGGCGCGAGAATACATCGCGTCCTCGCAACTGACGGGCGACGACACGATGGCCGGCGGCTTCGGCTACGACAGGATATCCAGACGCAGGTACGCGGACCTCTCGAACACCGGCTACGCGATGGACGCGATGCGACGCACCGAATCCCTGGAGGAGATGCGCACCGGGTCGCGCCGCGCGGACCTCGACTGGGACAAGGCGCTCTCGTTCGTGAGCGGGCTTATGGCGACCGAAGGCCCCGATGCCGGCGGCGCAGCGTACAACGACCGCACTCCGCAGGGCGGCGTCTCCACGAACGCGTCCGGCAAGGTCGCGCTCAGGGCGTACGGCTCGATGACGTACGCGGCGGTCCTCTCCATGTGCCACGCGAGGCTCGACCGCGGCGACCCGCGCGTCAAGCAGTCGCTCGAATACTGCCGCGACCACTGGACGGTGGACGAGAACCCCGGCATGGGCGCGCAGGGCCTCTACTACTTCTACGACATAATGGCGAGGGCGCTCTCCGCCGCGGGCGTCGCCGAGGTCGGCGGACACGACTGGAAGGCGGAGCTGTCGGCCAAGATCGTCTCGCTCCAGCGCGAAGACGGCAGCTGGCGGAACGACAACAACAGATTCTGGGAGGCGGACCCCGTCCTCTGCACGTCGTTCGCGACGCTCGTGCTGAGGCTCTGCCGCTGACGCGGCCGCCGGGCCCGTCCATCATACGGCAACACCAAACGAATGGCAACACCAAACGAAAGGCTGAACTGAAATGTGCGGAATAGTGGGTTTCGTATCGCGCTCCACCCCTGCGGCGGGGCCGCTCGTAAACGGTCTCAGGCGGCTTGAATACCGCGGCTACGACTCCGCCGGAGTCGCGCTTGAGTCGCCAGACGGCATAAGGGTCTTCAAGCAGACGGGCAAGGTCGCGGAGCTCGACAAGCTCCTCAAGGCGGAGCTGCCGGAGGACGAGCGCGCGAAATGCACCGTCGGCATCGCGCATACGCGCTGGGCGACGCACGGCCTGCCCACGCGGGCGAACGCGCATCCCCACATCGCGGCCGGCGGCACGCTCGCGCTCGTCCACAACGGCATCATCGAAAACTACGCGGGGCTCCGCGCAGGACTCGAGAAGAAGGGCGTGGAATTCGTCTCGCAGACCGACACCGAGGTTCTCGCGCATCTCATAGCCGCGTTCGACAAGGGCGATTTCCTGTCTGCGGTCAGCGGGGCGCTGAAGCGCGTCGAGGGCACCTACGGCATCGCGACCGTATCGTCGAGGCATCCCGGCGAGATGATCGTGGCGCGGCGCGGCAGTCCGCTCGTCATCGGCATCGGGGAGAACGACATCGTCGTCGCGAGCGACGTGTCGGCGATAGTCGCCTACACCCGCCAGGTCATATACCTCAAGGACGGCGACGTCGCGAGGATAGTCGCCGGCGACGTGGCCGTCTACTCCCTCGACAACGCGCCCGTCTCGCGCGAGGTGCAGGAGGTCGACTGGGACGTCGGGGCGATCGAGAAGGGCGGCTACGAGCACTTCATGCTCAAGGAGATCTTCGAACAGCCGGACGCCCTGCGCAACACCATACGCGGACGCCTCGACGAGTCCGGCGGGACGGCGATCCTCTCCGGCCTGAACCTCTCGCCGCGCGAACTCGCCGCGATACGCCGCCTCGTCATAATCGGCTGCGGAACCTCGCTCCACGCGGGCATGGTCGGCAAGTACCTCTTCGAGAACCTCGCGGACCTGCCAACGTCGCCGGAGCAGGCGGCGGAGTTCAGGTACTCCAATCCGATCGTCGGGCCGGAC
>Ga0310786_10009381_pt1 | contig 12432 bp, 7 predicted proteins | sample AusTroGonzalo_MG_FD_203881 | JGI IMG/M metagenome (GOLD analysis project Ga0310786, IMG submission 203881) | Bovine rumen microbial communities from tropical cattle in Woodstock, Queensland, Australia - Gonzalo_03 (v2) (version 2) | ecosystem: Host-associated > Mammals > Digestive system >...
GATGCCATGCTGATCGTTGATGATTAACCATCTCGTATATCTGGGTTTGGGTTCCAACCTTGGCGACAAGGCGTGGAACCTCCAAGAAGCCATCCGGCTCATTGGTGAAAGAGTTGGCACGGTGGTACGCCAGTCATCATTCCTCGAGACGGAACCGTGGGGCTTTGAGTCAGAGAATACATTTCTTAATGCCGTCATCTGCTGTGAGACAGAGAGGACGCCCCGCGAGGTACTGCTGTTGACGCAACAGATAGAGCGTGATATGGGCCGTCGGCAGAAAAGTCTGTCCGTCGGTTATGTCGACAGACCTATCGACATCGATATCCTGCTCTACGACGACCTGACGGTTGACGAGCCCGACCTAAAGATACCGCATCCATTGATGCACCAGCGCGACTTCGTGATGATACCGCTGGAAGAGATTAAAAAATAATAAAGCCCTGCGATTGCAGGGCTTTATCGTTTCTTGTTGTTCTCGTATTACTTACGCAGGCCGAGAGCCTTGATAAGGTTACGATAACGGTTGATGTCCTTGTTGTAAAGGTACTTAAGGAGCTTACGACGACGACCTACCAGCTTGGTCAGTGAACGAGCGGTACCGAAGTCCTTGTGGTTCTTCTTCAGGTGCTCGGTGAGGTGCTGAATACGATAGGTGAACAGTGCTACCTGGCTCTCTACAGAACCGGTGTCCTTAGCGTCCTTGCCATACTGGCCGAAGATCTCGACCTTCTTAGCTTGATCTAAATACATGTTTTTTTGTGATTAAATGATTGCAATAACATCTTTCTGACGCATCAGCCTGCCTAATCACAGGGCGGTTTACGTCATCAAATGCTCCGGATTTTCCGAAATGCGGCTGCAAAGGTACAACTTTTTTGCAAAACCAACAAATATTTCGAAGAAAATGTGTACCTTTGCACCCGAAATTACGTAGTTTTATTATGCAGGATATCAGAAACATTGCGATTATCGCACACGTAGACCACGGTAAGACGACACTCGTGGACAAGATGATGTTGGCTGGAAACCTGTTCCGTGAGGGACAGAATCTCAGCAATCAGGTGTTGGACGCTAACGACTTGGAGCGTGAGCGTGGCATCACTATTCTCTCTAAGAATGTGAGCATCAACTGGAAAGGAACAAAGATTAATATCATAGACACCCCGGGACACTCTGACTTCGGTGGTGAGGTAGAGCGTGTGCTCAATATGGCAGACGGCTGTCTGTTGCTTGTTGACGCCTTCGAGGGTCCGATGCCCCAGACACGCTTCGTATTGCAGAAAGCCCTGCAGATTGGCTTGAAGCCCATCGTGGTTGTTAACAAAGTTGACAAACCCAACTGTCGCCCTGAAGAGGTTTATGAGATGGTGTTCGACCTGATGTTCTCGTTGGGTGCTACTGAAGACCAGCTGGACTTCCCCGTAGTCTATGGCTCTGCCAAGAACGGTTGGATGGGTGAGGACTATAACAAGCCCACCACTGATATTACCTATCTGTTGGACAAGATTATTGAGGTGATTCCTGCTCCTGCACAGCTGGAGGGTACCCCACAGATGCTGATTACCTCACTCGACTATAGCTCCTATACAGGTCGTATCGCTGTGGGTCGCGTACACCGTGGCACGCTGAAAGACGGTCAGCAGGTTACTATTGCCCATCGTGACGGTTCAATGGAAAAAACCAAGATCAAGGAGCTGCATACTTTCGACGGTATGGGTCATAGCCGTATCGACGAGGTGGAGTGTGGCGATATTTGTGCTGTCATTGGTTTGGAGAAGTTTGAGATTGGTGACACCATCTGCGACATCGAGAATCCGGAGGCACTGCCACCTATCGCCATTGACGAGCCGACCATGTCGATGCTTTTCATGATCAACGACTCGCCATTCTTCGGTAAGGAGGGTAAGTTTGTGACTTCTCGTCATATCAACGACCGTCTGGAGAAGGAGTTGGAGAAGAATCTGGCACTGCGCGTGGAGCCTTTCGAGGACTCTACCGACCGTTGGATTGTCTCAGGTCGTGGCGTGCTGCACCTCTCCGTACTCATTGAGACCATGCGTCGTGAGGGCTATGAGTTGCAGGTCGGTCAGCCACAGGTTATCTATAAGGAGATTGATGGTGTGAAGTGTGAGCCTATCGAAGAACTCACCATTAACGTCCCTGAGGAGTTTGCTTCGAAGATGATTGATATGGTGACACGTCGTAAGGGCGAGATGACCAGCATGGAGTCACAGGGCGAACGTACTAACATCGAGTTTAATATCCCCTCACGTGGTATCATCGGTCTGCGTACCAATGTGCTCACCGCTTCTCAGGGTGAGGCCATCATGGCACACCGCTTCAAGGAGTACCAGCCATTCAAGGGCGAGATTGAACGCCGTGTCAATGGTTCGATGATTGCCCTGGAGACGGGTAATGCCTTCGCCTACGCTATCGACAAACTGCAGGACCGTGGTAAGTTCTTCATCGATCCAGGTGAAGACGTCTATCTTGGACAGGTTGTTGGCGAACATGTTCATGACAACGACCTCGTCATCAATGTCTGCAAGGCCAAGCAGCTGACCAACGTCCGTGCTTCAGGTACCGACGAGAAGGCGCGCATCATCCCTAAGGTTGTCATGTCGCTGGAGGAGTGTCTGGAGTATATCAAGGAGGACGAACTGGTGGAGGTTACTCCCAAGTCTATGCGCATGCGCAAGATTATCCTTGACCATGACCAGCGCAAGAAGGCCAACAAACAGTAGGCATATTCTTTGCAACTGTGATACGATGGGTTGTCATCCTCATTCCCTTGCTGCTCTGCGCTTGTCAGGGCAGCAAGGTACGTCAGGAGTTGCAGCGTGTCGACTCCCTGAACAGTCATGACATACCCCTCGACACCATTACGACGATGGATGCCGTCGTCGACTATCTCGACTGGTGGGGCACCGCCAATGAGCGCATGACCGCCCATTACCTGCGTGGCAGCGTCTACCGCGACCAAGACAATGCACCCATGGCGTTGCGCTGCTATCGCGATGCCGTCAGCTATGCCGACACCACTGCCAGCGATTGCGACTATCACCGCCTTAGCCGTATCTATGGCCAGATAGCCGACCTGTTTAATCGTCAGCGTGCCCCTCGCTTAGAGATAGAGGCAGAGCGCAAGGCTGTTGAGTACGCGTGGAAGGCGAAGGATACATTGGCTGCTGTCATCTTCTATGGTTCATTATGCGGTCCTTATCACATGCTTAATGATATGGATTCCGTCATCATCATTCTTGAAGAACTCAATCATATCTGCAAGAGTATCGGCCAAGAAGCTATTTCTGCTTCTTTTGGTGTTGCCGCCACAGACGTTTACCTACGTAGATCCGATTTATCAAAAGCCCAAGCAGCGTTAAGTGAATATGAACAGCGTTCTGGCTTCTTTGACAATCATGGTAACATAGAAAGCGGAAGAGAAATCTATTACAAATTCAAAGGTTTGCTGTATGATAAAAGGGGAGAGAAAGATTCTGCAGAATATTATTACAGGAAGCAATTAAGATATTGTAATGATAATGACAATGCGACTGCTGCATATCAAGGACTGTTTTCGCTGTATAATCAAATAGGTAATGCCGACTCCATCGCCAAATATGCCGCACTCTACTGCCAAGCTAACGACTCCGCCAGTTTCCGGCACTCGGCTGACGAACTGACCCGTACCCATGCCCTTTATAACTATGAGGAACATGAGCGCATAGCGGCAATGAAAACGCAGGAGGCCGACCGATATAGGCAAGCGATCTTTTTTCTGATAGTCATTCTTAGTGTAGCCGGATATGCAAGCTATCGGTATGTCAAGAGACAGCAACGTCGCAAGAGAGCAGCATTAGTCGCTGCTAATCAAGAATACCACGCGTTGCTAGTTCAATATCAGAGACTTCAACAAGACATGCAACTATCACAGCAGAGTCTTGATGAGTTCCGTGATGAAAAGGAACGGGAGATAAGCCAACTGATACAGCAATTGTCACTCTATCAGGACACACCTCTCTTATCAGAACACTGGCACATAGAGCAAGCCATGCTTGACACTCCTGTCATCTCAGATTTGCACCACATTGCCTGTCAGGCCAAGGTCGCATCCAATGTGCAATTGAAAGAACTGCGGGAGTTCGTTGAAGCGCAACTTCCCGATTTCTTCACCGCCATCAACAATAAGGAGGCTATGCTTACGCCACAGGAATTGTCTGTAAGTATTCTCATCCGTCTGCAATTCTCGCAAGGTGAACTGTCTGCCCTTTTTGGTGTTTCCAAGCAACGCATCAACAACATCAAGCGCAGCATTAACAGAAAGCTGTTCAAAAATTACAGTGCTGCCACCCTCAACGACAACATTCTGTCACTTTGTCAAATGTAACATCCACATTTTACACATCTTTTGTAAACTACTGAAATTGAGCGCGATGCGATTTTAGGTTTACAAAGTGTACTCCGAATATTTGTCCTTTTTACACTATTGTCATAATTTTGCAGCCCGAAAACCCAAATCACAAGATTATGACAAGAAAAGTATTATTAGTTATCGGCCTTATGATGGCCACCGTTTTTAGTGTCGCAAATGTAACAAACCTCAATTCAGGAACGAGAATCTATCTTCAAACCATTTCTGGTTATGACAACCCCGTACCGACATTTCCTCATAAGCCCAAAGCCCCCATGCGTGCTCCTGAGGTTTATCAGGAAGACCATACATTGTCCTTCTCCTATAATAATGGCTTCACCTTGGAGTTGGTTGACCCCTCAATGGGCGATGAAGGAACAATCGTCTACACTGCCGTCATTCCCGCAGATGTTCTGACTTGGCAGTTCCCTGCCACTCTCAGCGGTGACTACACCCTCCGTCTCGTATATGGTAACTGGGCGTTTGTAGGAGAAATTGAATTGTAAGTAAGTGAGCATAATTTTTACAAACGATAAGGAAGTGATATTTATGTGTTCCATATTTAGAATTGTGATGCTTTTGTTTATAACCTTGATTCCCTTCATGGCTATAAAGCTACAGGGCCAAACCGTTGATAGTCTCCAGAAGAGTAAGATTCGTTATTTCTCTCCTGGCAAGGAAGGAAGAAACAGAGTATGGGATTTCTCCAAGAAACTCAAGTCCAAAGAATCGTCACAGATTATGTTTATGAAGGACAGTACCGGTGTATTGTCCATCACGGAACCTGGTAAGATCAATTACTATCGCACGACTACCGACTCCCTCATCCTCATTAGCAGCGAATCGCCTTTGGAGAAAAGAAACTATACTGAGAATAAATTGTCCAAATTGTTCCCTCTGGAATACGGAGACTCTATTATCATGCCATTCAGATGTGAGGGGATGTACTGCGGCAACCATCACTTTCGCGAGGCAGGCACGACAAAAGTCAAGGTAGACGCCACCGGTTCCATTGTACTGGCAGAAAACGATACTGTCAGAAATGTATTGAGGGTACATACCATTGACTCGTACTCCATCTGTATGGACCTTGACTCTGCAGCCCTTGATACTGCAAGACTCACACAGGTCATTGATGAACGATACGAATGGTATCTGGAGGGTTCTGAATATCCGTTTATTGAGGATGTGACAAGCACTACCTATTATAATATGGATATCATAGGCACAACGAAATATGCCTATTGTAATCTGCCAGAGAACCTGACGGCAGATTATGTAACCCAAGAAGAGGAGTCTGACGACGAGGAAGAACAAGAAGGATTCTCTGACGGGGGACTTCAAACGGCAGACATCATCCATTATCAAGTTGAAACGCAAGGTAAAAATATCATTATAACCTATGACCTTGACGAAGACGCCACTATTCAGACCATTGTTGCCAACCATATGGGTATGCTATGCCAGAGCAGACAGTGGACACAGCCAGCAGGACTAGGCTATTCAAAACAGATTGACTGTACGAGCTTGCGCTCAGGAATGTATATCCTTTATATTAACGTTAACGGAAAAATATATAGCGAGAAAGTAACACTATGATTGCGACGATAAAGAAAAGTCTTCTTGTATTATTCCTTCTGGGGATTCCATTCGGCATGGTTCACGCTGATGACACCCAGGAACTAAATGCATTTTACAACAGTCTTCTTCCTGACTTTCAGAAAATGACCCCTGAAGCAAGTGCACTTGGACAATATGGGAAATATGCTAATGCAGGTTATACAGGTGTACCAAGCATATCCATTCCACTGTTTAGCGTCAGCTCTGGAAGCTACTCCATACCTTTTGAGCTACACTATGATGCTTCAGGTATAAAGGTTGACCAGCAGGCGACGTATGTCGGGCTGGGCTGGAACTTGATAGTGGGGGGAAGCATCAGCCAAATAGTTTGTGGACTAAATGACTTTCATGAAACATCATTTAGTTCAAACTTCAGCTCAATATCCAATTCGGACTTGTTACAAATAATGTCCCCTATCAGTGGATATATCACTTATGAGGGTGTAACAGGGCTTCCGTCTGTCACTTTTTCTTCTAATCCGACAATCCCTGGAACATGTTATCCAATAGAGGAAGATAAGAAGAAATTTAATATTTTGAGGGATATATCAAATGCCTCACGAATTCCCGATATCTTTCAGGCATCATTTTGCGGTCATAGTGTTTCCTTCATTATTGATACTTTCAATAAAGAAGCTAAAATTATTGGGAACGATGCTACGGTATACAAGATCGAATTAAAGGAATATAGTGGTTCCTATCCTCTTAGCATCGAAATCACTGACGATCATGGACTGAAGTATCTATTTGCTGAAGCTCCAGAGAATTCTATGGAAAACAATGCTTCGTACCGTCTGTCGAAGATTCAAAATGCAGCTGGACAGAACCTGGCAGAATTCAAATATTCAGAAGTTGCCTATGGTCTTTTACAACCATATCATGAAACGATGGGCAAAAACGATGAAGACCTTGGTTTACCAATAGCTTCAGAAGCGATACGACGTACTTTCATTCAACGCAATTCCCCAAACACCTTAGGTCATCGTATCAATGAATATTATCCAGATACGATTATAACCGATAAAGAAACTGTTACGTTTACTTATGGTGCACGAGAGGATATAAAGGAGGCAAAGAAGATAGACAGAATAACTGTTATGTCCAACAGCGAGAAGAACAAGGTTCTGCATACTGTGGATTTAAAGTATGGGTACTTTGCAGAAAGCGGTTTTATGGACACACACTTCGCTCAGTACAGATATGAAGAAGTGTATAACTATAAACGCTTAAAATTAACAGATGTTACTGTAGATGGGAAGAAATATTCATTTGGTTATAATGACACTCAGGACTTGCCAACACGCTTAACCATGCAACAAGACTTCTGGGGGTATTATAATGGAAAATCCAACATAGATGGTTTATGTGCTTCTCCTCAATTCATTTATAATGTGCAAGGTAAGCTCGAAGGACGGGAAACCGTCGGATCTGCCAACCGCTATGCAGACGAGAGATATTGTGCGATTGGGACTTTGACCAAGATAACATACCCTACTGGCGGATACACGATGTTTGACTATGAGATTCATCACTTTGATGACGTAAATGGAAATTTATATTATCCTGCAGCAAGTTCAGTAGATTCAAATGTGCAGTATGTCAGGAAGGAGATATGTGGTTCGGGATATAATGGAAGTGGATATAATTCTACACCTAACACAACGGAATTTGACATAGACCAGCCGGTGACAGTGGAAATATCCTCAAATTCTCCATATTTTCCCGCAAAAGACTACCCGACGTCACAATTCTATTATAAACTATGCTTAGGTATCCTTGGTAAGGACGCCAATGGAGGAATTATGTTTTCCAGGACTTTTACAAAATACAATCACGAGGAGGATTTTCATATATCATATGACCTTCCGGCAGGTCATTATGTGCTGTCTAGTCAATTGGAAAATGTCGCAAGTGGATTACAGATTGGAGGTTGGATCCAAGTCACGTTTCCTCCAGAATTCAGAGAAGACACATCTATCGCTGACGCTAGCGGCAAGTCAATTGGTGGGGGGTTAAGAATAAAGACCATCAAGAACTATGATAGCGATAATACGCTTCTCGGATACACTTGCTATAAGTATGATGGCGGCAAGCTGCTGATACCAACCGTAAAAGCAGAGAAGATTCAATTGAAGTATCTTCATGCCTCAACGAGCAATGTGTATGTTACGCCAGCATCTTTTCCTTGTTCATTTTACTTTATTAATTCTAATCCTACCTACCTTGCGTCATGTTCATTAGGATGTCCCAATGTTGGTTATTCAATGGTAACTAAAGAGAATTATGACAAGAACGGACTACTCATGTCTTATACCATAGAAAAATATCATAATGAAGGTTATAGAAATGCCGAGAGCAATATCTTCAATGTAAATAGGAACGGGTTAAATGGAAAACCAATAGAATCTATTACCTATTCGAATGATTCTATTCAAGCGCATAAAATCAGCTATAGTTATACGACTATTGGTCAGAATCCTTCATTAAGTGACATGGTATTTTTTCCATGGGCTCGTTGTTTAGACATGGAGCCGGGAACTGCTAACATTCATGTTTATTATAAGTATTCCCTATATCCCAAATACCCGATAAATGCATTGCCATCAAGCGTAACCGAGACAAGTTATGTCAATGGTAAGGTAATGGCCCCTGTTAAGACTACTTACGAATACAAAGCTAGCAATTACCAGCCGACTTATGTAACAAGGGTTGCCGCCCCTAATAGCAATGCAAGCGAAACCTCTCAAACAAAGTTTTGGTATCCCGAAGATTCAGAGGTCAGCAGTTCCAACACGGAATGTTTGACAAATGTACATTGCATCAGTGAGAGAGTTAAAGCCGTAGAATACAAAAACGGCAATACTGTCGGAGGATACAGGAATGTGTACAACTCACTCTCCAACGGTTTGCCTGTTGTCAGCAAAAACTATTCGATTATTCCCTCTGGAAGTGAGATACTTGAACTGGAAGTAACTGACAATGATGCCTACGGAAACATTTGCGGTTACAAGAAAAAAGACGGAACACCCGTTGCCATCATCTGGTCCTACAATCATCAGCTTCCTGTACTGGAAATCGTGGGAAAGACCTACTCCGAAATAAAGGCAATGTCAAGTGATGTCGCAAAATTAGAGAAAGGGACGACGGTCTCAGAAATCAGGACCGCTACAGAGTCCTTGCATTCAGCACTTCTGAATGGGAGAATCATGGCAACGGCCTATGAGTATTCTCCATGGCATACCGTATCATGTATTATCAAGCCTAATGGCTACAGGACTATATATGACTATGACAGCTTTGGCAGATTGAAAGAGACTCGTGATGTCAACGACAAGACACTTCAAAAATATTTCTACAACTATAGGACAAAGTAATATGAACAAGATAAAACAATTACTGACAGTTCTCTCATTCGTCCCGGCCTTGTGCGTGGCTCAGACAATGACAGAGAATTTCGTCAAGACAGAGACGATGCTTGACACAACGGGTACTACTTCCATCAAGTCAGTACAGTACTATAATGGCCTTGGCTATCCTACGCTGTCCGTTGCCACCTCTGGCAATAATGGCGGCACTGCATATACCCTGACGACATACGACGCCTTAGGACGTGAGAAACGTAAATATCTTCCTGTCCCAGGAGGCGGTCTTGGCTACATTCCCGAGAGTAGTGTCCAGTCTAGCAGTTATTTTTATATGGATAACAGTGCTTTTGTCCAGAATCATTATGATGGCCTCGACAGAGTGACAGCCGTTGATATAGCTGGAGATAAGTGGAGAAATGCTGGAAAGCAAAACAGGACAGAGTATCTTACCAACACTTCTGATGACAACGTACTTCACTATGAGGCACCTGATGATGATAGCTATAGACTGGTCTGTCCGGAGAACGCCTCTTTTCAGTATTACCCTGCAGGAACACTCAGCAAGGTTGTTTCTTATGATACTGATGATAAGAGCATCACGGTCTTTACGGACTTGTTAGGAAAGAAGATTCTCGAACGTACCGCTGCCGGTGACACCTACTATGTGTATAACATTCTCGGCCAGCTCCGTTTTGTGCTCTCACCGGCATTCAACAAAAATACGCGCTCCACCACAATGTTTGCCTACGAATATCGTTATGATAGTAGAGGGCGTATGAAGACGAAGATTATGCCAGGAAACAGTTCAGAAGGCATCACAACTCAGTATTGGTATGATAAGGCCGACCGCATGGCTTACATGAAAGAGCCTGCGCTTGGCAGCCGATACAGGTTTTATCTGTACGACAAGTTCGGAAGACTTTGCGTACAGGGCACCTGTAGTGATGGTAACCGGAGCGAATCTATACTTTCTACTACCACTTATGAAAGTGGTTCCGTGGGTATCTGCCAGACTGCCTATGCTGCTCCATATACCATCACAGACCCACAACTTGAGATCGTGAACTATTACGACGACTATGATTTTATTGGCAATAGTCTGACAAGCGCCATACCGACAGTAAATATTGACGAAGCTCAAAAGACATACTCCATTGGTTCCCAGACAGGGCAGGTGGTATATGCAACCAATGGCGAGGCACTTGTCTCTGTCCTCGTGTATGACCAGAAAGGTCAGGTGGTAAGATCCCTGCGTAAAGGACTCAAAGGATATATAGAGGATATAAACACTGCCTATACGTTCACTGGTGCCATTGATAATACGGAGGAAAAAATCGATGTCAGATACGGAAGCAACTTTGTCGCCAGAAAAGAATATACATACCAGTATGGCAAGAAGAAAAAGATGAAGCAGTCCGTCTGTCATGGTCGAAGAGCTTTGGCATACGCAACGGAATACAATTATGACGGTATTGGCAGACTGACCAGCAAGGGAAGAGAGATGGGCGGCACGAAAAAGTCCTATTGTTCCTATTCGTATGATGTACATGGATGGCTTACCCGTATTTCCAGCGGAGGTTTTCAGGAGAATCTGTACTATGCAGACGGGCTTGACGGTGCATGCTACAACGGTAATATCAGCACCATCAAATGGACGAGAGACGGAAATGGTTATACGCAGGGCTACAATTTTGAATATGATGATAACAACCGTCTGAAAAAAGCTACCTACGGAACTAGTGATGATTTGACAAGCAGCAAAAACTACTTCTCTGAATCTGCGGAGTACGACTGTAATGGTAACATCACCAGACTGCAGCGTGGCGGACTTGTTGACAAGATGCATGGCGGTTTTGGTCTGGTTGATAACCTCTTCATGACCTATGAGGGGAACCTGCTGACAAGTGTTCGTGACAATGCTTCAAGACATTCTTATGCCGGAGCTACGGACTTTGACGGAGTGGCTAAGCAGGAGTATCCGCTTACTTACAATGCTGCCGGTTCTCTTGTGAGTGATGCAGGCAGAAAGATAGCAAAGATAGACTATGACTATCGGAACAATCCTGTCCGCATCCAGTTTACCAATGGCAATGTAACGAAGTATGTATACAGCGCAACGGGAGAGAAGCTGCGTGTTATCTATCAGACAGCAGTACCAAACATTACGGTACCCATCGGTAGCCTCAAGGAACTGGCACCTTCAGAGATACAATATAAGGACTCTACGGACTATCTCCTTGGCGGTGCTCTAACTCTGAAAAACGGACGCATAGACAAATACCAGTTCGATGAGGGGTACTGCCAGGCGGAGAAGTACCCGTATAATACCCGTCAGGACGACTTTACTTTCTGCTTCTATGACAAGGATCACCTTGGCAATATCCGTCAGGTGAAGGAGGCTGACGGCACGAAGGAAGGATGGCTTCTCCAAACGATGGACTACTATCCCTTCGGAGCTCAGTTCTGCGATGGTACTACAGACAGTAATGTTCAGTCTCATAAATACAATGGCAAGGAACTGGACCTGATGCATGGACTGAACACCTATGACTATGGCGCAAGACAATATAATCCTGTTACGGCAAGATGGGACAGGGTGGATCCGCTGGCGGAAAAAGATTCAGGAACCAGTCCGTATGTATATTGTTGTAATAATCCTATAAGGTTTATTGATCCAGATGGAATGTGGTCATGGGATAGTAATGGTAATTTAGTTGCCCAGAAAGGAGATAACGTAAACACGATGGCAAAGTATTTAGGTACTTCTTCGTCAAATGCATTACAGATTTTAAACAGATGTGGCGTTAGCACAAATTCAAATGGTAGTTCGAATTTATTGGCTGGTCAAGTTTTGAATAAATCAAACTTGTGGGTAGGGACAAGGTCCAAGAATGGTACAGTCGTTAATAATACAAAAGAAGCTGTTGCTCATTATTTCTTTGGTAATGGTCAACCTGCAGATGTTGGAGATCAATCTACAAAAGAACTTCTGTCATCTGACAAATTTCAATCAAAATTACACAAAATAACTACCCA
>Ga0310786_10009382_pt1 | contig 12431 bp, 11 predicted proteins | sample AusTroGonzalo_MG_FD_203881 | JGI IMG/M metagenome (GOLD analysis project Ga0310786, IMG submission 203881) | Bovine rumen microbial communities from tropical cattle in Woodstock, Queensland, Australia - Gonzalo_03 (v2) (version 2) | ecosystem: Host-associated > Mammals > Digestive system >...
TGAAGAAGAAATAACCTATTTACACCCCAAATTGGAGCCTATTTTGAAAGAAACTTACGGTATTATGGTTTATCAAGAGCAAGTTATGATGATTGCTCGGGAGCTTGGTGGTTATACTATGGGTGGCGCCGATAAGTTACGTAAGGTTATGGGTAAAAAAATGCGTGATGAAATACCAAAGCAGCGCATAATGTTTACCGAAGGTGCGATAAAGAACGGCATAAATGAAGATGTTGCAAAAAGCATTTTTGATCAAATGGAAAAATTTGCATCGTATGGTTTTAATAAATCTCACGCGGCGGCCTATTCTTTGGTGTCTTATCAAACAGCCTATTTAAAGGCTCATTTTCCGGTGGAATTTATGTGTGCTGTTATGGATTTGGATATCACAAATACGGATAAATTAGCCGGGTTTAAGGCAGAATGTAAAGTTTTGGGTATAGAAATCTTAAAACCGGATATAAACGAATCTTTGGCAAAATTCAGCGTACAAAACGGAAAGTTGCGATATGCTTTGGGTGCTATTAAAGGTGTCGGCGAAGCAAATATGAACGCTATTGTTGAGGCACGCGAAAAGGGTGGAAAGTTTAAGGATATTTCTGATTTTATTAACAGAGTTGATGCCAAACAGTTAAACCGGAAGCAACTGGAACAACTTATTAAGGCAGGTGCTTTTGATAGTATAGAAAAGAAAAGAGGGAAACTCTTTAGTAATATTGATTTAATTTTGAAAAATATTTCTTCTGCAACAGAGTTGAAAACCAGTGCACAATCCTCTTTGTTCGGAGCAGAAGAGTATTCATCAAAGGTTAAGCTCGCAGAAGCTCCTGATTGGCCGGATTTAGAAAAACTTCGCAAAGAAGCAGAAGCTATCGGCTTTTATTTATCATCCCATCCTTTGGATGTTTATGCAGACAGTATAAAAAAACTCAGTATTAAAAATTGTCAGGAGGTAATGGCAAATATTAAAACAGGGGACAGTATACGGGCGAGCATTGCCGGATGCGTTGAAAGTTTTCAAAAAAGAATTAGTAAAAGTGGCACTAAGTATGCCTTTATAAAACTTTCTGATGTTACAGGAGAGTTTGAGGGAATGCTTTTTTCGGATGCTTTGGCTAAATATGAAGAGATTGTTAATTCGGGATATCCGTTATTGGTTAAGGTTAGAATTAATAAGCAGTCGGATGAAGAAAATCCGCGTATTATGATAGATAGTGTTCAAACGCTTGACCAGGCTATTGCAGACCAGGCAAAGGGTGTTGTTATTACTGTTTCTGATATTAATGCCATTTCTGAGATAAAGAAGGTATTATATATGGATAAGCGCGGTGTTAACAAAGTGTATTTAGTACCGGAGCTGGAAGATTGGGATGTGCGGATAGAATTAGATGAAGGTTTTGCTTTTACAGACAGCATGATGTTCAGTAGGCTAAAAAGCATACCAGGAGTTACGGCTGTTAAGGAATTTTAGGAGGGAAAATGTTATCGCAAAAGCAGGGGAAAAATAATATCTCTTTTTATGAGGGCTTCTTTTTTCCGTTTAATGCCATAAATACACATTGGCGGGATTTTGTTTTGCTTACGGGTTTGTTTTCTTTGATATCTTCTGTTATGGTTTTATTAACGGGGCAATGTTATCTTTGTTTTTCTTCTTTAGAAATCTCAGAACAGATCTTTTGCTCTGAGGCTTGGTGGAATGTTTTAATTTATTATGTAAGCATCTTTTTGCTTTTGGCTTTGTTTATCAGCAGGTGGCAAGTTATTTTTGCGGAAAACAAAAGTTTTGAGGATGTAATTAAAAAACGAATGTTTAGGCAAGATAAAAAAGCAATGTTATTTGTTTTTATCTTCTTTTTGTTATGTCTTGTTATTGATGAAAGCATTATTCTTTTGCACGAACGTCAAGTCAGCCCCAATTGGTTGACGGAACTTGGCTTCTTTATTGTTGTTTCTTTGATGATTGTTTTTTCTGCAACATTATTGTTTAATTTTGTTATTTTTCAGCATTTTTTGCAAGGAGGACGCTTTTTTGAATTAAATAAAACATTTTGGCCGGTATTGGATAATATTTATAAGTATATGATTTGGTTTTTGTTATATTTTGTTATGTTTTCTTTTTTATTTATGATGGTTCAAGTAATTTCTTGGGGTAATATGTTTTTGTTGGGGCGTCTTTTTATTATGGAATTTTGCATTTATTTTTTAGTTTACACCGTTGCGGCCTTTTTTATAGCCTCGTTAAACTATCAAGAAAAGATATTTTTTGATAAGAAATAATTTTTGATTTTTTCATTCGGAATAAAAGAAAAGATTTCTTCTAAATGTGCATTTATGAGCATTTGTTTTGCTTTTTCCTGATTTATTCCACGTGAGTTTAAATAAAACAATTGTTCTTTATCTATTTCTCCGCAACTTGCTCCGTGAGAGCATTTTACATCATCTGCATATATTTCCAATTCGGGTTTGCAGTTTAACTGTGCATCGTTATTTAGATAAAGAGCTTTGTGTAGCTGCGTTCCTGCTGTTTTAACGGCATAAGGAGCAATATGTATTTTTCCTTGAAAAGTGGCAGCAGATTTTTCTTGTAAGACAGCTTTGGCATATTGATTGGAGAACGTTTCTTTAATCAAATGATTTATGTTTGTTGTTATGTCGGATAAACAGTCTTTTTTTACTTTGTAGGCGCTATATATTTCTGCTTTTGCACCTTGCTGTTCCAGGTTTATAAAGGTTTCTTGGCGAGATATTTTTGCACCGTTAGAAAAATAAAATTGCATATAAGAGCTGTTAGTCTGTGTTTTTACAGCATTAAGAGAGAGATGATGTGCACAAGAACTTTCTTTTTGTATTTTATAATGATTTAAGCGCGCATCCGCTTTTAGGTATAACTCGTTAACAATGTTTGTTAAATGGGAAAACCCATCATCAGATACAATTTCTTCAATAAGATCCAGTTGGCTACCTTTTTCCATTACAATCAGATTATGTAGGTGTGTTTGCAGATTTTCACAGTGATTTTGGTTATACTTTATAAGAACAGGCGATGTTATTTTAGTGTTCTTTTCAACAGTAATGCAAATTCCTTGCTCAAGATATATTCCGTTTAGTGCGGCAAAAGGATGTTTTTCTAAATCAAATGAATTAAAAAGATATCTTTTGTAGTCATCTTCATATAAGGCTAAGGGCAAGGGGGTAACAGACAGACCTTTTGGTGTATTGTATTCTTCAACATGTAATTTTCCCCTACAAAAACGGATTTCAATAAAGGGAAAATCAGAAGTAGCTTCTCTTTCATGGCAGCAGCAATCGTGTCCGCAGGATGATTCTTCTGTGTTTATGTCAAAATTGCTCTGTAATATCGGGGTAATGTTTGTATATTTCCATGTTTCTGTTTTTAAGGTGGGAAAACCTGTTTTTTGCAAGGCTTTTTTTGCCGTTTCTCTTAGGGCAAAAACAGAGGGTTTGTTGTTTAAGAATAAATCTACGCTTTTTATTAAAGGTAAAGTCATGGTTATTTCTCTTGAGGAAATTCTGTATAACCGCTTTTTTCTATTTTTGATGCCAGCGTTTTATCCCCGGTTTTAATTATTTTGCCGTTTGCTAAGATGTGAACATAATCAGGAACAATTTGAGTGAGTAATTGCTCGTGGTGTGTAATGATTAGAAAGGCATTTTTGTTATTTTTTAGGTTATTAATACCTTCGGATATCGTTTTTATAGCATCTACATCAACACCCGAATCTATTTCATCTAAAATACAAAAATCCGGTTTTAACAAAGCAATTTGCAGTGTTTCAAAACGTTTTTTCTCGCCGCCGGAAAAACCAACATTTACAAAGCGCTTAAGCATTTCTTGCGGAAAATTCAGCTTTTCTGCCTCTGCTCTCATTAGTTTTACAAAATTAATGGTATCAAGTTCGGGTTCGTTATGCGCTTTTCTAATGGAGTTTAGAGATTGTTTTAAGAAGCTTGATGCCACAACACCGGGGATTTCTGTTGGCAACTGCATAGATAAGAAAAGACCGGCTTGAGCTCTTTCTTCTGTTGATAAAGATAAAAGATCTTTACCCTTAAAAGTGATAGATCCTGATGTTACATTATAACCGTCTTTTCCGCTTAGAACGTAGGAAAGAGAAGATTTTCCGGCACCGTTTGGCCCCATAATTGCATGAACTTCACCTTTGTTTATGGTCAGATTAAGCCCTTTTATAATTTCTTTATCGCCAACGCTTGCGTGTAAATCTTTTATTTCTAAGAGTTTTTCTGACATAAACTAGGCAACCTTTCCATGACAATGTTTATATTTTTTACCGCTTCCGCAAGGACAAGGGCTGTTACGAGGTACGTTTTTCCATTCCGGATGGCTGTCTTGCGCCTCTTTTGGGGTTGCCCCTTCTTGTTTTGCATCAAAGTTTTCATGAAAAGCCATCATTTTTTGATTTTTTTGGCGCTCTTCTTGTTCTTTAATGTCTTGTTCGCTGTCTTGTCTTATTGACATGTGGCAGATTATTACGGTTACCTTTTCTTTTAGGATATCCAGCATGTCAGAAAACATATTGAAAGCTTCTTTTTTATATTCATTTAAGGGGTCTTTTTGACCATAGGCTCGCAAAACAATGGTGTGGCGCATCAAATCAAGTGTGGCAATATGTTCTTTCCATAATTGGTCTAATGTTTGCAAAAAGATACTTTTTTCAACAAGATGAACCAAATTCGGGTTAATCATAATGTTCTTTTCCGCCAATTTATCGTCCACTTCTTTGTTTGTTTTTTCAACCAGGTCTTCGCCGTCAATTTGTGGTATTTTAGCCCATTCTTCAACAGGAATATTTATACCTGTTACATTAAACAAATCTTGTTTTATGTGGTTTATATCCCAATCTTCAGGTGAAGAAGCAGATAATATGTTGCTGTAAATGATGTTTCTCAGAAAATCATGACGCATATCTATAATTGTTTCTGACAAATCATCTGTGGACATTATTTCTTTACGTTGTTCATAAATGACTTTACGTTGTTCATTCATCACATCGTCATATTTTAGCAAGCTTTTTCTGATATCAAAATTACGCTCTTCAACCTTTTGTTGGGCTTTTTCAAGAGCTTTGCTTATAAAAGGATGAACAAGGGCTTCGCCTTCGGGCAAACCAAGACGCTTTAGCACATCAGACATTCTTTCAGAGCCGAATATACGCATTAAATCATCTTCTAAGGATAAGAAAAATTTAGATTGTCCGGGATCTCCTTGTCGGCCGGAACGACCGCGTAATTGATTATCAATACGACGACTTTCGTGACGTTCTGTTCCTAAGATGTATAAACCGCCGGCTTTTAACACTTTTTCTTTGTTTTCAGCAATTTCTGCGGCTATTTCTTCTTTTATTTTTTCAATTTCTTCCGGTGTTTCTTTGCCGGTTAGTCTTTTCTTTAGAGTTGCATCTGGGTTACCGCCCAGTTGAATATCTGTACCGCGGCCAGCCATATTTGTAGCAATTGTAACAGCACCATAACGTCCAGCCTCTGCAACAATGTCTGCCTCTCTTTCATCCTGCTTGGCGTTTAAGACCTCAAAATTGATATCTGTTTGCTGTTTTAACAAAGTTGCCACTATTTCTGATTTTTCAACGGATGTTGTTCCCACCAAAACAGGTTGTCCTTTGGCATGGCATTCTTTAATGGTATCAATGATTGCTTTATATTTTTCTTTTTCGGTACGATAGATGCAATCGTGTTCATCAAGACGTAAAACAGGCTTGTTGGTCGGAATTTCTACACAGGGCAGATTATAAATATCGCCAAACTCTGCTTCTTCTGTCATTGCGGTACCGGTCATACCGGCAAGTTTAGGATATAAACGGAAGTAGTTTTGGAAGGTGATAGAGGCAAGTGTTTGATTTTCTGATTGTATTTTAACACCTTCTTTGGCTTCTAGAGCTTGGTGTAAACCGTCACTATATCTTCTTCCTTCCATTACACGACCTGTAAATTCATCAATAATCATAACAGCGCCGTTTCGTACAAGGTAATCCACGTCTTTTGTGAACATAATATTGGCGCGAAGTGCTTGGTTTACATGGTTTACAAGTTGCACGTTCTTTAGGTCATATAAACCGCCTTCGGTAATTAAGCCGGCTTTTTTTAAGAGTTTTTCAACGTGCTCCATACCAAGTTCTGTTAAGGTAACATTTTTAGCTTTTTCATCTTTTTCATAGTCTGAAGCATTAATATCTTTTATGATATTGTTTACAAGAACATATTTTTCAGATGAATCTTCGGCAGCACCGGAAATAATAAGAGGTGTTCTTGCTTCATCAATTAAAATGGAATCTACTTCATCCACAATAGCATAATTAAAATCTCTTTGAACGCGTTCATCTAAAGAAAATTTCATATTATCGCGTAAATAATCAAAACCCAGTTCATTGTTTGTGCCATAGGTTATATCGGCATTGTAGGCGGCTTTTCTTTGATCATCATCTTTTTCGTGAACAATGTAATCAACCGTTAAGCCTAAAAAGCGATAAACTTGCCCCATCCATTCAGCATCACGCTTGGCTAAGTAGTCATTTACGGTAACAATATGCACACCTTTTTGTTCTAGTGCGTTTAGATATGCGGCCAGAGTTGCCACCAGAGTTTTTCCTTCACCGGTTTTCATTTCAGAAATCATGCCTTTGTGAAGAACAATACCACCAATCAGCTGAACATCGTAATGTCTTTGACCGAGAGTTCTTTTGGCAGCCTCACGAACAGCAGCAAAAGCTTCGGGCAAAATGTCATCTAAGGTTTCGCCTTCTTTTAAGCGGTTACGAAATTCTATGGTTTTATCTTTTAACTCGGTATCGGAAAGTTTGCTAAAACTTTCTTCTAAGGCGTTGATTTGTTCTACGATTTTATATTGTTTTTTTACAAAACGGTCATTTGCTGAGCCAAAAATTTTACGCGCAATATCTACTAACATTTTATTACCTTGTTTATATAAGTCTTTTAGCTACATTTAGTGTTTATATACAATAAAGTCAATACTATCAACAGAAGTTATACAGTCTAAATAAAAAAGACTTGGAATATTTTTTTAATAAGTATATATGGTTTAGTGAGAAGAAAATTTTTTATTTCGGAGGTTTTTATGAAGAAAAGAATTCTTGGTTTTACAATTACAGCCGTTGCGGTTATTGTTGTGGCCGTTGCTTCTTATGTTTTTTTTAAGGTATATAATGCCAACGCTGCTAACAGCAACGGTATTGCCGCAAAAGTTAACGGGGAAGTTATTTATGTTAATGATTTGAAACAAAGCTATGCAGATCATCCGCAAATTAAAGACAGAGTTCCTTTTGAGGAATTTTATGCCAAAACGTTGGATGTTTTTGTAAACAGCAAGCTTGTTTATCAGGCTGCACAGGCTGCAAGAATTGAAGAGACTCCAGAATATCAAAGACAGTTGATTACCGCTAAGGAAGATTTGGCTCGTAAGTTGTTTTTAGAGAAATCCGTTGAAGAGAAAGTTAGCGATGAAGCGGTTAAGAAACTTTATGATGATTATACATCAAAGTTTGAAAGCCAAAAAGAAGTAAAAGCTAAACACATCTTGGTAGAATCTGAAGACAAAGCCAAAGAGGTTATTAACAAGCTCAATCGTGGAGAAGATTTTGTGAAATTGGCCCAAGAATATTCCAGAGATCAGGTTGATTTGGGTTACTTTACAAAAGATATGATGGTTCCGGAGTTTTCTGCCGTTGCTTTTAATATGAAAAAAGGTGAATATTCTAAAAAGCCGGTTAAAACTGAATTTGGTTACCATGTTATTTTGGTTGAAGATACCAGAGCTTCTAAGCCGTTGGAGCTAAAAGAAATTGAACCACAGCTAAAGAATATGGTTACTCAACAGGTTATCGGTGAAATTTTTGAAGGTTTGCGCGGAAAAGCGAGCATTGAAAGATATACTTTGGAAGGCGAAGTTATTCCGGAAAGCAAATAATCAATAATTCATTTGAAAAAATAAAAAGACTCCTGAAAAGGGGTCTTTTTTATGTAAAATATTTCTGTTACAAATATGTCTAAGAATCTAAAAATAACATAAAAAAAGAGAGCTAAAAAGCTCTCCTCTTTTGTGTTTTTCTAGAAACCTCGGCTTGCGACGGTGTCCAGAAGTTTTTTATTGGCTTCATCTACGGAGATGTTGTCATATACAGCAACTTCACTAGCCAGACGCTCAAGCGCGTGTTCATATATTTGACGCTCGCTATAAGATTGCTCTGCCAAGTTTTCGCTTCTATATAGGTCGCGAATAACTTCAGCAACAGCCACAGGGTTTCCTGAGTTTATTTTATTCTCATATTCCTGTGCTCGTCTGGACCACATGACTTTCTTCACTCTCGGTTTGCCTTTAAGGGTTGCAAGAGCCTCTTTCATTGTGGTTTCATCTGAAATTTTGCGTATACCGACTTTGTCCAGTTTTGCCATTGGAACACGCAATGTCATTTTATCTTTATCAAAATTGACAACTAATAATTCCAATTCGCTGCCGGCTATAGTCTGCTTGGCAATGTTTGTAACTTTGCCAACACCATGGGTTGGGTAGACTACATATTCTCCAGAGTTGAAGGTAGCAACCGAATTTTTTTTCATATTGGATTACCTCCGTGTTATATTGTTATTATGAAAACAAGCGAACTATACCATATTTTTTAAGACAAATCTACACCTATTTTTAAAAAAATTAAAAAAATTTTAAAGAAATACGTTATTTTAAGCACTTAGGAAAAAGATTTGTTTGTCTTAAAGCTTCGCCGATAACCATAACGGCAGAAACGGCTACATTAATAGAGCGTGCGTTTGCGTTCATCGGAATGAGCAACCGCGAATCCGCAATATTGTGAACCACCTCGGGGACTCCTGCGCTTTCTCTACCCATTAAAATAATATCATTTGGCCTAAATTCAAATTGGGTGTAGGGTTTAGAGGCGTGTGTGGTTAAAAGGATTATTCTGCCATATTCATCCGGGTGTTGTTTGCGATATTCTAAAAAATCCTGCCAAGAGCTGTGGCGTCGGTATGAAGCCATATTAAGATAGTCCATACCAGCGCGCTTCATTGCTTTTTCATTAAATATAAAGCCGCAAGGCTCTATAATATCTAAAGGCAAATCCAAACATGCACCAAGGCGCAACAAAGTACCAGTGTTTTGAGGAATGTCCGGTTGAAAAAGGGCTAATCTCATCAGTTGTTTGCCGTTTGTGCCTGTTGTTGTTCTTTTTTGGCTCTATATACGGCGGCAAAATCAACAGGTGTTAACATCAGCGGTGGCAGTCCCGCGTCAGAAAGGTTAGAAGAAATAACCTGTCTGGCATACGGGAAAATCATTCTTGGAATTTCTATAAAGAGCAAGGGTTCCACTTGTTCTTCAGGCACCTTGATTGTACAAGCAGCGGCATAGGCCAATTCCAAAATAAACAAAGGTTCTTTTTTGGCATCTGCATTGATGCGTAGGTTAAGCGTTACCTCGTAGTGATTTTCCTGCAGTTTGTTAACATCTATATTTAAATCAACATTAATTTGCGGCGGTGTATCCAATTTTGTAAAAATCTCTGGAGCGTGCGGAACCTCCAAAGAAAGATCCTTAACATATTGCATATTTATCATTACTTCGTTATTTTCTTTACTTTCGGCCATAATATTTATCCTTTCATAAAAAGCACTTTTTTATATAATATAGGGTTTTATTTTTATACGTCAAATATAATAGTTGATAATAAAGATATTTGATTTATATTAAAAGGAAGTTGTAATTGAGGTGTGGTATGTCAGAATATTTAGATATTATATTTTTGCTGGTTTTGGTTGTGATAATTTTTAGCAGATTAAAAGGTCTTTTAGGCACAGGCTCTGAAGATACAAAAGTGATTATGATTTCTAAAGAGCAGTTTGATAAAATGTATAAAGAGATGAAAAAATCTGCCGAGGAAACAAATACTCAACCTGTTGATATAGAATCGTTACCGCCTTTAGATAGAGATTTGGCAAAAATTCCTAATTTTAACAAAAACATTTTTATTCAAGGTGCGCAAAAAGCCTTTGAAATTATTGTTTCTGCCTTTAGCAAAGGAGATTCTAAAACCCTTTCAACCCTGGTTAATAAAGACTTGTTAAAAAAATTTGAAAAGGTTATCAAAGAGCGCAAAGAACAAGGAATCGTTACCGAAACAGATTTAATCGGTTTTGTTGAAACAGAGGTAGAATCGGTTAAATTTGTTGGAGAAGATAAGGTTAATTTGGTGGTTAAATTTGTCAGCGAGCAAGTTAACCTGCTCAAAAACGCGGACGGAGAAGTTATTGAGGGTGATGAAAATTACGTTCAAAAAGTTTCAGATGTGTGGACTTTTGAAAAGAGTCTTAATCCGCACATAAATAATTGGATGTTGTGTTCTACTAAAAAATGTTAAAACGCGGGCTTTTTTTTATTTTAGTTTTATTGTTGGCTTCTTGCCACGGGGGTAAGCGAGCCGAGATAGTGTCGCCCTCGGGTTCGGTTTCTTTACAAAAAAGCAGTTTTTCATCATTATCTGGTTGGAACAGAGATGATTTTTCTTTGTTTGATAAAGCTCTAAAAAGTGTTTGTGAGGTTATTATCAACAGTCCGCGCCAAAGCCTAAAAAGCAATCATATAGAATATTCCTCAAAAGAATACAAAAGGCATTGCAAAAACATGCTGTCTCTTAACAAAGAAGAGCTTAAAGATTATATAGAAAACAATTTTGAACCATATGCTGTGGCGGTTAACGGCTCTGATGAGGGTAAATTTACCTCGTATTATGAAGCAAATATTCGCGCGAGTTATCAAAAAGACGGCAAATACAAATATCCGATATATGGCAAACCGAAAGATTTTGTTGAAGTTAATTTAAGAGATTTTGATGCCAATCTTCCCAATCAGCGGCTTGTCGGGCGCGTTAAAGACGGAAAACTGGTTAAATATTACACACGCCAAGAGATAGACGAGGGCAAGCTTGATGCGCCGGTTATTCTTTGGGGTGATGATGAGGTGGATATCTTTATTATGCAAATACAGGGTGCGGCGGTGGCAACATTGCCGGACGGTAAAGAGGTTAGGGTTGGTTATGCCGACAATAACGGTCATAAATTTAAAGGAATCGGTTCCATATTACTTGAAAAGAAATTGATAAAGCCAAGCGAGGCTTCTATGCCCAAAATTCGTGAATGGTTAAAGAATAACGGCAATAAAGCCAAAAGGAATATGCTTTTAAATGACAGATATATTTTTCATCAAATTGTGGAAGCTGACGGACCAATAGGAGCCATGGGACTTCCCTTATATGCCGGGCGCGCCTTGGCGGTGGATAGGGCATATATTCCGCTCGGCTCTATTTTGTGGTTAGAAACAAAAGCACCAAATGGTGATAATATTCATAAAGCCCTTATGGCCGAAGATGTGGGTGGTGCCATTAAAGGAGGTGTTCGCGGAGATTATTTTTGGGGACACGGCGAACAGGCTTTGGCCGAAGCCGGCCGTATGAACTCTAAGGGTAGATATTATCTTTTGCTTCCAAAAGACGCTGGAGTTAAGGTTTATGACTGATGAAAATGATTGGTCTGAGGCGGTTAAGGGAATTAAAAGGCTCAAAACAAATCAGCATATAGAAGAAATTAAACCCAAAGAGGTTAAAATCAGGTCAGATAAGGTTACAACGGTTGCTTTTGACATCTTAAAAAAGGGGCAAAGCGTTCAAAAAGATGATTTTTCGCAAATGGACGGCAATTTGGCCAAACGTTTTAAGCGAGAAGAATTTAAGATAGAAGCAACGCTTGATTTGCATGGCATAACCGAAAAAGAGGCTTTTGATCGTGTTTGTGATTTTATCAAGTCTGCTTATGCTCAAAAAAAGCGCTGTGTGCTGATTATTACCGGCAAGGGTATGGATGAGACATTGTTTAGTGAGCGTGGAGTTTTAAGAAAATCTGTGCCGATGTGGCTTTCGGGTTCAGAGATTAGCCCGCTTATTTTGGGCTATAAAAATCCGTCAGAAGCTTTGGGTGGTGCCGGAGCTTTGTATATTTTGTTAAGAAAAAACGATAGGTAATATCCCTTAAACCGTTATCCTTTGGGGTGTCTTTAGACACCTCAGGCGATGACATTAAAAAGATTGGTCATTCGTGGCATGACATTAAAAAAGAGAGGCTTTAAAGTCTATTTGTTTAAAAAAGGAGTCAAAAAGGACTTAATTTGACAGAATCAACAAAAAACCTATTGAAAATATAAAATAAAAATGGTATAGTATGAGTGTGAAATGTATATTTGGGTGTTTGAATTATTCTTGATTGTTATTGTAAATCTGCCGCTTTTTGGTTAATTTACGAGCATCTCAGGAAGAATTCAAGCATCCTTTTTTATATGAATTTTTCAAACTATTAAT
>Ga0310786_10009383_pt1 | contig 12427 bp, 11 predicted proteins | sample AusTroGonzalo_MG_FD_203881 | JGI IMG/M metagenome (GOLD analysis project Ga0310786, IMG submission 203881) | Bovine rumen microbial communities from tropical cattle in Woodstock, Queensland, Australia - Gonzalo_03 (v2) (version 2) | ecosystem: Host-associated > Mammals > Digestive system >...
CAAGGTTCTGAAATGATTAAAAATGTCGGAGGTGCTGACGCTTTCGGCGGTGAATTAATGGCAAGAATAGGACTTTAGTTAATGCTTGATGATGAACATTTAAAAGAAGCCTTTACTAATGCAATAACCAGTTCTAAATATACTGAAGAACTTTTAATGCACTTGATTGAAAAATCAGGATGTTTCAGGCAAGGGCTTGCAAAAGACGATAGAACAGAAAACTACAACAGGGGCTATGGCGACTTTGGACTTTATATTAGAAGTTTATTTTTGCAATATGCGCCTAAAACATATTTAGAACTTATAGAAAGGACAAACGAGAATGACACAAGAGATTAACGAAACAACAGGACAGCAAGACACACAGCAGCAAGAAAGCAACTTGGGCGGGGATATTTCAAATATTCAGGAAGGACAACAACAGCAACCACCTGAGAACCAACAACAACCCGATCAAAAACAAGACCAAGGACAACAGCAACAAAAACAAGAAGGGCAGCAACAAGAAAATGAACTTTTTGGAAAGCCCGAAACTTATGATTATAAAGATGTAAAATTGCCCGAAAATATGAAACTTGATGAAACTATGGCGGGCCAATTTAACGAATATGCAGCAAAGCTGAACTTATCACAAAAAGGTGCCAATGATCTTATGGCAATGGCGGTTGAACTAACAAAGACTACACAGCAAAAGACTGTCGAATCTCTAGGGAAACTTCAAGATGCAAAGATTCAAAAGTACAAACAAGAGCTAAACTCTGATAGTGAAGTTGGCGGAGCTAATTTAAAAGAATCAATAGCAACGGCTAATCTAGCTTATGATGCTTTTTTTGCAGATCAAGAAATGCGCGATATGATCGCACAAGTGGGATTGAACGTACATCCGAAATTTGTAAAAGCTCTAAAAGCTATTGGTTCACAAATGAAGGAAGATAAAATACATTCTTCAGGTAATCCAGCGGCCGAAAAGAGAAACCGTGAAGATATTTTGTACCCTTCAATGAATGATTAATTATTTTTATAAGGAGAAATGAAAAAATGGCAACATTAGGACAAAGCTATTTAAACTTAGCAGACAGATACAAAAGAGAAGAAAACGGCGAAGCAGCAGCTACCATTATTGAAATGATGAACGAATCAAATACAATAATGCAAGATGCTAACGCTTTAGAATGTAACGACGGAACTAACCATTTAACAACAATTAGAACCGGCTTACCTTCAGCAGAATTTAGAAGACTATATGGCTACGTTGCACCTTCTAAATCAACAACCGCACAAGTAAAAGATCCTACTGGTATGTTAGAAACATATTCAGTAATTGATAAAGATCTTGTTGATAAAGCAGCAAACCCAAAATTATTCAGATTGTCTGAATCACAAGCATTTATTGAAGCTATGAATCAAACAATGCAAAAAACATTCTTCTATGGAAACTCTAAAACAGACTTAGGAGCTTTTGACGGTTTAGCTGTAAGATATGGCAAATTATCTACATCTGATAAAAATATTGGCTATAACATTGTTAATGCCGGTGGTTCAGGATCCGATAATACCTCAATTTGGTTTGTAACTTGGGGTGATCTTCATACCTCTTTAATTTATCCGCAAGGAACTAAAGCCGGTATGCAACATACTGACGACGGCATACAAACTGAAACAAATGCTTCAGGCGGTAAAAGAAAAGTTTACCAAGACCACTATAAATGGGATGTTGGCGTAACTGTAAGAGATTGGCGTTCAACTTGTCGTATTGCAAATATTGACGTATCTGATTTATCAGGCGGCAGCGCTGCTGATTTAATCGAAGCAATGCGCAAAGCATACTACAAGATCAATCGTTTTGTTGGCAACGGTAAAACTGTTATTTACTGCAACACTAATACATTATCTTACTTTGATAAACAAGTTGATGCAAAATCTAATATTCAATTCTCATATCAAGAATACTTAGGCAAGAAAAATCTTACTTATAAAGGTATTCCTATAAGAGAATGTGATCAGATTTTAGACACAGAAGCACAAGTAGTTTAGTAATATGAAAGGATAACAAAATGATTTTAGATAACCAATCTTTATTTTCAGACGCACAAGCTGTTACAGCTTCAGCAGCGTCAACAAACGTAATAAAAGTAAATGGTGATATTGGCAAAGGTGAACCCGTTGAAATCTTGGCGCAAGTTGTAGCGGCTTTTGCTACTTGTACATCCGTTAAAGTTGGTGTACAAACTGATGATGCGGAAAACTTTGGATCTGCCGTAACACTTGTAGAAACTCCGGCTATTGCTGTTGCTTCTTTGGTGAACGGTTACAAATTCCCGCTTAAATTCTTACCTACGGGTATCAAGAAATATTTAAGACTTTATTACACCGTTGCTGGCTCAAATGCTACAACCGGCAAAATTACTGCTGGTATAGTTGACGGAGTAAATGAAGGACATCACGTTTAGCAACTAATAACATTGTAGGGGGCGGAGCAATTCGCCCTCTTTTTGAAAGGTGAAAAATGGAAACAGTAAAAGAAGCAGAAAAACCAAAATTAACGATTGATAGCTGGGAAGTTGACGACGCTTTAAGAACTCTTACAAGAGCAGAAGAAATCAAACAAAATAAAGAGCTTATGGATCTTGTAGCGAAAAAAGCAGCAATTCAAAAGAAGGTTACAGACGAACTCACAAGCAGAGCAGACAAATTATATACAACTATGAAAGGGTAAACAAATGAAAATTAAAGTAATAAGAACAGCTTGGTATGACAATCAATTATTAGATCCTGACAAAGATACAAATATCATCATAGACTATGTAGGCGATAAATGCCCGTCTTGGGGTGAAGCATTAGAACCCGTTATAGAAAAGACCGGCAATGGTGAACAAACAACTAAAATCAAAGTAAAAGATTTACCTGAAGAAGAAAAAGCCGCATTACTTGAAGAAGCTAAAAACGTAGGTATTGAAGGCAATCAAATTTTAAGCTGGAATGTAGAAACTTTAAAAAATAAAATTCAAGAAAAGACCGGCAATGGTGAAGAATAATGGGCTATCAAAAAATAGATATTTATAAACTTACATTAAGAAATTTAGGCACTTCAGACGATATACAAAATATCAACTTGGGATCAAGAAATTGTATGATCCTGAACCAATATTATGAAACTGCAAAAGATAAAGTTTTAATGGATCACGATTGGAACTTTGCAAGTACATATAGGATTTTAAGTATTGCTAGTGAAAATGTAAATCAAAATTTTGCACATCCTAAATTCTTGTATTTGTATGACTATCCGAATGACTGTCTTATGATTAGAGGATTGTATTTATATAATCAGCAAAATACACCGAATAATGACGAGGTTATATCTTTTTATAATATGAGAGATAGTCATAGTGAAGAAGGAATTAACGACTTAGACGAAGACGGACTTAAACGCCAAGAGTTTGAAGTCGTGGCTGATAATTCAGGGCAAAAAAGAATATTTACAAATACCAGCCCCGCAATAATACGATATACGCGTAAATTCACTAATACTGAATTTTGCGGGTTTACTCCTGAATTTGCAATGCTTTTGTCTTGGTATTTAGGCGCGTTATCTGCAACTGCCATAACGGGTGCTAGGGCAAGAATGTCTGATTGTATTCAAATGTATAGACAATTACTTCGTGAAGCTAAAACAGCAGATGCAAACGAAAGCTACATTAAAAACAATTATCAATGTGAATGGATAACGGCAAGAGATGACTAGATTAACTCAAAAAACATTTACAGGCGGTGAATTATCACCCTCACTATATGCAAGAAATGACTTAGCAAAATATTCTAATGGCCTTAAAACTTTGAAAAACGGTTTTGTAAGAGCTGAAGGCTGCGTATCAAATCGCGCCGGTTTAGAACTTGTATGCGAAGTTAAGGACAGCAGTAAAGCAACACGCATAATTCCTTTTTCATTTAATACAGAACAAACTTATATTATTGAGCTTGGCAATCTTTATGCACGCTATATTAAAGACGGCGGGCAAATTGTAAGCGGAAGTACGCCGGTTGAAACAGCAACACCTTATACAAGTTCGGATCTTTTTATGTTGAAGTTTGCGCAAAATGCAGACGTGTTGACAATATGCCATAAAAACTATCCGGCAAAAGAATTGTCAAGATCAAGTCATTATAATTGGACTTTAAGCACAATAAATACAGCGCCTCAAATTTCAGCGCCTACGGGTTTAGCTGCGGTTTGGACAGGAAGTACATCAAGCAAAACAAGAAATTATAGTTATGTTGTAACAGCCGTAGCGCAAGATACTTTTGAAGAAAGCGAAGGATCTGAAGTAGCAACAACAAAAGGACATATTGAATCAGCTTGGACTACTTCTGAATATATGACTTTGACTTGGAATGAAGTTCAAGGGGCAACCGAATATAACGTATATAGAAGTGTAAACGGTATATATGGCTTTATTGGAACAACAACAGACGTGTCAAATGGTACGGTTACTTTTACCGACGATAAGATAGAGCCTGATATGTCCTCAACCGCTCCAATATCAAAAGATCCTTTTGAAAACAATAATTATCCGTCTTGCGTTAATTATTTTCAACAAAGAAAATTGTTCGGGTGTTTAAAAAATGCACCTCAAACGCTTGTAACATCTCAAACAGGAACAGATAATAACTTCAATGTTTCAAGGCCCTTAAATGCTTCTGATAGTATCAATATCAAATTATCAGAAAGAGAAGTAAACGAGATTAGACATATGATAGGTCTTAACGATTTAATTGTTTTGACTTCAGGGGCCGAGTGGAAATTAAACGGATCTGACGGCACGTTCTCTGCTGCTTCACCTCCTTTATGTGTACCGCAAAGCTATTACGGAAGCTCACACGTTCAACCCGTAGTATCAGGCAATATGATTTTGTTTGTACAGTCGGGAGGATCGGTAGTAAGGGATTTAGGATATGAATATGTTTCAGATTCTTATAATGGTGATGAATTAACCATTTTTGCAACCCATTTATTTGAAAATAAACAAGTAGTAGATATGGCTTATTCAAAAGAGCCTTATCGTATTTTATGGTGTGTAATGTCTGACGGAACCGTAAACGCTTTGACTTATAACAAAAAGCAAGAAGTAGCGGGCTGGCATAGACACACGACAGACGGTGAATTTGAAAGCGTTGCAGTAATAAGAGAAGGCTTTGAAGATGTACCGTATTTTGTCGTAAAAAGAACAATTAACGGATCAACAAAAAGATTTATTGAACGTATGCACACGCGTTATTGCAACAATGCAAAAGACGGCTTTTTTGTAGATTGCGGACTTAAAGCAGAATTTCAAACAAATGTACAAATTGTAAGTGGCCTTAGCCATTTAGAAGGTAAAGACGTTGTAATACTTGCAGACGGCGGCGTATATAAAGCTAAAGTAAGCAGCGGTCAAGTTACACTTCCAAGTGGAGCTAAAAAAATTGTCGTTGGTTTACCTTATACGTTTGAACTTGAAACGCTGAATATAGAAGGCGAAAACACTCACGGACTTAGAAAAATAGTGGTTGAAGCGAATGTTAAAGTCGAAAAATCAAGGGAAGATTTTGTTTATATTGGAGTGGATGGATCCGAAGAAGAAACCCTAAGAAGTGTAGATAGTGTGAATGATGCTGGCTATATAGTAACCGGCGATATTCCTATATATCCAAGTGCAAACTATAAAGAAGATGTAAGCATAAAAATAAAACAGCCGAACCCATTACCTTTAACGATTACAAGCATAAGCGCAGTTGTAAATATTCAAGACGAGGCAACGGATGTACAGATCGATTAAAACAAATGATGATGTTGATTTTATATTAGAACATCTTAGAAATGAAGACAAAGAAGAATGTATTGCGTTATTTGGTGATAAATGGAAAGAAGAAACCAAAAACAGAATAATGCAAACAAAGTTTTATGTAATGCTTGGCAAAGGAAAAAGCGACAAGACACCTATTTGTATGGGTGGAATTGAACAAGCTGAACAAGACGCACCGGGTATAGGGTGCGCTTGGTTTTTATGTACGGATGAATTGAAAAATCACGGCATACAAATTCTAAAAGAATTAAAAAAGGAAGTTGAGCAAGCAGACGAAAAGTTTTGGCTTACATACAATATGATATACAAAACTAATCATCTTGCTAAAAAGTGGTTGAAATGGCTTGGCTACAAGTTTGACAATCCGAATCCTAAAGGAATAGAGATACCCGAAGGATTTGAATTTTTTTATAGAGTAAGACCAATAAAAGGATTAGGTGAATAATATGTGCATTTTTACAGCAATAGGAACAGCAATAGCAACAAGCGTAGGTTTATCAGTTGCGGCCGCTGGTGCAAGTGCGGCTGGTGCTGCAACAATTTCAGCAACGACGGCAGCCGTAATAGGTGGTGTTGCAGTTGCGGGTGTTGCCGCTAGTGTTGCCGGTACAGCTTTGGGAGCAGTAAGCAGCTATCAACAAGGACGTGCGCAAGCTGCGGCGGCAAGTTATCAAGCGCAAGTTGCAAGACAAAATCAACGAATAGCTTTAGAAAATGCTGCAATGGAACGACAAGAAGGTTTAGAAGAAGCAAGGAAACAAAGAATTGCAACACTTCAACAAATTGGCAAGCAGCAAACAGAACTTGCAGCTAATGGCGTTGATGTAAACTACGGAACTTCATTAGATATTATAGAAGATACTGCTATGCTTGGCGAATTAGACGCGCTTACTATTGAATACAATTCAGAAAAAAGAGCAAGAAATTATGATATGCAAGCCTATAATTATGCAAATGAATCCAATTTGGCAATGTACGAAGCAAGAAACGCAAGGACAGCCGGAAACATAGGACTTATTTCAGGAGGCTTAAAAACAGTTGGCACTATCGGATCTTCTTTATATTCTTTAGGTGGTGGTATGGGTTCATTGGGAAGTACAGCGTCTTCAGGTATAAAAGTTAGCGGCGGCATTGCTGGTGATAACATAACATTCGCATAGTTTGTAAGGAGCAAAAATGAAAATATCTGAATATCAAAGCAAAGTTGGATATAGCCACGAACAATCAGGATATTTAAGAGCTAATGCTAATCCTGATGCTTTCGGTGCAAGCGTAGCAAGAGCGACAGAAAAGCTGGGCGAAACTTCAGCTTGGTTTACTCAAACTATGCTCGGCATATATAAAGACATACAAGAAATGCAAGGCAGAGAGCTAGCAAATTATATTGATAGCTTGGAAAGAACAGACTTACAAGATCCTGAAAATGGATATTATTCTAAACTTGGTAAAGACGCAATGACAAACCCTGATGATCCGAATAGCGGCACAAACGGGGTTATGAACTCTTTAACAGAAAAGATAAACCAAAAACAAAAAGAGCTTGGCTTGACTTGGGGGCAAGGGCAAAGAATTGCTGAATCGGTTAAGGCAAGTAAATTAAATATGCTTTATAAAGGCATAGCAGCACACGAATTAAAACAAACTCAATCGTGGGCGTTATCAACACTTCAAGAATCACAAAATGATGCAATAAATAAAGGTATAACACATAGAGATAATGACGACGATATGACGTTGGCAATGGGTAACGGTATATCAAGCATTCTAAGTCAAGCAAGGGTATTACATTGGGATAGCGATACAACAAGAATACAAATTGCAAAATTCAAATCTGATTTTCATTCAGGAGTTTTAAACGCATATTTACAAGACGGAAGCCTAAAAGCTACACAATATTATGAAGCGCATAAGAGCGAATTAATGCCGGATGCACAAAACAGATATTTAGGAGCTGTAAAAAATAATGAATTGAGTTATACAGCAAGAAGCGTGTCGGAAAGATTATACAGTTTATATGCTGACAATCCGGCTGGGGCTTATGCTGAAATTGATAAAATACAAAACGAAAAAGAACGTAACGCTATTGAATCAAGAATGGATGCGTTATTTAGCCATAAAGAAAGAATTGAAAGACAGCAACAAGACGCCCTTATGGATGATATGTGGAATAAAGTTGCTGACAAATTAAAAAACGGGCAAGTGCCTTCTGAAGATGATATACCGATAGGACTTGACGGTAAAAATTGGTATAACGCAAAAAGAGCAATCGAACAATTATCAACAAAGGGCGACATTGATACAAACAATGAAGCATACACGGAACTTTACGAAATGAGCATTAATGATGCTCAAAAATTTGCAAATATAAATTTAACACAATATAGAGCTGAATTATCAAACGCTGATTATAAAGCGTTTCAAAAAAGACAAATTGATATTAAAAGTATGACACCTACACAATTAGCAGATGAAGACACCGTAATTAAAAACGGTTTAAAATCTCTTGGTTATTCTTACACCAAAAAAGGCGAACTTGAAACAGCACTAATGGGCGATCATACAGAAAAGAAATCAAAAGCATTTATAAATTCTGCCAATGCTTATATAAGAGAATTAGAACTTAAAAAAGGTAAGAATTTAACTGCTGGCGAAATGAAAGACGCTATGCAAGAATTTTCGCATAGTTACGCTTATAAAGATAAAAAAGGCAAGGCTTCAGACCTTTATATTGAAGGTATGAATAAGCAAGTTGGCTTTATGAGAAATCTTTTAAACGATTTTCAAACAGCAGCAAAAATAAAAGGAAGTGCTTTAACTGACGAAGAAAAATATAAGATTGTGGCTGAAAGAGTATCTAAAACAGCACAAGAAGATAATAAAGAACTAAGCCAAAACATATCACCAAGACAAGTGCAAAAAGGTGATGTTTGGCACGGACATACAATAAATAGCCTATACGGTAAAAGAAAACACCCCATAACAGGTGAAATTAAAGATCATACAGGGGTTGATTTATCTTATAAAAATAATGAACCTATCGAAGCCTTTGTTAGTGGAACTGTTATAAAAAAAGCCTTTGATAAAAACGGGTATGGTAATTACGTTGATATTAAAGACGCAAACGGAACTATACACAGATACGCACACGCTAATAGTATTTCAGTAGAAAAAGGACAAAAGATAGAAGCAGGGCAAAGAATAGGCAGAGCTGGAGCAACAGGGGGAGCAACAGGCCCGCATTTGCATTATGAAACAATTACAAACGGCGTAAGTGTAAATCCTATAAAAAGTAAGAATGATAATAGGATAGCAAACAACGGTAAAGGGTGGGCTTTTTAATGATTACTGTAAACGAAGAAGATAAAAAACTATTTGAGCAAAACGGTTTTACCTATGAAGATGTAGGGAATACTATAAACCATTACAGACAAGAAGGTTTAAGTGATGATGATATTCAATTAAAAATAAATAACAGAATATCTCAATTTAAAGCTAATAATATAAAAGATTATGGCCGTTTCGGATATACTGAAATATCTGCATATAAAAAACCTACGGTAGCAGAAAATTTAAAAAACGCGTGGGATTTTGTAACACAAGTGCCGGTTGCTGCTTTTATGGAACAAAAGCAAGAAAACGAAGCGGCTGAATTAAGAACAAAAGGAATGTTGCAACGTACCGTAGGCCAAGATCTAACAGATGAAGAAAAAGCACGTTTGCAAGAATTAGATAATCCTTATAATGTCGGCAAGTTTAATCAAGCTAACAATTATGGGATCTATTCAAAATTTTTAAAAACAAGTGATGATAAATATTTTAATCAAGGCGGCGCAGATGTTATAGGCGAAAGATTTGTAAACGGCGTAAAACAACTTTATGCAGATGTTATGAAACAAACCGCCATAATGTATAGCATTGGTAAAGAAGCCGGTATATTAGGAAGTATCGGCGGCGTTGGCGGTTTTGTTGTTGGTGGTGTTGGAGGCGCAGTAACAACAAAAACACCACAAGGGGCAGTAACAGGAGCAACGCAAGGAGCTAAGACAGGGGCCAGCTTATTTGCAAGAACAGCAGTAGCAAAGAAAAGTTTTGAGCTTGAAGCTGGTTTTATGCGTCAAGAATTAGAACAGCTTAATAATGATTTTGCAACCGACGGCGTAAACCCTTTGACAGATAGAGAAATTGACAATCTTTCTATGGCAGTAGGTTTAATAAATGCCGGATTAGAATATTTTGGTTTTAGCCAAGTTGTGAAAGTATTACCAAACGGACAAAAGATTTTAGATAAGTTTGGTAAAGAAGGCATAAAAGAATTAGCAAAAGATCAAACCTTCAGAAGTCAATTTGCTGCTTTATCTATGGAGCTTGCCAAGGCTGGTATATCTGAAGGTTCAACAGAAATGATGCAAGAATATACAAATTTTGTTTTTGGTAATCTTGCAAGAAAAATGAGAGATGTTGCACCAAGACCATTAGCGGACAAAATGTATGAAATAATGAACGCCGGATTAGTCGGAGCAGTTTCGGCTATTCTTATGGGCGGTGTTGGCACAACGGCACAAGTGGCAGCGGTAAAAAGTAAACAAGGAATTGACAAATTAACAGCAAAAAAAGAAGCTGAAGAAATGACAATAGATGAGCGTAACGATTTTCTAAATGAAAATATGAATACGCTTGCTGATACTGCAATAGAACAAAGTAACGAAAAAATAAATCAACTCCGTGCCGGAATATCATACACAAGAATAAAAGACGAAATGGAACGTCAAGGCGCTAATTCAGAAGTAGCAGACACTTCAGCTCAATTAGTACAAAAACTTGATAATGTAATATCTGATAAGTTCGGAGAAGAAGGCAAGGAGCTTTTAAGAAAAACAAACCTTCAAATCCTTATAAATCAGAATAATCAAACACAAGTAAATGATGAAGATAAATTTATAGATAGCACTTTAAAAGAAAGACAAGAACAGAGTTTTAAACCGAGTGAATTATTAACGGATGCTAAAACTTTTCAATATAAAGACAATGCAGATGAAAACGGCGTAACAGATAGAATGAACGGCGTTGAGGAATTTGATCCGTTATATGCCGGTGATATTATCGTATATCAGACAAAAGACGGCAAAAAATATGTTGTTGACGGACACCAGCGATTAGGCCTTGCAAAAAGATTAGGCGGGGATAATATAACTCTTAAAGGTTATTTATTCAAAGAAGAAGACGGCTACACACCTGAACAAATGAGAGTGTTAGCAGCTCAAAAAAATATCGCTGAAAACTCCGGCACGGCATTAGATACAGCAAAAATTATAAAAGAAGTAGGGCTTGATAATTTGCCAAAAACAATCCCTACAAATTCAGCTATGGTAAAAGACGGCATAGCACTTTCAAGACTTGGCGATACAGCTTTTCAAAAAGTTGTTAATGGTGAAGTTACAACGGCGCAAGGTGCTAGAATTGCCGACATTATAAGAAATGACGAAGCAAAACAAATTACAGCTATTGACGGCGTAAGAATTGCTAAATTTGCAAACTTAGATCAAGTTTCAATGTTTGCCCGTGAAGTTTTAGCGGCTGAAACAGTTAAAACAGAACAAACAAATTTATTCGGAACACAAGAACTTTTTGAAACGACAGCTATTGAAAAAATACAGATAGTCGATAAAGCCGTAAAATCTTTAAAGAATGATAAAAAGATCTTTAGCGGATTGTTACGCAATAATAGCAAGATAACCGGCAGAGGCAAAAACAAACTTGATAGAGTAACAAACGAAAAAATTAAACAAGCTGCGGATGTTGCGCTAGAACTTATAGAACACCTTGCTTCTAAAAAAGGTATTATTTCAGATAAAGCCTTGCAGTTAGCGTCTATGGTTAAAAAAGAAGAATTAACACTAGACGAAGCTGCAAAAGAATTTAAGGCTTATATGCTCACACCTGAAGTAATAAAAGAACTTTTTGGAAAAGTACAAAAAGAAATATCTTATAATCAGGCTGCAATAAGCAGATATGTAAACAAAGAAGAAAACCCCTATAAATCTTTGAATGAATTAGCGGATAATGAGCAAATAGAAATCAGGCCCGACGAATTTTATTCTAAAGGTTTATATCAAGGCCCGCGTGCTGAAGATATAAAAAATTGGCGTTCGCTATACTCTACTATGGCAGCAGATTTAGACGAACAAGACAGATTAAAAGCAGAAGGAAAATTGCCTCCTACAATAGAAATTAACACACCTGAAAGAATAAAATTAAGAGAAGACATTGCAAATACGCTTTATGGCAAAGGTGCTAAAAAGAAAAACAAACAAGCATATTTAGTTATCGGCGCTCCGGCAAGCGGTAAATCTACATTGGTTAATCCTCTTGCGAAGAAAACAGGAAGCCTCATAATTGATTCTGATTTTGCAAAAGAATTATTGCCGGAGTTTGCAGAAAGCAACGGTAAAAGAGCAGATCAAGTCCACGAAGAAAGTTCAGATATTGCAAACGAAATTTTAAAAGTTGCAATAGAACAGGGCGACAATGTTGTTTTACCTATTGTTGGTAAAAGCGAAAAATCAATAATGAGAAAATATGACGCTCTT
>Ga0310786_10009385_pt1 | contig 12426 bp, 5 predicted proteins | sample AusTroGonzalo_MG_FD_203881 | JGI IMG/M metagenome (GOLD analysis project Ga0310786, IMG submission 203881) | Bovine rumen microbial communities from tropical cattle in Woodstock, Queensland, Australia - Gonzalo_03 (v2) (version 2) | ecosystem: Host-associated > Mammals > Digestive system >...
ACACAAAACATAAAAGAAATGAAACAAAAAGGAAACCTGCATTTACAAACTGAAAAGCCTCCGAAATAAAAAGAAACACACCTCTTATAAATAATAAGTAACTTTGCACCCAAAATTGAAACATTAACAAACCCTATTAAACGTATGAAAACCAGAAAAGAATTTTGGATTGCATTACTGTTTGGTGGACTCGTCCTATCGTCGTGTCAAGAATATGACCTTGACGAAAAGACGCCTGATGGTTATGGAGCTAGCATCTATAGCTGGCTTGATGAACAAGGGAATTTCACCAACATGGTGCGCCTCATCAACGACCTGAATTATCAGGAAGTGTTGGACAAAACCGGCTCAAAAACGCTCTTTGCAGCTGATGATGAGGCATTCAGTCGCTTCTTCCAAAAGAACGACTGGGGCGTAAGAAGTTACGAACGTCTGAGTCTGGCCCAAAAGCGTATGCTGCTTTACGGCGCCATGATCGACAACAGTTATCAGGTACAGGCACTATCCAGTACGGAAGGTCCTATCGAGGGAAACTGTATGCGTCGAGAGTCATCACAGTCTATCTATGACACCGTTCAGGTGATGCACAGTGGGGATATTCCCGACGGCATCTACTGGAAAGGTTACGAAGGCCGTGATCTGGTGATGATGCACGACATGACTCCCACGCCGATGATTCACTTCATCGAACGCCACATGAGCAACAAACAGATCACCAACGATGATTATGATTTCCTCTATAACTACACTACACAGCGTAAAAGCGGTGACGCTTCGGTCAACGGAGCCCAGATTATTGAGCAGAACATCAAATGTATGAATGGTTTCGTCAACCGTACCAGTGAGGTGCTGACACCGTTGCCCAACATGGCGGATATCATCAACAAGAAAAAGAATACGACCATCTTCGCCCACTTGCTCCATCGCTATTCAGTGCCCGACTACTGCGGTGACGATGTAACCCGTGCCTACAACGCTAACCGTGGGACTCAGGTAGATTCTGTGTTCCAACTGCGTTACTTCGCCAAGCGTTCACAGGGTGGCAGAGAGTTTACCACCACACACAACCAAAAGAGTCAGGCCAACGGCGAATTGCGTTTCGATCCAGGATGGAACAGCTATTACATTCTCTCAAACGCCTCGGCTGAGACTGCTCTCCAGCAGGACATGGCCGTGATGTTGGTTCCTTCTGATGAAGCAATGGAGGAATACTGGCAGAACGGCGCCGGTGCCGCTTTACGTATGAACTTCGGTTCCTGGGACAATGTACCCTACTCTACCCTGACAGAGTTCCTCAATGCCAATATGCTATCATCTTTCGTCAGCAGCGTCCCCTCGAAGTTCCACTCCATTCTGAACGATGCCGCTGATCCCATGGGTCTTACCAAAGAGCAGGTCGACTCGGTATGGTTGGCTTGTAACGGTGCTGTCTATCTGACCAACCACGTCTTCACACCAACCTCGTTCGTCAGTGTGATGTACCCGACAGTGGTCGACCAGAATATGAGTATCATGCTCTGGGCCATCAATCAGTTGAACTTCAATGCTTACCTGAACTCACTCAACTCTAGATATAGTTTCTTCCTACCATCGAACAATGCACTGTTGGAATATATTGACCCCGCGTCATATGGCAAACCCGCCCAACAAATGCTACGTTTCCACTACGACCCGAGTAAAAAAGGCAATGAGGTTTATGCCAGCATTCACAACATCGATCCGGAAACGGGTGTCGTTGGCGACTCCATCGGTGTCTACACTAATTCTGGTGGCGTGAATCTGGACTACAATCCTATTCTCAACCGTCTGAACAGCATCCTAAACGACCACGTGGTAATCGGCGACGTTGAGGACGGCCATGAATACTACCGCACCAAGGGCGGCTCTACCATCCGCGTACGCAACGTGAGTCAGGGTGCCAATGGTATGCTCGTAGAAGGCAGCCGTCAGGTCAACGGTGAAACGCCTGCCGTACCTATCAGCTATATCTACGACCAAACAAACGGTGGTAACGGTAAGACTTATATCCTGGAACAGGGTCCTGTACTGGGCACTAGACATACCGTGTTCAATGTACTCGGCCAGCATCCCGAGTTCTCCCGTTTCCGTGAACTGCTGGAAGGCAGTGATCTTCTGGAGACCATCCACGACAACCAGAATGCTTGTAGCGACACCTGTATCAGTGTCTTCAATAACTTCCACTACACCATCTACGTACCCACTAACGAAAGCATCGATGCCCTTATCGCTACAAAAAAACTACGGACATGGGAAGATGTGGCCAAGTTGGACACTATGATTTACGAGCAGAAACAGAAATATGACCAATATACGCAAGAGATTAACAACTTCCTGCGCTACCACATCCAAGACAACTCTCTTTTCATTGGAGCCGATAATATCTCGAGTAACGCCACTTACGATAGCGATGGTTCTGTTACTGATTATGAAACAGCATTCATCGACAAGAAGGCCAAAACCTTTAATAAACTGACCATCACAACCGACAAAGCCGGTAGTGCTATCAGCATCAAGGACAAGGCAGGCAACACCCGTCGAGTGATGACTGACAAGCCGGGGCTCTATAATCTCATGGCGACAGAATATACTTACAGTGGTACCGACAAGAGTCAGGCTCGCATTATCTGGAGCACCTCATCGGCAGCCATACACTTAATAGATGGACCATTATTGACTGAAAATTGATAATTGAAAATTGAAAGTTATGATCAACAAAAGACTATTAAAAGTATTAGGACTGATTATTGTCAATTGTCAATTGTCAATTGTCAATTCCTTTGCCCAGAACGCTGGCGACATCATCAGCGGTACAGTGACCGATGCCCTCGGTCCCGTGATGATGGCCAACGTAGTAGAACTCGATGCCGCCAATCGTATTGTGGCTTCAGCCGTGACCGATATGAGCGGTAACTTCTCATTCCAGTTGAAGAATCCCAAGGACAAGCTACGCGTCACCTACGTAGGTTACAAGACCGTGACACTGCCCTTCAACAAGACCAAGTTCAACATCAAGATGGAAGACGCCACCCAAATCAAAGAGGTGACCGTCACTGCGAAACGTAAAGCACAAGGATCCGGTCTGGCCATCACAGAAAGGGAAGTCTCAACGGCCCGTCAGAGCATCAGCATGAAGGAATTTGAAGGTATGGCCTTCACCACCGTCGACGAGGCTTTGCAGGGACGTATCGCAGGTCTTGACATCGTAGGTAACTCCGGTAACCTGGGCTCTGGCACGAGCATGCGTCTGCGCGGTGTCTCGAGTATCAACGGTAACCAGGAGCCGCTCATCGTGGTCGACGGCAATGTTTGGGAAACAGGTAACACCAAGGATTTCGACTTCACCTCTGCCAACGATGAGAAGTTTGCAGAACTTCTGAACGTCAACCCTGAAGATATCGAAAGCATCGCCGTACTGAAGGATGCTGCCGCTACTGCCATCTGGGGATCGCAGGGTGCCAATGGTGTTATCGAAATCAAGACCAAACGTGGTGTACGCGGTAAGACCAGAGTAACCTATAGTTACCGTCTGACCGGTACCTACCAGCCTGAAGGTATGAAACTGCTCAATGGTGATGAGTATACCATGATGCTGAAGGAAGAGTACTTCAACCCGCATCTGCAGGCTGGTGCCAGTTCCGCCATCAACGAGATCAACTACAAATCTGGTGGTGAGTTCTCAGAATACCAGATGTATAACAACAATACCGATTGGGTGGATGCTGTGAAACAGACCGGTTGGCGACAGAACCACTATGTGGCCCTGAGCGGTGGTGGTGAGAAAGCTCACTTCCGTATTGCTGCCGGTTACGACCATGAGACGGGTTCTATTATCAAGCAACAACTGGACCGTTTCACCACCCGTGTGGCATTGGATTACTTTGTATCCGACCGCATCAAGGTTGCCACCAACGTGGCACTGACCTATACAGACAACCAGAAGAACTACTCCGACCTGCTCTCCGTAGCTTATCGTCGTATGCCGAACCTGGCCATCTATGAAGAGGATAAAGACGGTAACTCGTTAGGTACTTATTATAATATGTTGCCTACAGTCAGTTCCGTATTCCGTGAGAACCAGCTGAAGGACTATAACCCTGTAGCTTTAGCAAATCTGGCCAAGAATGAGGAAACCAGCTATAACATCGAGCCGGAATTCAAGTTGAATTATGAGCTGTTGGGTATTGACGATGAGAAATCCAGACTGTCCTATGAAGGAAAGATTGTTTTCAATATCTTCAACCGTTATAACGATATGTTCCGTCCCTTGGAACTGAGTACAGGCGGTTGGAACAGCACAGACGCCAACAAGGCTACCAACAACGCCTACAAGAGTCTGGGTATCACCACGACTCATACACTGACCTTTGTACCACAGTTCCGCAACAAGGATCATCAGGTAATGATGATGCTCCGCGGTCAGCTGACTAAGGGTACGAACACCAGCCAAAACACCAGTGAATATGGTTTGCCTACTGGCTCCATCATCTCGGCCAGTGCACCTGGTATCATCAGTGAATTCAGTTCTTCTCCAGGCCAGTGGCGCAGTGTCTATTTCACTTACTCTGCTCACTACGCCTACAAGGGTCGCTACGTGCTTGACTTCTCCATGCGTCGCGATGGTAGTACCAAGTTCGGTGCAGACGAACGCTGGGGTAACTTCCCTGCTCTGTCTGGTAAATGGATTATCAGCGACGAGCCCTGGTTCCAGAAGACGCTGCCGTTCATCAGCACACTCGCTCTCCGTCCGGGTTGGGGTATCGTCGGTAACCAGCCTGGTTCCGAAGGGCTCTATTATAGCAAATACACTGGCGGCAATGGTTACCTGAATTATGGATCTGTATACCAGAGCAATGTACAGCTGAAGAAGCTGAAATGGGAGCAGAAAGAAACCTTCAACCTCGGTGTCGACTTCGGTTTCTTCGATGACCGCATCAACGGTAATGTTGAGGTCTACAAGCAGAAGACCACCGACCTGCTTATGGGTAACCGTGCCCTGCCATCCAGTTCCGGATTCTCTTCTCTGTCGTATCAGAATGTTGGATCAATGGAAAATGTGGGTTGGGAATTCAACCTTAATGGTAACCGCATCATTAGGGCTGGCAAGTTCTCTGTGGACTTCAATGTCACTTTCGCCAATAACCGCAACAAGTTGACTGAGATGGACGAAACGGTCCTGGCCTCGCTCAACAGCGACTTCGACCGTCAGAACGGCAGTTATCTTTCACGCGTGGAACTGAACCGTCCGTTGGGCGGTATCTATGGTTTCCGCTATTTGGGCGTCTACCAATATAGCAAATATTCTGAGGAAGAAGTGCCCGGCGTGAGCGGACCTAACGCTCCTGTGGCACGTGATGCTGAAGGCAATGTGCTTTTCGATAACTACGGACGCACCAAGCCCATGGTATTCTGCTATGATGGTGTGGAGGATGAAGAGAAAGAGTTCAAGGGTGGTGATGCCATCTACGAGGACGTGAACCACGACGGACAAATTAACGAGCTGGATATTGTTTACCTCGGCTCATCATTGCCTAAGATCACCGGTGGTTTCGGTTTCAAACTTCACTATGGCCGCTGGACTCTCAACAGCCAGTTCAACTTCCGCTATGGTAACAAAATCATCAACAAGGCACGTATGAATGCCGAGAATATGTACTCGAACAACAACCAGAGCCGTGCCGTATTGTGGCGCTGGCGCGTGGAGGGTGACGTTATGCCCATCCCACGTGCACTCTATAACTACGGCTACAACTGGTTGGGCAGCGACCGCTTTGTTGAGGATGGCTCATTCATCCGTCTGAACTATGTACAGCTCAGCTACTCACTGGCTCAGAATACGCTCAAGAAGTTAGGCATACAGCAGTTGAACTTCTACATCTCTGCCAACAACCTCTTTGTGTTGACTAAATACTCCGGTGCTGACCCAGAAGTGGGCTATGGTGGCTATGGTGTCGCAACCGACAATGCACAGACACCACGCGCAAAGTCATTCACTGCAGGTATAACACTATCGTTCTAACCATCATCAAGAAACAAGCGTTATGAATATAAAGAATATCAAACATTATTTATTGGGACTTGGTTTCAGTCTCGGCATGACTACGGTCATTACCGGCTGCTCTGATTTTCTCGATGTACTGCCTTTGAACGATGTGGTGCTCGAAAACTACTGGACCAAGAAAAGCGACGTGACCAGCGTACTGATGGGCTGCTATGAGAGCCTGCAGTCAGAAGATTGTGTCACACGTATGGGACTTTGGGGAGAGGTCCGTTCCGACAATATGAAAATGGGCGTTGCCTCCTCACTGGACCTGGAGCAACTAGTCAAGGAAAATATCCTTCCTAGCAATTCCTTCTGCAACTGGGCTGTGTTCTACCAGACCATCAACCGTTGCAACATCCTGATTAACTACGCACCGCAGGTGCAGGAACTGGACCCGAACTATGCGCTCTCCGAGATGAAGGCCAACATTGCCGAGGCCACGTTCATCCGTTCACTCTGCTATTTCTACCTGATTCGCGCCTTCCGCGATGTGCCCTTTACCCGTGAACCCAGCATTGACGACACCAAGGAATACAGGGTGCCTGCCGACGAATTCAACGTGGTGCTCGACAACATCATCGCCGATATGGAGGCCGTAAAGGATGACGCACAGCTTTATTTCCGCAAGCCCAATCCCGACAAACAGCAGGAATCTGCCGAAATCGACAACACGGCCCGTGTGACCCGTCCGGCCATGTATGCCTTGCTAGCTGACCTGTATCTGTGGAAGGGTGACTGGCAGAAATGTGTGGATTGCTGCGACTATGTCATTAAATTCAAACAGGATGAGTATGAGAAGCTCCTGAAACGCAGACTTCAGAACGAGGTTTGGGTATTCAATGATATTCCCCTGATCATGGAAAAGATTGACAACACCTCGGGCAATGCCTTTACCCAAATATTTGGTAAAGGAAATTCCTTTGAGAGTCTGTTCGAGATTACTTACGACGAGCAACTCAACAATACGAACAGGAACAATTACATAGGTAACTATTATTATAATGGAGGTAATAGTTCCCAGTCAAATGGACGTTTATACGCTGTTGATGAGTTCTACGAGGGACTGCCGACCAGCAGCACCGAACTGTTCAATAACAAAGATTGCCGTGCCTATGGCTCCATCTATCAAGTCGGAACCACCCAGTTCTTTATTGCTAAGTATGCCGCTAATAGAGTGGTGCTTAACAATACGACAAGCAACTGGACGCCGTCATACAACTGGCGTTCTACCAACTATGCCCACTGGATTATCTATCGTCTGACTGACGTGATGCTAATGAAGGCCGAGGCCCTCATCGAACAGGGGAACGACCACTTTGAGGAAGCCTTCTCGCTGATCAATGCCATCAGTCGCCGAGCTGTCAATGCCTTTACACCCGGCACTGGTGAGATACTGAAGTTTGACGACTACAAGGATTCTAAAGAAAATATGGAGCAACTGGTTATGGATGAGCGTCATCGCGAACTGATGTTCGAGGGAAAGCGCTGGTTCGACCTGGTACGCATAGCCCGTCGGACAGGCAACACCAAAGAGTTGACCAAGACTCTCACGAAAAAACAGATACCCAATATTAGTGGTATTCAGATTCGTTTAGCAGACCCCAATGCACTTTATTTGCCCTACTACCGTAATGAGCTGAAAGTGAATCCCTACCTGCATCAGAATCCGGCCTATCATACCGGAGACGATTCTGATTTAGAGAAGAACTAAATGAAATTAAGAGTTAAGAATTAAGAATTATGATTACCAAGATAAATAATAAGAATTGGATGAGAATCGTGATGATGGGAGTTGTTTCTTCCCTCTTCCTTCTTCCTTCTTCCCTCCTTCTTTCCAGCTGTAACGAAGATGACAGCGACGCCCCGCTGAACTTCTACTCTTCAGTACGCTTGACAGCAGCTGGATTCATAGAGGCTGACGATGCACAGTTCAGCGACTTCAAGGCCATCCTGGAGCGCGGCAACTATCTCTCTATGCTGAAGACCTATGGTCACTACACCGTCTTCGTTCCCACCAACGATGCTATACAACTGTTCCTCAAGGAGAATGGCTACGCATCCATTGATGCCATCCCCAAAGAGAAGTGCGACACATTGGCCCGTACACACATTGTTCAGGACAAAGCATACTTCACTACCGATATGGGTGGCGGAATATCACCTAAGAATATGAACGATGACGGAATCACCATGACTTCCGATAGCGACGTCGTCAACAACAACGCATTGCTCATCTTTGTGAACAAGAACTCACGCATCATCCAGAAGGATGACTCTGTGACCAACGGTGTGGTACATGTCATTGACCACGTTATTACCGCCAGTAATCAATTCCTGCCAGCACTTATGGAAGAGAATCCCAACCTTTCCATCTTCTGTCAGGCACTTCGTCTGACGGGTATAGCAGACTCACTGACCAAACACATCGATGAGACCTATACCGTTGATCCCGACTCAGCCTCTGATGGAGACGACCTAGCAAAAGGTTTCAAGGTGCCTTATGGAACGGCCAACGACGGAACAGCCTCGAAACAGTGTCAGACCTGGTATCCGCTACATCGCTACTTTAAGTTCACGGCCTTCGTGGAGACCGACTCCATCTACCGTGTCCATGGCATCAATAATATTGAAGACCTGAAGCGTTACGCCAAAGAGGTCTACGACGAGTCGTATCCAGAGGATGCGGGCAAATACGACGAGGATTTCAAGAATCGCCGTAATCCACTGAACCGCTTCATCAGTTACCACCTCATCAACCGCATCGGTTCGCGTGAATACTGGGTACACTGTAAGGGCCCCATTTACGAGCAGAAATTCCTCTTCAACGTCTATGACCCAGAAGAATATTTCGAAACAATGGCCCCCCATACGCTCATCCGTTTCTGCAGCAATCCTGGAGAGGAAATTTACATCAACCGAAAAGCACTTGTGAAGAATTCTAAAGTTGAGGTACGCGGTGTACGCGTGCTCAAGGACGACGAAGGCGATGAATACGCACAATCATGTAAAAATGGAATGTATCATTATATCGACGACATCCTGGTTTACTCAGCTGATGTGCGCAACAACGTGCTTAACCGCCGCATACGCATTGACGGCAGCACGCTCAGTCCGGACTTCATGAACTCTTATGCTCGGATCTACCGTATGGGTAAGACTGAGAGAATGATTGGCTTCAAGTATGGCTATCTCACCGACTTCAAGATGCACAATTCCAATACCTTCATCGGCTGTGGTAACGAGCAGACTGGCTGGCGCCATTATCAAGGTAGTGGTATATGTATTACTGGTGAGAAGTTTGACGCATCAGTGAAGTTGCCACCAGTGCCACACGATGGTACCTATGAGATACGTCTAGGCTATTCTACCGGCAATGACCGAGGCATTGCCCAAGTCTACTTGAACAATGAGCCTTGTGGTATCCCCATCAGTTTCCGCGATCTCGACAGCGGTTTCCACTTTGAGCCCGATACAGAAGACGAAGAAGAGAACAAGGCCATCGATAAAGCATTACGCAACCGTGGTTTTATGAAAGCCATGGATAGTTACGGCAGTACTTCAGAGCCTTTCCGTATCTACGGAAACGACATGCGCCGCATCCTGGTAAAACAGTATCTCCGTGCCGACCAGGATTATTGGTTGCGCTTCCGCCAGATTCTGGAAGGCAGTACGCTCTATATGTCTATCGACTATATCGAGCTGTGTCCAAAGGATGTGTATGACAGCCCCGAAGGCGAGGACAGACACTAAACTTGAAATTGAGAATTGATAATTGAAAGTAGAAAATTATGATTACCAAGATATATAATAAGAATAGGGTAAGGACCATCATGATGGGGGTATTCTCTTTCCTCCTTCCTCTTTCCTCCTTCCTCTATATCAGCTGCTCCGACTGGGATGACCATTATGATACGATGGCATCCCAGGCAGGCACTGACCTGACCCTATGGCAGACCATACAGCAACATCCTGAGTTGAGCGACTTCCGCGATGTGCTTAGTCAGACCAAAGTATTCAAATACCACAAAGTAAATAACGTGAGCTATGCCGACCTGCTCGACGGTGTACAGACATTCACCGTTTTGGCGCCCGTCAATGGCAGTTTCAATAAAGACTCTGTGCTGAGTCTGCTCTCTACCAGCAAGGGTGACTCGATGGTCGTCCGTTCCTTTATCGGCAACCACCTGTCATATAATCAGGTGGCCAATGTGGAAAAGCCAACGGAGTTCTTCCTGCTCAATACCAAACGAGCAACCATCGGCAACAACCAGACGATGGGTGTGGCTCTCCAGACTTCCAACATCAGAGCCAAGGGCGGTATTCTGCATATCCTGCAGAACACACTGCCTTACCGCTATAACATCTATGAGATTCTGCTCAACGATCCGCGTTATAATCTGATCGGAGAACAAATCAGCAGTTACGATGAGGACGAGTTCAATCCCACGCAATCGATAGAAGGTGGTATGGTTGACGGTGAACAAATTTATGTCGATTCCGTCTTCATTGAGCGTAACCGTATGTTGGAGAGCGTTGGCAGACTAGCTGATGAGGACTCTACCTATATGGTTGTCCTGCCCACCAACGAGGAATGGCAACGCGTATGGAATGAGGCTATGGGGTTCTTCCGCTATGACAACACGGTGGAGGACAGAGACTCATTACAACGCTATTGGGCCAACCACTCCCTACTCAATGATGCCATCTTCAGCCGTACCATCCAGGCAAGCCAGAAGGACTCGCTCATCACATACGACTACGATAAGCGCTATCCCAAATACCATGTATTCCACAAACCTTTCCAGGAGGGCGGTATCTTGTATGGAACCACAGCAACGGAATACAGCAATGGTACGCTTTACACCGCTAACCGATGGCCGTTCACACCCGAGATGACCTACAATCGTGAGATCAAGACCGAGGGTGAGCGTACAGATTTGATTTTGGACTACAGTCTGTGTAATTATAACACACGTACCCATGCTGCTGACAGTATCTCAGAGAATGAGTATCTGGTCATCACACCGAAGAGTAATACTTCCAACTGGAACATGACTTTCAAGTTGGAAAATACGCTGGCTGCCAGTTATGACATCTGTGCTGTCATTCTGCCGGCTACGGTCTACAATGCCAAGGCTCAGTTGAAGCCCTGTAAATTCCAAGCAGAGATCAACTATGTCGACGAAAATGGCAATGAGAAGACTTTCAACTGCGACAATGTTAAATTCTCCAATGACCCCGCACGTGTAGATACTGTGGTGTTAGCAGAGAACTTCAAGTTCCCTGTCTGCAACTACGACCAGACCAATATGAAATTTACGGTGAAGTTGAAGTGTAACATCCTTGCCCGCGAATCCAACCAATTCTCCCGCGAGATGTACCTCGACTGCATCTATCTGCGCCCGAGGAAGAGTGAGTACTAATTGTTAAATATGAGAAGCATTATGAATACAAGAATTTGTAAGTTGATTGCCGTGACTGCCTGCTGGCTTCTGTCCATCGGAACAGCCATGGCTCAAGATACGAAAACGGTAAGTGGCATTGTGACCGATGCTGCCACGGGCCATCCATTGGCAGGTGTCCTTGTCCAGGCATACGGCAACAATCGCATCACGGCCTTGACCGACGAGAATGGTGCCTACGAACTGAAAGTGCCTGAATACGTGAACAGTGTCAGCATGCGCGTCGAGGGTTACCAGATTCTGCAGAAGGCTATCGGACAGCAGGCAGACAAGACGGATGCCAAGCTCTACCCTGCTACATTCAGTCCCATCTACAACCAGACCACGCAGTCGTTTGCCAGCCGTAGCACTGGGAATTTCGATAACACGGCGCAGGTGAGCATCGATCCGCTCATTGCCCAACAGTTGGGTGCAGACATCCATTCCGTCACCCGCAGTGGACAATTGGGTATCGGTAGTACGATGTTCATCGGTGGTTTGACCAGCCTGCAGACCAACAGTCAGCCGCTGGTGGTCATCGATGGTGTTATCACCGATATGCAATACAACCGCGAGATGCTGCACCAAGGCTATTATAATAATATCCTGGCCAATCTTAACGTCAATGACATTGAAAGCGTGACAGTCCTCAAGAACGGAACAGCTATTTACGGTGCTAAGGCTGCCGGTGGTGTGCTCATCATCAAGACCAAGCGCAACAAGTCAATGGCCACGAAAATTGATGTGACCATCAACGGTCAGTATCAACTCAAGCCACGTCTGCCAAAGATGATGAGTGGTGACGATTATCGTCTCTATGCCACAGAGATGCTGGCAGGACTTACGGATAATCTGCAGAACCTAGAGTTCATTAACAGTGACCCCAAAAACTATTATTATAATACCTATCATAATAATACCGAC
>Ga0310786_10009386_pt1 | contig 12425 bp, 2 predicted proteins | sample AusTroGonzalo_MG_FD_203881 | JGI IMG/M metagenome (GOLD analysis project Ga0310786, IMG submission 203881) | Bovine rumen microbial communities from tropical cattle in Woodstock, Queensland, Australia - Gonzalo_03 (v2) (version 2) | ecosystem: Host-associated > Mammals > Digestive system >...
GGCAAAAGAATGTAGTCGGCGCGAGCATACGGTTTCTTGCCGCCCATAGTCTGAATCGCCTGGCACATGCCCTCTTTCCGTCCGACGCGAAGATAGATGAGGTTTATGATATCGTACCAAAGCACCGTAACATCTTGCTTGGGAGCCGGCGTCTCTAATTCGGGCGCGACCGGACGAACATCCGAATAGAGCGCCTTCACAAGCCAGTACCCATCCTTCGGAGTCCCGTCGCCATAGACTATACCGTCCGTCGCCCTGTCGCCCCACGAGTCGATGAAGTGCCGCTCGTCGATGTAGTTGCCCTGGAACTCGCGCGGCAGGTCGCGGCGAAGGTCTTTCGGCAACTTGTGGTTTGGCGAAATCGTGCGCGTGAGCGAAAGCTCCTTCTCGAACGCCTCGCCGCTGTCGGGATGCATGATCGACTGGTCGATCCACGCCCAGATGCATCCGCCCATCCACAGGTCGGGGCGCTCCCTCATCCGGCGGTAGCGGTCCTCGAAATCGTTGAATCCGTTGCCGCAGGCGTGCGCGAACTCCGTTTGGATAAGCGGCTTCGTCGCGTTCTGCTCAAACTCCTTCATGTTCTCCGGGCTCAGGTAGTGCGGCGCAATGAAGTCGACGTCGCGCTCGGGATGATACAGCGTCTCCTTCGCCTGGCTCGACCCGATCTGCGGGAGTCCGCGCGGCCGCGTCGGGTCTTTCTTCTTCGCGAAGGCGAGAACGGCCTCGGTGTTGGGCGTGAAGGAATTCTCGTTGCCGAAGGTCCAGAAAATGACGGAGGCAAAATTCTTGTCGCGGCGCATCGTCGCCTCGGTGCGCGTCAAAAGCTCGTCCAAATACGCCGAGTCCTTCAGCAGCGGTGCGCCGCGCGAGCCAAACGGAATCTCGTCAATCACATAGAAGCCCATCTCGTCGGCGAGGCGAAGAAAATCAGGTCCAAACGGATAGTGGGCAGTCCTAATGCAGTTCACGCCCGCCCTCTTCATCAGCGTCATCTGCCTGCGGCGCTCGGTTTCCGTGATGGCGCGCCCCAAGACAGGGTCGATCTCGTTCCAGGCGACGCCATTGAGAAAGGTCGGTATCCCGTTGATTTCCAGATGCCTGTCGACGAGCTTGACGACGCGAAGCCCCTGCGGCTCGGCGATGCGCTCGATCTTCTTGCCCTTTTCATCGACGAGCGTCACGACAAGCGTATAGAGATAGGGGTCGTCGGCCGACCAAAGATGGGCGTTGCGGACGACGCCAGAGACTGACGCCGAACGGGACTTCTGGGACAACTGAGACATCTGGGACAGTTCCCGCTCAAAGTCGAGAACGTGAAGCCCATTGTCGTCGACAAGCGAGACATAGACCTTCTTCGCCTTGCTCGCCTGCTCGTCAAACGCACCTACTTCAACCTTAACCGCAATCGTCGCTTTCGTCCCGTCTGTCCCGGTTGTCTCAAAAACAATATCCTCCACATAATCGTTGGGCACGGTGAAAAGCTCGACGCTCCTGAAAATGCCCGCCAGCGCCCAGCAGTCGTTCGTGTCGAAAAGCCAGCCGTGTGAGCGCGTCATCACCTTAACAGCAATCGTATTGCGCCCTTTCACGAGTTTGCCTGTGACATCCCATTGCGCGAGGTTGTAGGCGCTGCCCCAACGCCCCACGTACTTGCCGTTGAGCCACACCTCGTAGCCGAAAAGAACTCCATCGAAGCGCAGGATGACGCGCTGCCCCTCCCACAACGGATTCCACCTGAACCGACGCACGTAGAACCCGCTCATCTCGTCAATCTGGTTGCCGTACTGAGGGTCTTTAAGCCCCTGCGTCTCCCAGTTGCCGGGAACGGCGATATCGTCCCACTGCGAAACATCGTACCCGGGTTCGTTCCATCCTTTCATTGCGTCGGGCGTATTCAGCCCCTTCTCCAGCTTGAACGCCCAGGTGCCGTCGAGCGAAGTGGTGAACAGCCGGTCGCGCTTCGGGTAGATTTTCCGTGCGCCCGCGTAGTCCGCGCCGGGTAGATCGCCCTGGCTCGTCGCCGCCGCCTTCCCCGCGTCGTCGTCCATGCCCGCGTCCCACTGTTTCTTCTCCGCGGCGGGCGAGCCCACCCTCTTGCCATTGACGATGTTGTCGTCCATGTCGAGGTTGGTCAGCACCAGCGCCGCGTCCTTCCGCTTCATGTTGACCACATGCGCGGCTTCGATCACGTTGCCGCGCAGCGTCACGCCGTCGGCAAAGCTCTTCAGTTCCGCCGCGCTCCGCCCTTGGGCGTCGTGGTACTGCGACCACGCCCGGACGCAGAGAAACGTGTCGCACCGTCCGCGGCAGTTCTCGACCAGCACGTTCGTATAGTGCTGCGGCGTGTCGGTGCGCATCTTCAGGTTCAGCAAGTTGCCGCAGCCGTCCATGACGCATCCGCGCATCGTGATGTTGGAAGCCGCCGGACACTCCGAGCCGAGCGTCAGCGCGCTGTGCGTCGGATGGCGGAAGGTGCAGTTCTCGACCAGCACCTCCGTCGACGGCCCGTTTTCCGGGTGCCGCGAATAGTCGTCCGCCCAGGCCCCCTTGCCGCCCTTGACGGCGATGCCGTCGTCGTTGACGGAGAAGGTGACATTGCGCACCGTAAACCGGCGGCACTTGTCGATGTCGATTCCGTCCGTGGAGGGGCACTTCAGTTCCTTGCCGCGCGAATCCTTCAGGATGTCGGCGCGGATCTCGCAGTCGTGTACCAGCACGTCCTCGCAGTCGTAGAAGTGGGTCGTCCAGAACTTCGAGTTCTTGAAGGTGACGCCGGAGACGTCGACTCTCTTCGAGCGTGAGACATAGAGGACCCGCGGGCGCATCAGCTCCTTGTTGCGGAAGTCGCCGCCCTTCTTCCGCGCCGCCGCGCGCTTTGTCCAGAACTCTTCCCAAGTGTTCGCGCCGTGGCCGTCGATGACGCCCTCGCCGGAGATGGTGAATCCGTCGCAGCCGTCGGCGTTGACGAGCGCCGGGTAGTAGCGGCAGGTCTCGCCCTCGATGCGCGTCTCGCGCAGGGGATAGCCCTCGGCCTCGTCCGTGCCGACGAGCTCCGCGTCCTTTTCGAGGCGCAGGTTGACGCCGGGCTTGAAGAACAGCGCGCCGGTACGGTACGTGCCGCCGGTCAGCGTCAGCGTGCCGCCGCCGGCCGCGGCCAGAGAATCTATCCGCGCCTGCAATTCCGCCGTCTGCCGCGCGTACGCCTGGACGGCGATGGGCGCGGCGACGGCGAGGATGGCGATTGCCGCGCGCATCAGGTCAGGATGACCAGCGTACCTGGCTTGATTTCGATTAACTTGTAGACAGTATACTCGACATTGTCGATAGTCTCGGAAAACTTCTGGATCCGCATATCGATGGCATGCGTTTTGACCTTCACCCCGGCGGCCGTCGGAATCTTCAGCACACCGCCGTCGAGGTATGTGTCACCCGTGTACGCAGGCGTCTCCTTCAGCACCAGCGTTCCCGAGCCTTTCTTGACAAAGCCACCCTTATTGGAAGATGCAAGCGCCGTCTCCCAAGTGTAGTCCTCACCTTCGTCGTCAAATACAATAGGCGCAAATTCACTCATCGTCAGAACGGCAGAAGGATCGATCTTTGCATTGTCCACGATTCTCGTTTTCAGCGTTCCGCCGTTCTCGGAGAACATAATCCGCTGCGGCAACGCATTGGTCGACGCGATAACCGCATTTCCACCACCGCAGATGTTCAGGATTCTGAGGCCAGAAGCATCATTCGTATACGTCGCCGTGCTGGCAATCCAGCGAACCTCGCAGTAGGAACCGAACTTACCGGCGGATTTGCTTGCGGTAATGTAGCTATCCTGGTTGAGATGCCCTATCTCAAAAACGTTGTACGACCCACATGCCTTAGACACGAAATCAATCATCGCCGCGCCAAGGTAGTTGGTTGCGTGGCTCGCCGCATCCTGGTTCGCGAACATCGTACCACTAAGGTCTGGCGGAGTCCCATCCACATATATCCGCCAAACGGCATTAGAACTTGTCGCCGAGGCGGAAACCGAATGCGTGTCGCGATTCTGACTCGTACTTGAATACAACTTGACGGTTCCTGAGAATTCAGCCCCATCGCCATCCAAATGCATACCCGAATATGTGTTGCTTCCGGAAATACTATGCGAATCCAGCGTACCGGAACCCGTCAGTTTTCCAGTAAGATTGAATTGATACCCGTTATCAGATTTGCCCGCCGGAATTAGGAACGTTGCAACTGCATCTTCCGGGACATCAACCGCATTTGAAATCGTTATCGCCTTTTTCGCCGATGTGGCCCTAAAGGTAATGTTGGAGAGGACGAGCTGTCCAACCCCGCTGGGATTATCGCAAATATAAACCGTATTGTCGGACGACGTCAGCGCAAGCGTCGTTTCGTTCGTCAACGAGCCAATATATGTATTGGCGTCAAGAACTACCGTAACGGCACCCAACGCAGATGGGAAATAATTTGTATCTGCCTGGGCAGGAAGGTCATAAACAGGATTGCTGTTGACCGTCCAGCTCTCGGTGTTGTTCCAAGAAGCCCCAGACTCACCTACCCAAGTGAACACCGACGGAACACGCGTTGCACGAAGCACGCCATCCACTACGCTCTTGGAGTACGGGCCATATATGGTTATGTCATCCGCCGACATAATAGTTGAATCAGGCAAGGTGGGCAACTTCAGTACCGCCGTCGTTTCCGTAACCCCGCTAACTGCCAGGGCAAAGCCAACCCCCGTTCCATAGGCAAGTGTCTTGCAAACCGCATCTTGCGAGAATATAACCAGCCCCGCATTGTCGGGAATGACAACCCTATCACCCGCCGACGGGACATCCGTAGGCGTCTCGCCACCAACCGACCAGTTTGCGAGCGTGTCCCATTTGTGGTCGCCGGCAACGCCGACCCATGTATACTCTGAGGACAATACTGGCGCATATACGGCAACGTCATCAAGGGCTGCATAATGAGCATATGCATATGCGGCATGGCGCATATAAAGTTTGGTGACAACATCAAACGATGCCGAAATTGGCGTTTCAACCAAAGCAGTTGTTCCATCGGCCTTAGTGACAGCAATCGTCACGCCAATTGCCGAGTTTCCTTTTATCGTCACGTGGAGCCAATGCTGGGCATAATCTGAACTCGAGGGGTCCCTTCCCCGCCCAGCTACGGAGAAACTCGCCAATGTAGTATTTGTTGAATCACCTTCGTAGAGATATCCGGTTGTCGAATTATTGCTGCTTGTAGCATCGACCCAGAATGTCGCCAATATCCCGTTCCCACCCTGTATGACCATGCCAGACGGATAGGCCTTGCTGTTGTTGTAACTCGCCCCAAGCCAGTAATCGAACTCAACTATGTAATCCGTCGACAAGGTTGCTTCCTCAGGCATAGCAAAGACAATGTTATCAGAACTGCCGCTAGACAAATACGAAACGAAATACTTGGAATCCGTAATTGTGCCGTATATCGTGCGTGTCGCCTGAGCATAAGCAGAAGGCAGATCCCTCGTATTCGCAGTCGTGCCAAAGATTGCGCTCGTAAGCGTGTCCCCAGAGATCTGATCCATATAGGTGGCACTGTCCTCGAAATCCTGCTCCCAGACCTTGCGATACAAAAGTTCGCTGATCGTATAGACCACACCTTCCGATGTATAGATTGCACCTTCAATTGTCAGCACATGTCCGTCGACATCGATGTTGTAGTTCCCAATGGAGAGTGGCTTCCAGGTCGCGTCGGCGCGAAGCGTGACATTGCCGCTCGCCCAGCTGTCGGCTACCGCCGCCGCAATCGCTTCGTCCATCGTCACGTAAATAACCCCACCGTAAGTAGCAACTGGCTCCTCCAGCGATTCGCCGACAAACGAGCGGACGTCGCCGGTGCCGGTGAAGGCGACGGAGGTGATGGTCGTCGCGTTGGACGCGGCCGGGAACCATGTCGTGCCCAGCGAATCTTCCAGCACCGTGCGCGAACCGCCGGCCGGCGTGACCGCGTAGCGAACGTAGCGGACGTTGGCGACATTGGCGAAATCGAGCGTCAGCGTGTACCAGGCATTGGTCAATCCCGACATTGCGCCGGAATACACCAGATTCGTCCAGCCGCCGGACGTCAGACCGTACGGCACGGCGTTGGTTCCGTCGTCATACACCGTGAACCCCGCCTGCACGTTGCCGGGCGCCGTCGGCAGCTCGCTCACGGCATCACCTTTAACCGTAGTCGAAGTGGTCTCCATCCCGGTAGGTGCCGAAAGCACCGCTGGCGTGAACTCCAGTTCCTCGTCACCCGCTTCAAAGGAAAGCATCGTCGCCTCGCCGCCGGCATCGGCGTCCGCCACGATCTTGGCGGTGCCGCTCGCCGGAACTGCAGTCCAGGAACCGGCGCCGCGCACGATTCCGGTCGTGGAGTTGAGCACCACTTCTGAATCGACCGTCAGCGCGGTAAAGCGCGCTTCGAACCAGTCGTTGGTCGCGAGGGTCTTTCCGTCAAACCCGGCCGCGAGCGCGCAGAACGCGCCGCCGAGGATTGTCGCAAGGACGAGGAGTTTCTTCATTTTTGTTTTCCTTTCTGCTTTCTACCTCAGTACGAAAATGCCGCCCATCCGGGTGCCCACGGAAACGCTCTTGCCACCGACTCTCAGCAGCCACCGCTCTTTGAGCTTGTCGCTAGTTTCAGGCGGGAAGGCCAGCGTAGGCGTGCCGCTCACGCCGCCAGTGGCGCCCAGGACGGGATACGCGGCGGTGGCCGCCGGATCCGTAATGTAGATGACGAGATTGGAGGCGTCCGCCGTGCCGCTCGCGACAATCGCTGCGTCCGTTCCCGTCCTGAACACATAGCCCTCCGCAAACGACACATTGCCGTACTTCGCGCCCATAATGGTTCCACCCGCAAAACAGACGTCCAGCACCGTGTCGGCCGGGACCGCCAGCACACCCGCCTCGACCGTGGTCACACCGGTGTAGGACGGCGCCGCCGCCAGCGTCAGCGTCCCTGCGCCCTTCTTCGTAAGGCCGCCAGTTCCTGGAATCGCAACCTCCCAAGTACGGTTGATGCCCTCGTCGTCAAAGGCGACCGCCGCTGTAGAGGCAACTTTCGCAATGTTGGTGGAAACGTCCAGCGTCACGGCACTGGACAACTTCAAGGTGCCGCCGTTGAAGGTAATTGACGGCGCATACGAGCCATCATTCCAAGTCGTGAGCAGCGACGCATCAACGCCAATCTTAAGAACACCGGCATTGACTTCGTATGCGCGCACCCTCGAGCCGGAGAACGTGAGCGTGGAACCGGCACCGACCTTGCGGATGGTATCCGAACGTTGGCCAACAAGATTGGGATAGCCGTTGCAGAAGAAGTTTCCGGACAAAACGCTGTCCACGTCTTCGCGTGCGCCGATTTCCCAGATGTTCTTATTATGATTGGACTGATTGCCGGACGCGCACACGTTGGTTCCATTCAATGCGCCGAAGTAATAGGTCGTATTGTTGTCCTTGAGCAACGAGCTGGAGTCGTCGCTTGACTTGTCGAAGCCGACAAGATTCCACACCGCATTCGAGCTCGATGCAATTGACCCATATATTGCCGTCTGGTCTCGATTGTTGGGCCCCTTGTTGATGACCGTCAACGTACCGGCGAATTCCGACATATCGGCGCCCTCATCGCCGCGGAACTGCACCGCGCCGCGCTGGTTGGTGTTGTTCTGATTCATCTTCCACTCACCCGATCCCGTGACCTTGGAATAGAGGTTCACATACCTGTACTGGGTGCTAACCGAAGTCTCGAAAACAGACCCTTCTGGGATGTAGAGCGGCGCGCGAATGTACAGGTAGGAGCTCGCTGGGGCAACTAGCGTAAGCCCCTTGGTCGTGAGGGTTTCCGAGCCGGAAATCTCGACGACGGTGATTTTGTAGCTCCCGCCGGTTATTTCCGTCGCCGCGTCAAAAACAATGTTGGACGCAACCGCATCGGCGGAAAGCGACACCGTCCAGGGCGTAGCCGAGGTGGGAAAGAGCACGCTGTCGGCCGCATGGGGCGCGGTAACGGGGACAGATTCTACAACCACCCAGTTGCCGGTCTTTGCCCAATCATCGTCGACGGCACCAGTCCACGTATAGGTCTGCGGCGCACGCGTCGCCTTGACGACATAACCGCTCACGCCTGGCTCCACGCTCATCGTCGCCCCGGCGACGGCAACCGCCGCCTCGACGTCTGCAACCGTAGTTCCGGCGGCCAGTTCGCCAATCGTCAAGACGATTGTCTCATCCTCGGTGCCGGTGAGCGGAACGGTCAGCTTGCCTCCCGCGCATGAAAGCTTGCCGATCGCCATTCCCTGCGGCACTTTGAGTACGCCACCCTCGATTGTCGTCGTTCCGGCATAGGCAGGCATGCGCGCAAGCGTCAAGGTGCCGGAACCCTTCTTCGTGAGACCGCCCGTCAACGACGAGCCGAGCGCCGTGTTCCAGACATGGTCACGGCCCTCGTCGTCAAACACGACTGGCGACGACGACCCGCTCAGGGCGATATAGGCGGATGCGTCCTTCGTTACCCCGGCGGCAAGGCGCAGGATGCCGCCCTCGAACACAATGTCCGTTCCCGCATTACTGTAGTCGTCCTTGACGCTAAGACCGTCGTCGGAAGCAATGTTCAACACGCCTTCCTTGATGTAGTAGCCGTTTACGCCCGCTACGCTGGAAGACAGCACTCCGGTACCGACCTTGCGGATGTAGGCGCCGTCATTTGCCCGCCCTGCGTTGCGGGATATCCGTCCACCCAACACATCGTCACGATTCAACGCACCGATTTCCATAATCACGTTCTTCACGTAGGCGTATTTGCCGCTTTTGTTGTTCACCATATACACCGTGCCGGTCATTGATCCAAACTTGTATGTGCCCTCCTGCGTAATGAAGCCCGTGTCTTCGGCACCGCTATTTGCCACTCCCCAGGCCATCCCCCCGTGCGTGGCGCTGGTAGAGCAGATGGTCGTGTTGTTTCGCGTCACCGAATCCTTTACGACAACCACCATACCCGAAAAGCTGTTCGCATCCCAATAGAGCGGGTGAGATGGCCGATACCCCTTAAACTCTATCGTTCCCGAACCGGTAAGCGCACATTCGGCGGCAAATGTAAACCCTGCATACGATGTGGACGTATCGACATAAACCGGTCCTCCTGTCGGGATTTCCACATCCACCGACACGGTTGAGCCCTCCGATGCATAGAAAGTGGCGTAGGGCCGCATCGTCAACTTGCCAGAACCGGAAATCGTCTTCGCGTGGATTTTTCCGTCCTCCAGCGCGACATTGGCATTGACAAACAAATTGCTGACATTGGCATTTAACCCAGGAAGCGTAATCACTGTGTTGGAGGCAACGGTCGCCTGGTCTACGGCATAGTTCGACGGATACGCGTCTGCCGCCGCGCCGCCTGGAGTCAGCGACCACTTTTTGCCATCCGCCCAGTTGCCCGATGCGCCGCCAATCCAGTAGTAGTCGGTTGCGCCAGCGACAAAGGCAACGCAGCCAACGGCGATGGCCGCGGCGATTCTGTTCGTCATGTTGGCTTTCCTTTCGCGCATACTGATTCGAATTCAAGTGTATTGTATCAAATCTTCACCATACCGCGAATACCCCCCGGGTGGTATACTGTAGCTAACGGTTACCAACCGCGCTCGGGGGCATCACTTCGACCGGCCCCATGAGGCCGGAGGGGAGCGGCTTCCACTTCGACGCGTCAAGCCGCTTGTAGTCGCGGCCGACCATGTTGATGTCGCTGAAAAACTTCCAGGCGACGCCGTTCAAGTCGTTCCACCGCAACCGGTTGGCGCCGAGATTCGTGACTTCCACCTCGAGGACGTTCCCATTCTCCCTGAGCACCCCCGGCGGAACGTCAAAGCGATACGGCGCCATGAACCTGACGCCGAGATCGCGTCCGTTCAGCTTCACGCGCGCAATCTCGTGAACCTCGCCGAGGGAGATGGTGGTTGGGTAGTGCTTGGTGCTTGGTGCTTGGTGCTTGGTGCTACACCCTGCACCTTGCACCAGCGCTTCAGAATCGCGAAGGTCGTTAGACCTGAGCAAATCCGTGTGTTGAACAAAATGGCTGGGAAGGCCAAATGTGGTCTTGAAGAGCATCGTGCCGGAGAAGGAGTCGGCGAATGTCTCCCAGCCAACCAGCTTGTCGAGCGTCCGCTTCGCCGGCATTGCCGGCCCGCCGCAAACCGGAGAAACCTCCCAAGGGCCGGTGATATCCCTAGATATTCTAGATCCCCTAGGATTTCTAGACTCCCCATCTCCCCCGACCGCAAAGCCCTCACCCACGAGAAAGAGCGAATGGGCGGGTGCAATCTCCACCGGATCGCACCTCGCCGCTTCGGTCTTGCCCGTCAGCGGGTCCATGACCCCAAACGGCTTGCCGACTGCCGCGACCGTCCTCGCCACCGCACCGGTGTTGACGACAAAATATCCCGTCTCGCCATCCTTCTTCCACCGCGTCGCCAACAACCCGCTTGCCGCGTTGAACGGCATCTTCCTCACACCCTGCAAAGCCGCTTCTACGCGTCTCTCCGGATCCACCACCGCCGCATACTTCTTCGCCAGCCCCGCCTCGACCATTCGCGGCGAAACGTAGTCGAACGCATAGCCCGCCTCGTACAGCTCCTTCGCGAGCTTCCCGATCTTCTCGCCGTAGAACCACTCGCCGCGGTTGTGAATCGACATGTTCATCGTCTTGCCCGGATGCTTCGCGTGATAAGGCGCTGGATCCCAGATTAGCGCCAGGTCGTTGTCTGGCGTCCAGGTCTGGAACAGCGACTGGCAGCGCGTGACATAGTCGTTGAGCGCACCCATCTCGCGCCAGATCGGATTGCGTGGATTCATCTCCAAGCTCGCATAGAAACACCAGCCCGGCCATACCACGTCGACCGGCGAGTAGCAGCAGCCGTGGTAGAAGACATGGTTCACGCCGGCGAGGAACAGCCGGTCGAGGAACTGCTTGATCTCCTGCGGCCGCTCGCGGAAATGCTCGTCGATCCAGGTACACGCCTCCGCCGAGACGAGCGCCGTGCCCTTCGCGTGCGCGGCGGACGAAGCGAACTTGGAGACGAGGATGTCGCGGTCGGCGTCGCCGAACATCTCAGTCTCGGGGATGTCGGCAAGCGCGTAGAAATCAAGCCAGTTCGAGGGCGCGCCATGCGCCTCGTTGCGCGTCAAGTATCCGTTCTCGCGGCACCAGTCCGTCCACACCTTGAAGCAGGCGAGCTGCGACGCGTCGACGTCCTGGCCTTGCTTTGGCTCCGCGCCATAGTATTCGTAGCTGTCGTGGTAGAACGCGCGCGGACGCGCCGCCTTGCCGCCCTTTCCAAACCACTGGTCGAACTGCGCCACGTGGATCTTCATCGCCTCGGGATCGAACGGGTCGATCATGTATCCCGTGCCGCCGATTCCGGCGCGCTTCACCATCATTCCCGAACTTGCCGCGTGGCGCTGGTCGATCCACGGCCCCCCGAAGCACCAGCCCGACCCCATCGTGAGGTCGATGCCCAGCGAATGCTCCTTCGCCTTGCCAGCCGCCATGTTCCACGCCGCTATCCACTCTTCGGAAAGGAGCGGCTTCCATTTCCTCTCCCAGCCGTTCTTCGCGCCGTAGATCGGAATCACGTGGAATCCGCCGAATCCCCTGTCCGCGAGTTCCCGGCACTGGAGCTCCATCCCCGCCTCGTCCACGGCAGACCCCATCCACCAGTTGTACACCCACGGCTTCATCTCCTTGGTCGGCTCCGGCCAGACCAGAGATGCGGCCGCACGGCGAACACCGACGCGGTCGATGACGACGCCGGGATCGGCTGCGACGATCTTGACCGATTTCGCGTCCGCAGGCACCGGTACTTCGACGCGGATGAAGTTGTCCTGCACCGCGCGATTCCGCACCGGGTCGTGCTCGCCGATGTTGGCATCGCTCTTCGGCACGGCGACATACTTCGCCGCGCCATCGTCGAACGACACTTCGACGCCAAGCTTTAGCCCCGGCCACAACGCGAAGTCAGGGAGGAACTGGAGGACAAGAGTAGTCCGTGGCTCGATAGTTAACACACGGATTTGTTCGCGACTAACGCCGCTCACATTTTCAGAATCGCGAAGCCCGTTAGGGCTGAGCAAATCCGTGTGTTGAACAGGTTGTAGTGAAAACTCAATCGACGCGCCCTTGCCGACGCCGGGCTTAACCGGGAGGAGCGCGAGCGCGCGACCCGACGTGCCGAGGCCCTCGATGCGCTTCCACTCCCCGCCGTTCGCCGGCGTGTTGGCCACCGGCTCCAGCCATTCCGGCTCGGCGACATCGGCACGGTACGCCGTCGCCGGATAGTTGACTCGCGCAACGCCCCGGTCCTTCGCGGTGTATGGATCCGCCGGCTCGTTCCACGGCCACTGCAT
>Ga0310786_10009388_pt1 | contig 12422 bp, 7 predicted proteins | sample AusTroGonzalo_MG_FD_203881 | JGI IMG/M metagenome (GOLD analysis project Ga0310786, IMG submission 203881) | Bovine rumen microbial communities from tropical cattle in Woodstock, Queensland, Australia - Gonzalo_03 (v2) (version 2) | ecosystem: Host-associated > Mammals > Digestive system >...
GGGCCGTCTCCACATCATAGAAGCACTGGGCCAGCGCCATCTCCTTGGCATGGACATCGGCACGGTTGTTAAGCATGCGAAGAGCGACACCCGTCGAGAGATCGGTGGGCAGTGTCTGACCGTCGAAGCGACCACGGCTGATGGTCTGTCCCGACTGACCGAGCAGCAGGGAGAGAGAGTTCTCCATCTCACGGACCTGACGCAACAGGTCGACCTTCTGCGACTGCACACTGTAATAGGCGGCCTCAGCACTCTGCACGGCCGTAGAACGATAGCCGATACGACTGTCCTTCATCACCTGCATCTTCTCCCAGGTCTCTTTGGTCAACCGCTCCATATCACTGACGATCTCCACCTGACGGTCGAGCATCAGCAGCGTGTAATAGAGATTGGCAATACCAGAGATGAGGTTGCACTTCACCACCGTCTGGTAGTCCTTCGTGGCCACGAGCTGCATCTGAGCAGAACGCTTCACGCTGAGCAGGTTGCCGAAGAGATCGACATTCCAACTAGCACTGACAGGCAGGGTGTATGACTTCGTGGCGGCAGCACCGTCGAACGAGGTCAGCGTTCCCTGTGGAGAGAGCGCCAGCGAGGGCAGGAAGGCCAGTTTGGCAATCTTCAGTGCCTCGTTGACCATCTGTACGTTCAGCGCAGCATTCAACAGGTCGGGATTGTTCTGCAAGCCCGTCTCGATGAGTGTCTGCAGCTGCGGGTCGGTGAAGACACTACGCCACGGCATATTACCGAAAGACGTCGTATCGGTCACTGCGAGCGTATCCGTCAGAGAGACAGGATCACGGACGATACCCGTCACATCCACATCAGGGCGCTCGTACTTATTATAGAGTCCGCAGCTCGACAGCAGCAGGGCTGCGGACATGTATATCGTCAGTTTCTTCATATTACTTTTCATAATCAACGGGTTTTGAATGCGCATACTGTGCCAACTCGGCAGCCACCTCAGGATTCTCCTCGTCTTCGAACTTCATCGGCGAGATCTTCTCCTGCAATGACTGGAAGATCACGAAGAGCGTAGGTACCACGAAGATCTGGAGCAACGTACCAATGAGCATACCACCCACGGCAGCCGCACCCAGCGTCTGGTTTCCATTCTTACCAACACCCGAAGCGAACATCATCGGCAGCAGACCGATGATCATAGCCAACGAGGTCATCAGGATCGGGCGCAGACGGGCAGCAGCACCGAGCACCGCCGACCATGAGACAGCCATACCCGTCTGACGGCGCTCAAGAGCGAACTGTACGATCAGGATGGCGTTCTTGGCCAACAGTCCGATCAGCATGATCAGCGAGATCTGCATATAGATATCGTTAGCATGTCCGAAGATCATGGTGAACAGATAACATCCCGCCAGTCCGAACGGCACAGAAAGTACCACTGCCAACGGCAGGATGTACGACTCGTACTGGGCCGAGAGGATGAGGTAGATGAAGATGAAGCAGAGCACGAAGATCAGACCTGTCGTATTAGAAGCCTTGGCCTCCTCACGTGTCAGACCCTGATAGTCGTATGAGTAACCTGCCGGCAGCATCTCGGCAGCGATCTCCTCGGCCGCCTTGATAGCCTCACCCGTAGAATAGCCGTCGGCCACCGTCGCCGTCACGTTGATACTCGTGAACAGGTTGAAACGGTTGATATTCGACGGGCCATAGACACGCTCCAGGTTACAGAATTCCTGAACAGGTGCCATGCCCGATGGCGTGCGTACATATATATTATTAAGCGACTCCGGTGTCATGCGGGTCTCGGGCGATGCCTGCACCATCACACGGAAGAGCTTTCCGTAGGCGTTGAAGTTAGAGGCATACAGTCCACCATAGTAACCCTGCAAGGTAGAGAGGATCGTCTGCGGAGAGATACCGCTCTGCTTACACTTGGCCACATCGATATGGATCATGTATTGCGGATAGTTGGGGTTATAAGAGGTCTGAGCCATCTGGAACTCCGGACGTTTGTTCAGTTCCGCAATGAAGTCCTTCACCACGCCATAGAACTTGTTCAGGCTACCACCGGTACGGTCCTGCATCACGATCGACACACCACTGTTGGCAGAGAAACCAGGAATCATAGGCGGTTGGAAGGCCAGGATAGAGGCATCCTTGATATGAGCCGTCTTAATGAAAATCTGGGCGATGACACCCGTGGCGTCCGACGGATCGAGGAAGAAACGGTAAATACCGTCACCTTGCCACAGACCCGATATCTTCCACCACAAACTCTTCTGACGCTCCTTGAACGGCTTCAGCTTGATGATGAACGTAGCCTGGTCGGAACCGGAGCCAGCGATAAAGTTATAACCCTGGATCTGCTCACGGCTCTGGATAGCAGGATCGGCAGCGAGGATCTTATCCACCTCGTCGATCACCTGACGCGTGCGAGCTACAGACGTAGCAGGAGGCATCGTGATTGTACAGAAGAGCGTACCCGTATCCTCGGAAGGTACGAGACCAGACTTCGCGGTGAACATCGTCGTAGCAAGCACGGCAATACCGATAATCACCGAGACGATGATGGCCACAGGCTTACGCACCAGTTTCTCCACGATATTCTTATACTTACCCAATGTGGTATCGAAAGCCGTATTGAACGACTGGTGGAAGCGGTCGATGCGCGACATCTTACGCTCATGTCCCTCAGCATCGTGAGGTTTCAGGAAGATCGCACAGAGTGCCGGCGACAGTGTCAAGGCATTCAGAGCCGAGATGAAGATGGACACAGCCATGGTAACACCAAACTCGCGATAGAATGTTCCCGACGTGCCACCGATGAATGATACAGGAATGAACACCGAGGCCATCACCAGTGTGATAGAGATAATGGCGCCCGAGATCTCGTTCATGGCATCGATAGAGGCAGTGAGCGAGGACTTGTAGCCCTGGTCAAGCTTGGCATGCACCGCCTCGACCACCACAATGGCATCATCGACCACAATGGCGATGGCCAGCAACAAGGCCGACAACGTGAGCAGGTTGATGGAGAAACCCATCACACTGAGGAAGAAGAACGTACCGATCAACGATACCGGTACGGCGATCAACGGGATCAGCGTAGAACGGAAGTCCTGCAGGAAGATGTACACCACGATGAACACCAGGATCAGTGTCATGAACAAGGTGAACACCACCTCTTCGATAGAAGCATATAGGAACTCTGTCACATCGTAGTTGATCTTATAGGTCATGCCCGGTGGAAAGAGTTTGGCCTGCTCCTCGAGCTCGGCCTTCACCTGCTTGGCAATCTCGTTGGCATTAGAACCAGCAATCTGCTGCACCATACCCATCACCGAGGGTTGGTTGTTGTTCTTCATCGAGACGGAATACATCTGACCGCCCAACTCGATCTTAGCCACGTCCTTCAGCTTCAAGGTGGTACCATCTGCATTGCTCTGGATAACGATATTGCCAAACTCCTCGGCGGTCTTCAGACGACCCGTGTATCGCATAGCGTACTCATAGGCCACATCAGAGCGCTCACCAAAGGTACCAGGAGCTGCCTCGACATTCTGCTCAGCCAATACGTTACTGATATCGCTTGGCATCAGGCCGTACTGTTTCATCACATCAGGCTTCAGCCAGATACGCATCGAGTAGCTCTTCAATCCAGGCGACTGAACGTCGCCCACGCCCTGGATACGCTTGATGGCTGGAATGATGTTGATATTATTGTAGTTCGTGAGAAACTCATCATCATAGCGTCCATCCTCTGAGGTCAGCGTGAACATCATCACCTGTGAGGTCTGACGCTTCATCACGGTCACACCGATACGTGTCACTTCGGCCGGCAGCAGTGCCAAAGCCTGCTGCACACGGTTCTGTACGTTTACGGCACACATATCGGCATTCATGCCCTGACGGAACAGCACCTGGATGCTGGCCGAGCCCGAGGAGGCCGTCGAACTCAGATAGTCCATACCCTCCACACCATTGATGCTCTCTTCGAGCGGTACGATAACGGAGTTCTTCACCGTCTCTGCATCGGCACCAGGATAGCTGGTCATAACCACAACGGTAGGCGGCGCAATGTCCGGATACTGCTCAATAGGCAAGGTGGCCAAGCCGATGAATCCCAGCAAGACAATGACGATGGAGATCACCGTCGACAGCACTGGGCGTTTTATAAATGTTGTAAAAGTCATACTTGCTTGTTTTTAGAGTCAAGGAGTCGGGAGTCATGAGACGCCCCGATACCTTTTGTTATTTTTTCATGGCAGAAACAATATCACGGGCAGACATAGCCTTAGCCTGTTCGTCGATCTTCTGCTGATAACGCTCCGGCGTGATGGGCACAATCTCCATACCATCGGTCAACTTCGTGATACCGTTGGAGACATACTTATCGCCAGTCTTCAAACCGTCGATGACGATGTAGTTATTACCATCGTTCTGCGGATCGACCATAATCTCGGTGTACTTCACCTTGTTGTCCTTGCCAAGGGTGTAGACGAACTTCTTGTTCTGTACCTCGGAGACACAACTCTGCGGGATGACGATAGCGTCGTTGTTCAAGCGCGGGATAACGATAGAACCAGAGGCACCACTCTTCAGCAGTCTCTCGGGGTTGGTGAACACGGCAATCATCTGTATCGTACCCGTTCCCGGATCGATCACGCCACTCATCTTGGTCACCTTACCCGTATGTCCGTAGATGGTTCCATCGGCCAACTGAAGTTGTACCTCAGGCATAGCCTGTACGGCACCATTCAGACCGCCTTCCGATTTACCCATCGCCAACACATCCTTCTCGTTCATGGAGAAGTAGACCTCCATAGAACTGATATTAGAAACCGTAGTCAGCGTGTTAGCAGCACTCACCAAGGTGCCAACCTTGAAAGGAAGCGTACCGACGACACCGGCAGCAGGACTCTTTACATAACAATAGCTCAGCATCTCCTTAGCAGAGGCGAGAGCTGCCTGAGCCTGTGCTAGACCGGCCTTTGCACTCTCGTACTGGTTGGTTGCCGACTGGAGCTCGAAATCACCGATGACCTTGTTCTCATACAGGTTCTTGGAGTTCTCATAGCTCAACTTGGCCGTATTACATGAAGCCTGGGCCGTATTCACCGCAGCCTGGGCCTGACGCACCTGAGCCTGATAGGTCACATTGTCGAGTACAAACAGGACCTGACCAGCACTGACCGTCTGACCTTCCTTCACATGAATCTGAGTAATAAAGCCCTGTACTTTCGGATGGATCTCCACATCCTGCACACCCTTGATGGTTGCGGGGTAAGTAGACTGCATCGTCGTGTTCGATGTTCCGACAGTCACTACAGGATACTCATTGTCGCCAAAGCTTGCACGACCGCCACCACCACACGAAGAAGCCAGCAGTGCTACGGCTGCAAACAAACAGAATTTGTTCTTTTTCATACTTATTTTAAACTAGTTTATCTTTTCCAAAACGGTTCACACAACGAAAACTAAAGTATATGCCTTCAGTTTTCGAGTTGCAAAGATACGAAAAATATATCTTTAGATATATCTCCGTACCGGAATTTTAACAAAGTTTATTGGCTGTTATAGTTTTATATAAATCTTCTTCCGATACAGCACATAGCCAAGCAAGAAGTTCAACAGAACGAAACAGACCGCGTAAGTCAGCGAAGCCCACTTCAACGGAGGGATGATGGCATGAATAGCCCCATAAACCATTCCCAATAAGCCTATCTGTTTCAGGACAATGGCCAACAGCTCTGCCGATATATAAAGGGCCAGTGCATTCACACCAAAAACATGAAAAGGCATGAACCATGAGGAAGGAATTACAGGTCGTTTTCCATCATCATTCATGTCAATAATATTCATCAACAGAGCCTGAAGCAGAGCCGCCAGGCCACAGGTCACCATCACATAGCTGGGACTCCATATCCGTTTGTTCAGCGGAAGACCATACGACAGCAGGTAACCACCTATCATCAAGACGGTTCCAATCACGAAGAGGGCGATAACCTTCTGAGCGACCGTCTCACGAGTCTTGATGAGTCGGCCGCAATAGAAGCCGATCAGAACATGTGCCACGGCCGATATCGTACCCAGAAGACCTTCCGGATCGACCGGACTCTTATGATAGATATGCTGATAGCCGAACACCTTCAGGTCGGCCTGCGCCAGAATATTGACGTCGGCATCGTAGGCATAGCCGTTGCCCAGGATAAGGATCAGCGAGTAGACGACCAACAGGAGGGCGGCGACAGAGAGGATATGACGATGATTTCCGAAAAGGGCGAACAGCGATACGATGCCATAGCAAAGGGCTATACGCTGCATAACGGCCCAGACACGCAGATGACCGAAACACAGAAGATCGCCTTCAACAGCATGATCGAACCAGTTGATGAAAAGACCGATGGCAAAAAGCAGCACCGTACGTTTCACAATACGTCTTACTACAGGAGCCGAGGGCTGAAAGGACGACTTCGACAGGGAGAGATAGCACGACACGCCCATGATGAACAGGAAGAATGGGAACACCAGATCACAAGGCGTCAGACCATTCCACTTCGAGTGCTGGAGCATCTCGAACGACTCGTCCCAGCCATTGTTGACCAAGATCATTCCTGCTACGGTCAAACCGCGTAATATATCAAGACTTAATAAACGCTGACTTTGTACTGCCATCTTGAGAATGAATAATGATGAATACCTGAGAAAGAAGAAATCAGTGACTATTGCGGGAGGAGCAGCTGCATGACTTCGCGGGCGATATCGACAGGCGAACCTTCCGCTACAGCGGAATAGGGATTATGCTGGAGAGTCCACGGCTCCTCCATCGCATAGTAATCGAGCCTCACCTCCTGTGGAAGTGCCATCTGGAAAAGTTCCGCGGCCGTCTTGTTGGCATGAGGACCACCACCCAACAGTTCTGGCTGAGGAGCCGTCTGCGCCTGCATCTGAGCCATCAGCGCATCGAAATAGGTCTTCCACCGGACATAGTAAAAATCCTTCAACAGTCCCTGCCACTCCTTATGAGCATAGTCACGCAAGCCACCCGTATCAGCACAGTAACGATTTCCCCATGTCGTGATCTGCACGCGAGCATTCCACTCATAGAGTTCCTTCTCCTCGGACGTCGTGCCACAGCGACGAGCCGCCTCGGTCCAGTGGCCCAGACGGAACTCCGAGCGTGTACCCAAGAGCTTATCCTGCATCAGTAACATCTTGAGAAAGCGCTGCGCATCCTTGTCAAACTCCTGACGTGCAAAGGCCTTGTAGTCGGCTATGGTATGTTGATACTGCAAACGAGCCTGATCGGCCAGTGCCTGACGCGTAATATCAACCAGATCGTATTCGAAATTATTGTTTCCACGATACTTCTCCGCCACGCTGTTCATGAGTCGTGCCGCCTCACGAGTATCAGAAGGATCGTAATAATTCTTCATCTTCGACCATGAGGAAGCCTGGAAGTTATTGAGCGACGGACGACCGCAGAAGATACTCTCGTGAGGACCCTGTTGGTTGTTACCCGCAGGACAGTTATAGATACTCTTTGCAAGAATCATCCATGCCTGTTCGATGACGGGATCGTCTACCCCATAGCGTGCCTTCACGTAATTCTTCACCCATGTCTCCTTCGTGAACTTCTCCGGTCGCCAGGGCAGTTCACTCATCAGTTCAAACATCACGGGGTTGTTCTCCGAGCCCTCCATAGTGAAACCTATACCCTTTGGGCTTTGGACTTTGAACTTTGGACTTTGAGTATGTTCCGTAGAATAGAAGTTGTCAAGGAGCTGATCCATACGTCCATGCAGACCGACATTCGCCCCGAAATTCTCGAGCATACAAAAGAGCCAGTGATGCTGTTTGTATCCCTGCTCACGCCTCCAGATGCTGGGAATGCCAAACATCGGCCGACACTCCGAGAAGAGGTCGAGCACCAGCAGGTCGCCAGCCTTCATACCATCGACCATCGCTGGGCGCGGGTTCTCCGTCCATCCCTGTATCACCCACACCGCCTTGGGGTTTACACGTTTCATGGCCGTCATCATCGCCTCACCCGCCTTGGCATAGTTGATGGAGGCATCGTCGCTACTCTCATGGAAGGGATCCATGGAGTAATAGTCGGCCTTCCCGAACAGTCGTGTCAGTTCCTCATAATATATCTTGGCAATCTCTGCAAAGCGCGGATCTGTGGGAAGCAGATTGGCCGGTCGCTGGAAGCCATTCCATAGTCCGGCATCAGCTACGTTCAGTCCCAACTTCTCCTTGGCATCATGAGGTACCATCCCACAATAGCCCGGTAGTACAGGATGCATATCGAGCTGTTTCATACGAGTCAATATCTGCTTCTGGAGCAGCTCCTGACGGGTATACCACGAGAGCGGCAGCGGACCACCCCATCCTTCGAGGTTGTTCATCTCCCACCATGCAAGGAAGGCAGGACCCGCGATGAACGCTCCTACCTCCTGCTCCGTATATCCGAGCCTCAACAGCATCTGACGCCATACGCACTCCTCACCGACGATGGCCAGCGGCAGATTAACGCCATGGAGGGCTAGCCAGTCGATCTCCTGCTCCCATCGTTTCCAGTCCCAGAAGGCCATCGAATAAGAAAAGGTGCAGTAGTTGAAGGCATAACGTTGCGACAAGTCCGTTTCATGGCGCTCTCTCTGTTTCACTGCCGGCAATACGACAGGCAGTTTAGCCTGCATCTGGTTCCATGAAAGATGGATGCCTGCATAGTATTTCAGGTACCAGTTAACGCCCGACGCAATGTTCACCCACGTGTTACCACGCACCACGACCCGTCGGCCCTGCTGATCAAGCTCGAAAAAGTCTTTCTGACTCTTGACCCGTTCAATCTTAAATTTAGCCGAGGCGCCCTTATCGATACGCTCCAGCAGGTCATCCACAGGATTGGACCACACCTGCATCGACAGCAGGATGGCCACAATGGTTAGCAGTTTTCTCATATATCAGTTCTTCGCTATATCAGTTTCATCTTCTTCGCCTTGTCCATCAGCAACTGCATCAACGGCTCACGCTCGTTCTCCACACGGTTGTCAAGGACGGCATCCTTCAAGTATTGCTTCAGAACGCCCACCTCGCGACTCGGCTTGAGATGGAAGATCTCCATAATCTCGTTGCCATCGATGACAGGCTGCAGCAGTCGAACATAGTCTTTCTCCTTCAAGTCGGCCAACTTTTCGCGCACCATACGGAAGTTCTCGCGAAACATCTTCTTGCGCACCTCGTTCTTCGAAGTGATATCCGCCTCGCAGAGTGTCATCAAGTCGTCAATATCCTCGCCGGCATCGTTCATCAGGCGTCGGACGGCAGAGTCGGTCACCTCATCGTCGGCAATGGCTATAGGACGCATGTGCAGGTCGACGAGCTTCTGTACATACTTCATCTTCATATCCATCGGCAACATCAGGCGACGGAAGATCAGCGGAACCATCTTCGCTCCGATTGTGTTATGATTGTGGAAGGTCCAACCGATGGCAGGATCCCAGCGTTTCGACTTCGTCTTGCCGATGTCGTGCATCAAAGCCGCCCAGCGCAACCACAGATTGTCAGACTTAGAGGCCACGTTATCCAGTACCTCCAGCGTGTGATAGAAATTATTCTTATGCGCCCTGCCGTTCTTCTGTTCCACGATATCAAGAGCAGCGAGTTCAGGCAGGATGATGTTCAGCAGTCCACAGCGTTGCAGGTCGACGAAACCCTTCGAAGGGAAAGACGACAGCATGATTTTGTTAAGCTCATCCTTGATACGCTCACCACTGACAATCTTAATTCGTTCTGCCATCCGTTCCAATGCCACGAAAGTCTCCTCCTCGATCTGGAAGTTCAGTTGGGTGGCAAAGCGGATGCACCGCATCATCCTCAACGGATCGTCCGAGAAGGTAACATCCGGTTCGAGTGGTGTAGCGATGATGCCATCCTCGAGGTCGGCCAGACCGTTGAACGGATCGACCAACTCACCGAAACGTTCTTTATTCAGGCAGATGGCCATGGCATTGATGGTGAAGTCGCGACGGTTCTGGTCATCCTCCAGGGTTCCATCCTCCACGATGGGCTTCCGCGAGTCATGACGATAGCTCTCCTTACGGGCACCTACGAACTCCACCTCGTACTCCTTGCCTTTCTGACGGAACTTCACCTGAGCCGTTCCGAAGTTTCGGAACACAGAGAGGTGCGCCTTCCGTCCCACCATCTTCTTCAACTCCTCGGCCACGGAGATACCACTGCCCACGACCACCACGTCGATATCGTTTGAGGGTCGTTCCAGGAAAATATCACGGACATAACCGCCCACCACATAGCACTCCAGACCCAATCGGTCTGCAGCCTCACTAATCTGATGGAATATCTCCTGATCTAGTATCTCCGCCAGTTCTTCGTCGGAATATAATTTCATCGCTTATTCGTCTTTGAGAGTGCAAAGATACAACAAAATCCCCACATTTCCGCCTTTTCCCGTCTTTTTCTTTGTTATATCAAAGAATAAACCATCCCTCATCCCGACGCGACTCACCCCTACCCATCAACAATTTATCAGGATTTCTTGGTAATACGCATGATTTGTTGTATTTTTGCAGGCAGATTATCCATCACACCACTAAAACTATAAATGTAGAAATGAAGAAAAACGTTCTCATGACAGCTGCCATCATCGCAGCACTGTTTGTATCACTGTCTGGTTTCGCTCAGACAGACAAGGTCAATAACTTCCGCATCAAGCGTGGTACGAATGTGAGCCACTGGCTCTCACAGTCGGAACAGCGCGGCGAGGCCCGTAGGCTCCATATCCAAGAGGACGACTTCGAGCGCCTCGAGGCACTGGGCTTCGATTTCGTACGTATCCCCATCGACGAGGTACAGTTCTGGGACGAGCAGGGCAACAAGTTGCCTGAGGCATGGCAACTGCTGTCCAATGCCCTCGATCAGGCACGGGCACACAATCTCCGCGCCATCGTCGACCTACACATCATTCGTTCGCACTACTTCAACGCCGTAAACGAAGACGGGCAGTCGGCCAACACCCTCTTTACCTCAGAGAAAGCCCAGCAGGACCTGATCAACCTCTGGTACCAACTTTCCGACTTTCTGAAAGACCGCAGCTGCGACTGGGTGGCCTACGAGTTCATGAACGAGCCTGTGGCCGATGAACATGAGCAGTGGAACCAGTTGGTAGCCAAGGTACACAAGGCCCTCCGCAAGGTGGAGCCTCAGCGCACACTTGTCATCGGCTCCAACCGTTGGCAGGGGCATGAGACGATGAAATACCTGAAAGTGCCCGAGGGTGACAAGAACATCATCCTCTCTTTCCATTATTACAACCCGATGATCCTGACCCACTATGGTGCCTGGTGGACCCCGATAGGCAAGTACACCGGCAAAGTGAACTACCCTGGCGTATTGGTATCGAAAGAGGATTATGAGGCTGCCCCCGATGCTCTCAAGCCTGAGTTGAAGCAATATACGGAACAAGTATGGGACATCAACACCATCCGTGCGCAGTTCAAGGATGCCATTGAAGCCGCCAAGAAATACGATCTGCAACTGTTCTGTGGCGAGTGGGGTGTCTACGAGCCCGTGGACCGTGAACTGGCCTACAACTGGACACGTGACATGCTGACCGTATTCGACGAGTTTAACATCGCCTGGACCACCTGGTGCTATGATGCCGACTTCGGTTTCTGGGATCAGCAGCGCCACACCTATAAGGACCGTCCATTGGTTGAGCTACTGATGTCTGGCAAAAAACTAGGCGAATAGTCCTTCACTGAATAATGTAAATAAAAATACACTATAAGTCTCGCTTCTGGATGATCAGTCTCCAGAGGCGAGATTTTACTTTGAAGACTCTTTAACGATTAGCGTCGTATTGTTTAAAAACCAATAAAGAATTGGCAGTCTCGAAAGAAATACGTACATTTGCAGTCTCTAATCATCCATAAAAGACAAAAAGATGAAACGAACCCCATTATACCTGGCCGTCGCCCTCTTATTCACAGCCTGCAGCGACAGTCAGCAGAAAAAGGCAGAACAACTACTGGAAGAGGCAAGGACTCACTTCGCACAGGGACAACTCGACGAGGCAAGAGCGGACATTGACTCATTACGCAAGACCTACCCCGACCTGATAGAGATACGCAAAGCGGCACTAAAGCTTCATCAGGATGTGGAACTGAAACGTGCACAAGAAGAATTCATGCAGACAGACAGTCTGTTGCAGATTGTTCAAAAGGAGTACGACGACATGCAGGCGAAGGTAGAGGAAGACAAGGCTGCCTTGAAGGCCACGGCCGAAGAGCTGACGCTTCTGACCATGAAGCGGATAGAACGCGACTCCATTCGTACCCAATTTGAGACACTTGGGGCAAAGATACGCTATATCCACATGAAGCAAAAGGAGTGACGTAGTTCGGTTTTCCTTTGGCTTTCCGCTCATT
>Ga0310786_10009390_pt1 | contig 12421 bp, 12 predicted proteins | sample AusTroGonzalo_MG_FD_203881 | JGI IMG/M metagenome (GOLD analysis project Ga0310786, IMG submission 203881) | Bovine rumen microbial communities from tropical cattle in Woodstock, Queensland, Australia - Gonzalo_03 (v2) (version 2) | ecosystem: Host-associated > Mammals > Digestive system >...
GGTAGGTTGAGGCTTTCGGTCAGATGCCCGCATTGCAAGCGGATCGGCACGATAGAATTGCAGGACATACAGTAGAGCGCCGCGCAGAGCGCCGTTAGGCTGACAGAGTTCCCATAGAGAACCATACAGGCCCGTAGGTAGAGAAGGTCAAGTCCTTCTCCGTCTGCGGGTTTTTTGTTTAACCAACCGTTCATTGAATAATGCGCAAAGATGAAATTATTACCGCGCTCAAGACGAAGTATTTAGGCTTTGCATTGAGCAATGAGGCTATTGACCGGATTGCCTCGGCGAAAGAAAAGACCGTCACGGATGACACCGACATCGAAGCACTCATTTCGGATGTTGCGACGATGGAGTTGGTCGCCAATGAAGTCAAGAAGAACGCAGACAAGGAGCGGCGCTTGCGCTCCGACTTGCAGAAGTCCTTCGACGACTACAAGAATGCTCACCCCGAAACTCAGCCTGAACCGAATCAGGAGCCGAATGGAGAGCCGAAGTCCGAACCGCAGGAGACGAAGAGGGAAAAAGAGATGCGCGAGCTTCTTGAGAAAATCCAGAAGCGTCTCGACGACCAGGACAAGCAGAAGAAGCAGCAGGCGACCATCGAGGCCGCGATTTCGTTCGCAAAGAAGAACGGATGCACGGACGAGAAGGGCCTGAAACTCACGCAGTCACTGTTCCGTCTCAAGGATGACGAATCTGAAAGCGACGCATCCAACCGTTTCAAGGCCGAGTACGATGCCACGATGAAGGAATACTTCGGTGGTGGCGCAGTCCCTCCGGGCGGAGGTGGCGGAATCAACTCGGACAGCGATTTCGAGAAATCCATGAAAGCCTTCGCCGAGAGCAAGGGCCTGGGTGAGAAGAAAACAGAAAGTTAAACCCTAAAAAACTCTCAACCAATGGCATTTTCCAGTTTCAATGCTTACGGGACTTCCAAGAACGAGGCGGGCCAGACCAGCAAACCGATCTGGCTCGGCATGGTCGCCCCGCACACGGTTGGCGGTGTCCTTCCGAGCGCCTTCATTAAGAAGGGTGCGCTCTATGAGGCCGGCACTCCCGTCAACCTCAATGAAGGTGTCATCACTCCCCTCGTGGTGTTCAAGGTGGTCTCCCTGACCTCTGGCGAAACCAACGATACCGTGGTGATCTACCCCTACAAGGCAGGCGATGTCGACATCGTTCCTGCCGCTGACGACCTCGTGCAGAAGCTCGGCGCTACCTTCGCCGCTACCGCCAAGGCCGCTAAAGTTATCGCCGTTACCGCCCTCACTGGTGACGACGCCGGTAAGTACAGCTTCACCGTGGCCCACTCAGCCACCATCGACTCCGTGAGCGAGGGCGACCTCCTGGTGTTCTCTGCCTCGGCGACCGCCGGTAGCTCGAAGAGCATGAAGGCGCAGCCGAACGGCTATCTCTACAACGACATCTACCTCGGCGACCTCGAAGTGGCCAGCGCTTCCGCAACGGGCGCAGTCGTGGACTTCCACGGCGCGGGTATCCTCGTCGACTTCACCCCTGCTTCCGCAGTCAAGGACCAGATGAAGGCCGCTGTCCCCACCGTCATCCAGAAACGCTTCCCGGATAGCGCTTTCGTAACCATCAGCTAAAGTAAGGAGGAAACAATATGAATACCTATACTGTCCAGTTCTACGACCTGCTGACCCGCGCACTCGGCGACAGCAGCAGCAAACGGCTCCAGGGCTTCCTCGACAATGTGATGGCCCAGAAGTACAACGCGCTCCAGCTCGACGGCTTCACCTTCGACGAGATGCAGTTGGACTTCGCCTACGAGCAGATTCAGCGCGAGGTTTCCATCACCCCCATGTCGAACTACTACGACCTCGACTCCCCGGCCATCCCTCGTTCGACGGAAGGCTACAAGTCTTGGACGGGCAAGATTCCTCGCATGAAGGATGTGGAGTACCTGAACGAAGATAAAATCCGCAAGCAGCTTCTCCTTGAGGAGCGCATCGCAAAGATTGGCGCAGACCGCGTTCAGCGTGGCGCTCTCAACGAACTGTTCATCACCACGGACAACCTCATCGGCGGTCACACCAACTCCCTGACCTATCAGCGTCACCAGATGGTATCCAAGGGCGAGTTCGCCATCACCTATGCGAATAACCCGAAAGGTATCGCCGGTCTGACCTTCTCCGCCCATGTGCCGAGTGGCAACATCACCACCCTGCCCGCGGACTCTACCCGTTGGTGGACCAACGCTTCGCACATTACGACCTATGAAGGCGCCGCCTCCGACCCCGTGAAGGACATGACCGACATGGTTCTCAATGCCAACGACAAGGGCGTCTCCAACGTCCACTTCGAGATTCAGAAGAACTACTTCAAGCAGATTCTCAACCACTCGAAGGTCCTCAAGGCCATCGCCATGAACATGTTCCCGACCGCCGACGTGACCAACACCCAGAGCGCCGTCTCCGTCATGACCTATGACGTGAAGAAAGCCGCCCTGGAGTCCATCGTCGGTTGCCCCATCAAGGTCATCGACTCTATGGTATCGGTCGAGGCTCCCGTGAAGGCCACCAAGTCCTTCACGAAGGTCAACAAGCAGGCTTTCGAGGGCGACGTGGTTGTCCTTGTCCCCGACGGCAACATCGGTCGCGTCCTCACCGTCGAGCCGATTACCGTCCCCGGTGGCATCACCGCAAACTTCTACGGTGGCCGTCTGCTCATGACCGTCGAGGTTGACCCGGTTCGCAAGTGCCAGGGCTTCCACACGGAGATGACCTCTCTCGTCGTTCCCGAAGTGCCGCAGTACATGTGGTATCTGTACCCGAACAACGTCTAAACAGTTCATTGAAGAAGTGATAACCTGAACTCAAGGAAGATATGGCTGACATTGCAAGTTCGATGACGGTGGTACGGTGGCTCGATTCCGAGGCGAGTCCCTATGTGGACTTTACCACCGAATATCTCTACGCCAAGATGCTCCGAAGGGGCGTTACCGATGACGAAACCCTCGTCAGCGCGGTCTCACAGAAGCAGCTTGACCTGATGCTCGCCGACATCTACGTTGGTGCGGCCTTATCTTCCTCGAAGTCGGGAACGCAGGGAGAGGCCGACGGCGGTTGGTCGCACTATGTCGCAATCAAGAACGTCGTTTCGCGTGATGCGCTTTTGCAGATGGCGAAAGACCTCTACGACAAGTGGGACGAGCCGTTCAACGACCCGACCTCGAAGATAGTCCTCAAAGACCTCTACTGAGATGTATAACCCGCGTTGGCCATACAAGTTCTGCGTCTACGACACGAACCTCGACGAGAACGGCATCCCCATGACGGACTCGAACGGCGACCCGTTGATGACGCGATACCTCGTGGATAGCGAGAGGCGGAGGCTCACCGAAAAGGACGGCAAGCACCTGACCGTCCCCAAAGGGCCGATGCAGCTTGAGCGCGTGATATGCGACTCCCGTGGCAACCCAACCTTCCATGCGGACGGCACGTTCGTGACGGAAGTCGTGGAAGAGATGCCGTGGGGCTACCGTACCAGCACGGGCGGCATCAAGGACTCCGGAGAGGTGTTCCGCACGGATTTCAAGATTTCCTGCCCGATGATGCTTACCCATCTGGAGGAAGGTACGATTCTTAACCTTACCGACGCGACGCATACGTTCGTCGGCATCGTGAAGAAGATGACCACCTACAACTGGGGAACGAACATCTGGCTCGACAGACAAGGAAACGACCGTGGCCCGGAACAATAACGACGCGGTGATTGACAAGTCCATCCAGAAGTTCATCGAACGGAGGGATAAGATTGTCGAGAAAGGCTTCATGGCCTTCATGCAGTCGGCTATGGACTACCTCGTGAGTGTCCACAACGCATCGGACCACCACGTCAACGAGGATTCGACCCTCGCCTGCGGTGTCGTCCATGACGGCCAGGTCGTCAAGATTTGGGGTCACGACGGCACGGAGCAGGTTCGGTGGAAGAAGGCCACATGGCGGTTGCAGAACATCGTCCCGGAACTTCCGCAGAAGGGATGGGTTGGCGTACTGCTTTCTGGTATGAAAGGCTGGTATGCCGTTGAGAAGGAGATGGGCCACCTGCACGACACGATTTCATGGAGCAAGGGCAACTTCGCCAAATACTTCAAGCCGTACACAGTGAGATGAACAAATTCGACCAGAGCGCATTGGAAGAGGCCGTAGCCGCGTTGCTTCGGACCGCAAGTGTTGGACGGAAGGTCTTTTATAACCGCCCCGCCTCCACCACGGATGACCTCATAGACTTCGTTGTCTGCAAGGTCAGCGGAAGCATCGACGACCGCGTGGCACTCGGCCAATGCACACTCTCGATACATCTGTTCGCCCGCGACGTGTCGAACATGAAGAACGGAAAGAAGTTGTCCGTGATGTACGGGAAGGTCATCAATGCCGTCCCTCGTTACCTCAACGACAAGTACATCATCCACGGAAATCCCCGCACCATCGGCGACACCGCCGACGGTTTCGGTTATCACGTCCGCATAGTGAATTACAAGGTAACAATCAAAGCAACACAGAATAACCAATGAGCGCAACTCTTACCCATGCGATGCTCGAAGACCTGCACATCGGCAATGCGTCGATTTCGCTGCTGGCGTACACCTCCGGCGGTGTCGACATTACCAACGGTCTCGACTTCTCCGCTGCCGACCAGATTTTCACGCTGGAAGGCACTTTCAACCTGACGAGTGACGATCCTTCTGCTACGGACATCAAGATTGACCAGCACCAGGAGGTCATCGACACGAAGATCACCAAGGGCGGCAACTGGCGCATGACGGGCAACATCCCGTCTCAGGCACAAGCCCTCCTTGAGTATTTCTACACGGAAGGCGGTACGATTGCCGCCGGTACTGCACAGTCCGTGAAGGGCGTGAAAGGCCCCGACGGTTCGTTCTATACGGGCGAAGGCTTCCTCTCCACACCAGAGACGAAGGAGGTCACGATGCTCGTGGAGTCCGAATCCAAGAACACGGCCATCCTGTTCGCGCACGTCAAGCTCATCGTTTCCCCGATGCGCCGCGACGACAACGACAACCCGGCCTACTTCCCGTTCGTGGGTTACGTCCTTCCGAACCCGAAGCTGGTCAACAGCGCACTGGTCGGCGACTTCGCCGTCCTCAAGGCCGCTGCCCTTCCTACTGGTGCCTAAACCGAAACCAAACCTCAAACCGTGGGGCGGGGTCTCAAGCCCTGCCCCATTTTGATTTATGAAACAACCCGACATTCAAGCCCGGAAAGAGTACGTTGACATCGTTGAGAACTCGGTGTCGGTAGTACCGATAGCAGGCACGAGACGGAGCGTCAGACTCCGCTGGATGCACCCCTACACGATGGAACGAATCACGAAGGTATGGATAGAACGCGATCTCGCCGCAAAAGAGGTCGAGAACGGAGCAGCAGTGTTGAAAGACTTGTGCGAAGAACCGTATTTCACCTTCAAGGAGGCCGCGTTGATGATCCTCAACCACGACCTGAAGATTCGTTTCTTCTACCCTATTTACTGGCGCTGGCTATCCATGCGCTACACGGAGCCGCAGATGCTCCCCATCATCGAAGAAGGTAAAAAAAAACTACCGCTGGAGGCTCACTACATGAGTATGGTATTCTCGAAGGATATGAACGCGGCGATGAGGAAGATGACGAAGGCGGAAGCCGTGCAATACCAAGCAGAACTTCTCTCGGCTGTGAAGCAGCATTCGTCAAGGACTTCCCCTCTTACGGGGTTCCTCGGTGGCGCCTCTTCCGTTGGGAGCGCAACTTCGGCTACCGCTGCATACTGACATGCGCCCAGATAGAACTCATGCAATCTGACCTACCTCACACATTGTATCGGCACGCAAAGAAGGGCGGAAAGGAAGGGAAAGTGCCATCCAAGCCGTTCCGATACAACCCAAACGACAAGGCCATTAGGCTTCAAGAGGAAGCGAACCGAAGGGCGGAAGAAAGGAGGAAGGCGAAGGCCGAAGGCAAAATACCATACACAACGCAAGAACTGTTTAGAAAGTAAAATATCATGGCAACAGGGACGATTGAGCAGCTTAACTTCGAGATTCTGCTCCACGACGATAAATTCAACGCACAAATTGCAAAGGACAAGGAGGCCGCGAAGCAACTGAACATAACTTTGTCGCAATACCTTACCGCGAAGAAGAAGGAAGCCGCCGTTATCGCGCAAGTGGAGAAGGCACGGCTCCAGCATGAGAAAACACTTCGCGCGGAGAACACGCAATATCAGACGCAGAGCAAGTTGCTCAGTCAGCTTACTGCGCTTGCCGGAACCTACTTCTCCGTCCGAGGCGCAGAGCGTTTCTTGAGGTCGTTGGTGGACATAACGGGCGAGTTCGAGAAGCAGAAGATGTCGCTGACCTCCATGCTCCAGAGCAGCGAGGCGGCTGACCGCATCTTCAACGAGTACCGTCAGTTGGCGTTGAAGTCCCCCTACACCTTCCAGGACTTCACGAAGTTCGGCAAACAGTTGCTCGCGTTCAACATCCCGCAGGAGGAACTTGTCGGAACCACGAAGATGTTGGCGGATGTCGCCGCAGGTCTCGGTGTTGACATGGGCCGCATCATCTTGGCCTATGGACAGATTAAGAGTGCCGGTGTGCTGAAAGGAACCGAACTCCGTCAGTTGACCGAGGCTGGCGTGCCTATCCTCGATTCCCTCGCCAAGCAGATTGAGGAAACGACGGGCAAGGCCGTGAAACTCGGCGATGTCTTTGCCATGATTTCCAAGAAGCAAATCCCGTTCGAGATGGTGGAGGAAGCCTTTAGGCGCATGACCTCCGAGGGCGGAAAGTTCTACAACATGCAGGAGGTCCTGGTCGAGACCTTGTGGGGAAAGATTGGTAAACTGAGGGACGTGTGGCAGCAGACTTTGTATGACCTCGGACGTTCGGAGGGAGTCAACAATGCGTTGAAGGGGAGCATTGATTTCGTCACGAATCTTATCTCCGACTACGAAAAACTCGGACAGACGATAGCGGATGTTGTTGTCGGTTTCAGCGCCTACAAGATTGCGCTTATTGGCGTAGAGGCCGCTACGGGCACGTTTGAGGTTGCAAACCACAAACTACTCGCCTCACTCAAGAATATATTGACGTGGGTTGGGAAAAATCCCTACGCGATTCTTGCCGCAGCCGCAGCCGCAATCGGCGTTGCCGCCGTGAGGTCGATAAGGGAATACCAAAGGAGTGCAAACGCCATGAGGGACGCGCAAAGGGCGCAGAAGGAGGCTTTCGACGAGACAACCATCTCCATCACTAAGGAGCGCGAGGAACTGAAACGGCTTAATGGCATTGCCTCGGACGAGAAGCGATCCATGACCGAGCGAAAGACCGCCATAGATGTTATCAACGCGCAGTACGGGGAGTACCTACAGAATCTCGGTATAGAGAAGGTCTCGGTAGACAACCTCAAAACCTCCTACGATCTATTGACAGACGCGATAGCAAATAAGTATCTCCAGCAACTACGTGAGAGTACAGTTGGTAACGCAGAAACGGCGATGAACGATGCTCGTTCCGCCCTGAACTCGTTTAATGCCAACTTCATTAGGAACACAAAAATAACCTCCGGCAAGAATACCGGGAAAGTCTACAACCCGAAGGGCGTAGGTCTTATTCAAGGCGAGGTCGAGAAATACATAGCCGACCATCCATTATTCGATGCCGATGCCCTATACAACGGCCTCGTCGGTATCTATTCCAAGTATGGACTCAATGTCAAATCAAATGCCTACAAGGATGGAGACCTTTACAAGTTGGCGTATGACTATTCGCAAGCCGCGAAGACTTTCCGCCAATCCGAGTCCGATTTTGACGCCTTCGTGAAGGGATACTCAAAGAGTATGTCCGACTTCATAAAGACGGAACAGAAGGTCGAGAAAGTTACTCCGAACGCAGGAAACGGTACGACCAACGTGAAAGAGAATGAGCGCATCGCCAGCTTGAGGAACGAAATATCGCAAATAGAGAAATATCGGAAGGCATACAACGACTTCGTTGAGCGCGTAGGCGAGGAAATGGCGAAAGAAGAACTCCAAAAGGCGTTCAAGATGACCTTCACGGATTTCGATTTCGATAAGCAGTTGGACGACAAGCTGAAAGCACTTTCCGAAGTCAGTGACAAGGGCGCGGAGGCGGCAGATTCAATAGCGGCCAGCCTGGGAAGAGATGAGGCTTCAAAGGCAGTAAAAAGGCTTGATGAAGAGAAAAAGGCCGCAGAGAAGGCGCAGAATGCGCTCGACAAATACCTTGAGACGATGCAGAAATGGGCGGATGCAGACAAGAGCCGCGAAGGTACGGGCGCTGCCTATAAACTAAGCAAAGCCATCGCAGACTATCATACTGCGACCGCCGCTGCGGACAGATTATACAACAAGGCTATGGGCGAGGCGGACAAGGCTGGCAAGAAGAATGCCGTCGAGCTTTCAAAGGCCGCGTTCCTCATGGCGAGGGACAAAGCTGGCGCCCTCGCAACCTTGAAGAATACCGTTTCCGGGCTTGTGGATGATATCTTCAAGGAAGGTATGCAAGGCTTCGACCTTACGAACTGGAACGACAAAACGCTCCAACAGATTCTTGAGATTAGGGATGCGATAAAGGGCCTCGACATCCCCGATAACATGAAGAAGGAACTGTCCGAGATTGATGGACTGTTGGAGATAGCGATTGCGGCGTTCCAAAAATACAAGCAGGAGGTCCTTGGGCAGACGGTCGACCCGGAGGCAGAGAAGAAGTTTGTGTCTGCGTTTGAGAAGGTAGCATCCTATCTTTCCCGTGCGGCAAGTTCGATGAAGGAACTTGCTATCGCATCTGGTAATACCGAATTGGAAGATTTGGCTAATGCTACTGGTATGGTGGCGCAAAACCTCAATGCCGCAGCCGCAGGATATCAGATGACGGGAAGTTGGATTGGCGCGGTCATCGGTGGTGGTCTCGACCTAATTGAACAGACCGTCACGGCCATTGCGAAGGCCAAGACGGAGGCAAGGCAGATTCGTGACGAGATACGCGACATACAGAGAGAGGCCGCGATGTCAAAGGCGCAGTCATTGTTTGGCTCGTCTGTTTTCGGAGAAGGATATAACCCCGAAGCGGTCATAGGAAAATTGACAGAACTTGAAAAGAGCATCCAGAAAACCAATTCCGGCTATCTTTTCAGGACGAAGAAGGGAGGGTTGTTTAGTGCCGAGGAAACCAAGTCTATCGCCAGATTTGCAGCCGAGGCGAAAATGGATTTGTGGGACGAGTATGGCAATCTCAATGCTGAATTGATAAGCCATATTCTTTCCACCTACAAAGAAACCTTGACCGAGGAACAGACGAATTGGTTGAAGGACGCGCAGAGTTATTCCGAGCAATATATGGCCATCATGGATGGCATCAAGGATAAGGTCGAGAGCATCTTTGGCGACATCGCCGATTCCGCCGCCGAAAGGATTGTTGACCAATGGGTTAATGCCGGAAATGCAGCATTGGACTATGCCGACATTCTGGATGATGTCGCCCGTTCCTATGCGAAGATGCTCATCAAGTCCGCAATCCTCGATGATGTGTTGAACAAAGAGGAAGCGGATAAGGTTGTAGAAATGTTCAAGGGTGGAGCATACGAGGACGCGATGTCCACCATTGCTGACGATATGCAACGGATTGCGGATATGCAACCCATCTATGAGCAGATTCTCCAAGCCTTCGACCCGTACTTTAACAAAGAAGCAGGCGACGATACCCTCGCAAACGGCATCAACAAGCAACTTGTCGAAACCAACAGTTCCCTCATCGCTTCGTACATAAACGCCATGCGAGCTGACCTTTCGGCGCAGAGGCAGGATGTTTCCGTCATACGAGATGATGTCAATGCTATACTTGGCGGAATCGGCATCATACCGACTCTCAACGACTATCTCGCCCAGGTTGCCGCAGACGCACACGATACGGCCTTGTCGAACCGCCAAATTCTTACCGAATTGCAGAGCGTCATAACCTCCGGCTCCGGCAGAAGGGCGTTCGCGGTGGATGTGCAATAAACGAAAAGTGCTTGCATTGTTTCTTTTCTTTGCCTAAATTTGGCGAAAATAGAAAAGAGAAATGCTGCTAATAACGATTTTAGTTTGTTTTGTAGTCGTATCTTTGGCCGAGATAATCGCTTATGTCTCCGCACTAAACCAAGAGAAAAAGGAGGAGCAAGCAGTAGAAAAGGAGCGAGCCGAAAAGCAAGCCTTGGAGATTGCCGAGGAACAAAAGATGTTTAAAAAAAATGCCGAACACGAAGCGAGGATAGAATCACTTTATGATGAAGATACCGCCGAGTATTTTAGGACTCGAATTATAGAAGATTTGGATGACACCATCTTTGAGGATGTTCTTGGCGACGACTATTCCTGCGAGGCTGAGTTGGAAGCATACTTCAAGGACGGCATCCTCTGGATTGAGTGCAGGATGCCGAATAAGGACGAAGTAAGCCGCATCAAGGATGTCTACTATCTGAAAAGCGGAGAAGAACGCGAGAAGCTATGGAGCGACAGAGACTTTCCGAAAGTATATGACGGATACCTCTATTCCCTTTGCTTACACATTATAGACGATGCCTTCAACAGAGACAGAGACCGCCGTGTTCAAAGCATCCTATTTAACGGCTATCTATTTGACTATGCGCCAACGACTGGCCAACTTGAAAAGAGGATCATTATGTCTGTTCTCATTGGTAGGGAGCAATGGCAGGAAATTGATATTGAACATGTTGACCCGAAAGCCTGCTTTAAGCACCTAAAAGGTGTATCTGCCGCAAAACTAATTGATGTCTCCCCTATTACTCCAGTTCTGGAACTTAACAAAGATGATCGCCGTTTTATTGAGAGCAAAGATGTGTCGACCAACGATGGAATGAACCTCGCAGCTATGGATTGGGAGGACTTTGAACACCTGGTGCGCGGGATTTTCGAGTTGGAGTTTGGCAAGAACGGAGGCGAGGTCAGGGTAACGCAAGCGAGCCGTGACGGGGGTGTGGATGCCATCATCTTCGACCCAGACCCCATTCGCGGAGGAAAGATCGTCGTGCAGGCCAAACGATACACGAACACCGTACCGGTATCTGCGGTAAGAGACCTCTATGGGACAATCGTAAGCGAAGGGGCGAACTCTGGCATCCTCATAACGACCTCCGACTACGGGTCGGATTCCTACGAGTGGGCCAACGGAAAGCCCATAAAACTGTTGAATAGCGGCCATCTTCTCGGACTCTTGCAGAAGCACGGATTGAAAGGATACATCAACATAGAGGAAGCGAAGAAAGCACTGAGCGAGTAACGACAGACCCTCCGCCAAAAACGGAGGGTTTCTTTTTGCCATCAGTGCGACAATCTTAGACAAGTATTTTTGTCCGAAATTGCTCTTCACAAATTACATTTGTGTCGATGGCAATCTTCGTCCCTCCTATCAAAGACTACGCGCCGTTCTACATCCAGCGCGAATCGGACGCCACGGCGGTCAACATCCAGACGGCCTACGGCGTTACGATAATGGTTCACGAATACCCCTCGAAGCGCAAGGTCAAGCAACCGTACAAGAACGACTGGAAAGACCAGCACGGGGATGACGAATACACCGACTACCTGTTCTACGAAGCCTTCAAGTTGACCCTCAAGTGCGTCATCCTTACCAACGAGGCCAACGACGACACCTCCCGTGCGGAAATCAAGGCGCAGATAAGGAACTTCCAGAACGCCATCGCGCAGGGCGAGTTCAAAATCTACGACGACTGGACGAAGTTCGGATTCCAGAAGGTTCGCATCGACGAGTTCCCGCAGGTCGCGGAGGGAGACTTCGACAACCTAGACGGCCATTGCCGCCTCATCTTCAACACGGTCTTGAAGGTCAACGACCCGATTACCAACATGGTATTGTCAAACGGTTCAATCGTGGAGGGATGATGCAATGGCAAGGTTTACCATCAAGTCGGCAGACGGACAACAGAACCGATATACGGGTTGCCCCACCTACCACGGTACGTTCCTCAAGCCTGCGTACATAGAGTTCACGCAGATAGCCTCCCCCGTCCCTATCGCTTGGGGAATCGGGGACTATGTGGACTATACGCGGACGGGATTCAGATACAAGCTGTACGCCATTCCGCAACCCGAAAAGAGCGCGGTGCAACATGCCGCTGGGGACTCCTTCATGTACAAGGACGTGCAGCTCTACTGCGCGACGAAAGACCTTGAGATTGCACCGTTCCGCGATCTCGTCATCTCCGACAACCTCGTCCATTTCACGACACTGCCGGATGTCGCCACCTTCGAGGATGTCTACGGCATCGCACGGAGAATACAGGCCAACGTGGATTCCTTCTACGGTGCAGGAACTTGGGTAATCAAGGTATTCGACACCTCGGACTCCGACCTTCGA
>Ga0310786_10009391_pt1 | contig 12421 bp, 8 predicted proteins | sample AusTroGonzalo_MG_FD_203881 | JGI IMG/M metagenome (GOLD analysis project Ga0310786, IMG submission 203881) | Bovine rumen microbial communities from tropical cattle in Woodstock, Queensland, Australia - Gonzalo_03 (v2) (version 2) | ecosystem: Host-associated > Mammals > Digestive system >...
GGCGAGATTCTCCTTTGGACAAGATGATCAAAAAAACGGGTTGCCGGGAAACTTCAGAAGTCTTGAAAAGAGACAGGATCTGGAAACGGTTTTAATGCAGGCGAACGCGGAGATCGGGATACAACCTCTTATGGAGGAAGGAAAGATTTTGGCGCTGGCCGTCAGTATCTCGGATGAAGAGAATTTCTTTTATATATCGTCCTATTTTGCAAATGATAATGCCGGATCAAATAAAAGAACAGTAGAAACAGATGAGGGAAAAGAATCGAACAGATCAGTTGCTACCGAGACGGATGGGCAAATGTCCTTATTTGATCTGCCGGGAATGCAGACCGGAGGAGATTCGCATCCTTGTGATTCTGGTAATGTATATACAAACGGACCGTTTGAAAAGAAGGAGAATGCGACAGCGGAGCTCGCCGCTTTCTTAAGGAAATATTCTGCAGGTCATGCAATATCGACCTTTCATATAAAGCCGCAATATGCCTTCCTGGATTGGGAGACAACGGATCATTATTTTGATATCTTGATTGCAGCATATCTGCTATATCCATTAAAGAGTGATCACGAACCGGAAAGTATTGCATTGGAACAATTGGGGATGATGCTTCCAAGCCGTACGGAGATCTTTGGAAAAAAGACCCTGAAAGAAGCCTTGGAGTATGATCCTGATCAGGTGCGAAGTTATCTATGTACCTGTGCCTATGTTGCGCGGAAGGCTGCTCCTGTTATGCGGGAAAAGCTTTGTGCGCAAAAGATGGATAAGGTCATGCATGATATCGAAATGCCGCTTTCCGTAGTGCTTTATGATATGGAGCAGGCGGGAGTGATCGTAAAACGAGACGAACTTAAGCGTTATGGGGAAGCATTGATTGAACGCATAAATGAGCTGGAAAAGAGTATCTGTGATCAGGCGGGAGAGGCATTCAATATTCAGTCACCGAAACAGCTTGGAGAGATTCTGTTCGAAAAGATGGGATTACCGGGTGGTAAAAAGACAAAGACGGGATATTCCACTGCAGCGGAAGTGTTGGAAAAGCTTGCACCGGAGCATAGAATCGTACGCGAGATATTGGAGTATCGCGGATTGACAAAACTAAAATCAACCTATGCGGACGGTCTTGCGGCATATATCGGAGAGGACGAAAGGATCCACACGAATTTTAACCAGACGATCACGGCAACAGGAAGGATCAGTTCCACGGAGCCGAATCTGCAGAATATTCCGATGCGTATGGAACTTGGTCGTAAGATCCGTAAGGTATTTGTACCTGCGCACGGATCTGTATTTTTGGATGCGGATTATTCCCAGATCGAGCTTCGCATTCTGGCACATATGTCCGGTGACAGCCAGCTTATCGAAGCATATCGTATGGATCAGGACATCCACAGAATAACGGCTTCCAAAGTATTTCATACACCCTTTGAAGAAGTGACAGATTTACAAAGAAGGAATGCAAAGGCAGTAAATTTCGGGATCGTATATGGAATCAGCTCTTTTGGATTAAGCCAGGATCTCAGTATTACGCCGAAGGAAGCGGCTGTATATATCCAGCAATATTTTGAGACCTATCCGGGCATCAAAAAATTCCTTGACGGAACGGTCGAATCAGCGAAACAAAATGGATACAGTGAAACGATGTTTGGCCGGCGCAGGCCGATACCGGAACTAAAATCCTCCAATTTCATGCAACGCTCGTTTGGAGAACGGATTGCCATGAATTCACCGATCCAGGGTACGGCCGCGGATATTATTAAAATCGCAATGATCAAGGTCTGGAGAGCTCTTAGAGAAGCCGGACTAAAATCAAGGCTGATCCTTCAGGTGCACGACGAACTTATTATAGAAGCGCCGCAAGAGGAGCGGGATGAGGCTGCCAAAATTCTAGAGGAGAGCATGAAATCTGCCGCAGATCTGGCTGTAAAGCTGGAAGTGGAGGTACACAGCGGAGAAAACTGGTATGATGCAAAATAATAGCGATAAGAGGATACAACCATGAAGTTTATCGGTATTACCGGTGGTGTCGGCTCCGGAAAATCGGCAATCCTTGATTATATCAAACAGCATTACATCTGCACCATCTACCTGGCAGACGATGTGGCGAAGGATCTGCAAAAACCAGGGAAGGCATGCTATAAGCCATTGATAGAGCTGCTGGGAGAGGATATTCTGGAAAAAGACCGAACGATTTCCAAAAATCGGATGGCGGAAAAGATATTCGCGGACCCAGAGCTTTTGAAAAAGGTCAATGCGATCATTCATCCCCGCGTAAGAGAGTTTTTGCTGAGCAAGGTGGAGGAAGCGAGAAAACAGGGAGAGATCGAACTGTTTTTTGTCGAAGCGGCGCTTTTGATCGAATGCGGATATGGTCAGCTTGTGGATGAAATGTGGTATATCTATACAAAGGAAGAAGTGAGAAGAAGGCGGCTGGCTAAGTCAAGGGGTTACAGTGATGAGAAGATCAATGCTGTGATCTCGGCACAGTTGTCCGAGGAGGAATTTCGGGCCGGAAGTGATTTTGTGATCGATAATAGCGGCGATCTGTATGAGACGTTCCGTCAGATCGACCATAAACTGGAGGCTTACACATGGCGACAGTGAAAGAAAAGAAGGCAAAAACAGTATTCGGACTGGATATCGGAACGAGAAGTATCGTTGGAACAGTGGGATATTTGGCCGGCGGAAAGTTTCATGTATTGGCGCAGCGGATTATGGAGCATGAAACAAGAGCGATGATGGAAGGACAGATTCATGATATTGCCAAGGTTGGTGCAACGATCCTGTCCGTCAAAGAAGCATTGGAAAAGGATCTCGGCGAGACGCTGAGTGATGTGTGTATTGCGGCGGCAGGACGTGTGCTTCGCACTGTGACTACGCATGTGGAGATGCATTTTGAGGGAGAACGAAACATCTCGCAGGATGACTTATATGAGCTTTCCATGATGGGAGTACAAAAAGCCTATGAAGAATTCGGAGAGAATAAGGACTCTGACATGCGATTTTATTGCGTTGGCTATACTGTCATGCATTATTATATTAACGGATATCAGATATCGAACCCGGACGGACATAAGGCGGGTAAACTTGCCGCTGATTTGATTGCCACTTTTTTGCCGGATGATGTTGTGGATGGTTTATATAAAGCAGTTGAAATAGCAGGACTGCGCGTGGCGAATCTGACTTTGGAGCCGATCGCAGCGATACAGGTTGCAATTCCCGAAAAGTTCAGACTTCTTAACATGGCACTTGTGGATGTGGGAGCCGGAACAAGCGATATTTGTATTACGAAGGATGGCACGATAGTCGCTTATGGAATGATACCGGTAGCAGGGGATCACCTGACGGATTGTATTGTACAGCGGTATTTGGTCGACTTTGACACGGCGGAGCAGATGAAACGCGCTCTTGGTGAGCAGGAAGAGATCACTTTCAAGGACATCATGGGCTTATCCAAAACAGTACCTGCTGCCGAAGTACTGGAAGTACTAGACTCTCTGGTGGATGAAATGACGCATCAGGTTGCTGAAAGGATCGAACAATTAAATGGGGATAAGCCGGTCAGCGCCGTCTTTGTAGTAGGTGGTGGCGGGATTATTCCCGGATATACCCAAAAGCTTGCTAAGGCGCTCACGATTCCGGAGGAACGAGTGGCAGTGCGCGGCAAGGAAGTCATGCAAAATATTTCGTTTGAAATTAAAAATGCGAGACAGGATTCCATGATGGTTACCCCCATCGGTATCTGTTACAGTTATTATGAGCAGAGCAATAACTTTATATTTGTGGAATTCAACGGCATGAGGATCAAGATCTACGATAATGGGAAGATCACGGTCGCTGATGCGGCGATCCAGGCACAATTTCCCAACGAGGATCTGTTCGCTAAACGCGGTGACAGTCTGACATATATGGTGAACGGCAGATCGGGAATGACAAGAGGGACGCTCGGAGAGCCCTGCGAGATTACAGTGAACGGAAGTCCGGCAGATCTTTATTCGCAGATCCGCAACAATGACCGTGTATCCGTGAAACCGTCCAGCAAGGGAGATGGTGCAATCCAGGAGCTCGGAAAGCTCCCTGAAATGCGTGGAGAGCTGAAATTTAAGGTCAACGGCAATGAGGTGAGTCTGCAAAAGCCTGCCGAAGTAAACGGAGCTGTTCAGACCGTATATTATAAGATTCAAAACGATGATGTTATTACGATCAGAAATTGGTATACTGTAAGCGAAATATCTACTTTTCTGGATACTCCGCTTGGCGGAACAATTCTCGTAAACGGAGTTGCATCCGCGCCGGACACAAGAATTTATGACAGCTTCGAAGTTGATTGGGATCCATCGGAGCCCTTACAGGTACCTGCTGTGGAGAAAAAGCAAGTACAGGGTTCTTGGGAAAATCTGGCGCATAAAATTATCGAGGGAGATATTCCTTGGACGCCGGATGAAGAGCTCCCCTTTGAAGATGATGAAGAGCTGCCATTTGATTCAAATGAGACCGGTAATGAAGAAGATGACAGCATGACGGAAAAAGAGTCGGCTGATCGTCAAAAGACGGCTTCCGATAAGACAGCCAAAGGTGCGGAAACATCGGAGAACAAAAATCCGATACCGGATCAGGAGAGTGTCATTATTGTCGCGGCAAACGGGAATCCGGTGAGAATGCATGGAAAGAAATCCTATGTCTATGTAGATATTTTTGATTATATTGATTTTGATCTGAAAACACCGCCGAAGGGAAAGAGTATCGTTACAAAGTTAAATGACCGCAAGGCGGAATATATGGAAGAGCTTCATGATGGAGATAAGATAGAAATTTATTGGGGATAAGAAAGAGATTTATTGGGGATAAGAAAGAGATTTATTAGGGACAAGAAAGAAGGTTATTGGGGACAAGAGAGAAGGTTATTGGGGATAAGAAAGAGGTTTAACGGGGATAAAGAAGGAGTTACATATCAGGAAGAACGGGAAAGGAAACAGACATGAGATTATGCAGCATTGCAAGCGGGAGCAGCGGAAATTGCACCTATGTCGGATCTGAGGCGACACATTTATTGATCGATGTGGGAATCAGCGGAAAGAGAGCGGAGAGCGGATTAAATACACTTGGTCTAACCGGCAGAGATGTGGATGGTATTCTGATCACTCACGAACATGCGGATCATATTGCCGGACTTGGTGTTTTGACCAGAAAATACGATATACCGATCTATGCGACAAAGGGAACGATCAACGCAATTCAAATGACAAAGCAGGTAGGCGAGATCGATCCGGCCCTATTTTGTGAGATCAAAGAGGACGATAGATTTACGATCAAAGACCTGACGGTAAATCCGATGAAGATTTCGCATGATGCAGCGCAGCCGGTTGCATACCGGATCTCATACGGAAATAAACGCGTAGGGATTTGCACGGATCTTGGTGTATATAATGATTATACTGCAGAATGCTTAAAAGGTATGGATGTGATCTTGTTGGAGGCAAATCATGATGTCAATATGCTACAGGTAGGTCCATATCCCTATTATTTAAAGCAACGTATCCTGGGAGATAAGGGGCACTTATCCAATGAGAATTCGGGAAAGCTTTTGAGCCGTCTTTTGCACGACGGATTAAAGCAGATCGTGTTGGGGCATCTCAGCAAGGAAAACAATCTTCCGGAACTGGCTTATGAAGCTGTTCGAATGGAAATTGAATTGGGTGATACTCCTTATCATGCGAATGATTTTAAGATTATGGTAGCAAAGCGGGATGAGGTTTCACCGGTCATTGAATTTGCAATGTAGATTTTGGCGGAAGAGAGGCTTATCAAATGTCAAACAAAGAGATCACAAAAACAACAAAAATTAATGTTATGCTTATTTTGGCATTTCTTGTTTACTGCATTTCATTGATCGTTGTCGCAGCTTTTCATGAGCCATGGCTTGATGAGGCTGAAGCATGGCAAATTGCGAGATGTGCAAGTATAAAAGATCTGTTTTTTATGATCACACATTATGAAGGGCACCCGACATTATGGTATCTCATCCTTGCGATCCCTGCAAAGCTCGGTATGCCATATGAGTTTTCGTTAAAGGCGATATCGTGTTGCGCCGCGATGATATCAGCGGGCTTAATTCTCTTTTGTTCGCCATTTCCGAAATGGTTTCGGATCCTTCTTCCTTTCCATTATTTTTTGTTTTATCAATATGGTGTTGTCGCAAGACCATATTCCATATGCATGGTTTGTTTTTGGCTGATGGCAATGGCCTTTGAACAAAAGGATCAAAAGCCTATGCGTTTTATTCTGCCTATGATGGTTCTTTGTGCAATGAGCGGTTATGGGATTGTTTTAGCCGGAGGAATTGCGATTGCCTGGGTATGGCAGATCTGCCGGGAGAAGCAATGGAAGCTGTTTACAAAAGCGTTTTGGAAGGATCAACGAATTATACCTCTTTTTCTGTTATTGCTATGTGCGATGTTTATTATATGGCAGATCATGCCTTCAGCAGATGCTTATGCAACATCGAGAAATGCGACAAATCCTCTTCCGCTCAGACTGATCTACACATTTTTTATGATGCTGCCGGACAGCACCATACTGACGATACTGCAAGGGGCGACCTATCTTAGCATGGCAAAATTATCAGCATATATGATTATTATGGGGATAGTTGTGGGAGGCATAATGCTTTCTGTGATTGTTCTATTGTCAGAAAAAAAGAAGTTCGCTTTTTTTGTGATTCCATACACTTTATTTGCAATATTTGCAGCGATCGTTTATTTTTGTGCGCATCACATGGGAATGATTTTGTGCTTTGCAATATTTTACCTATGGATCATCTGGAGTGACCCACAGAGAGGATCATACGGAAAAGCATTGGCGGAAAAATTGAAATTGAAAGATCAAGACAGAAAGTCACTTTCCAAATTAGGTATGGCGGGAGCGGTCCTTTTGATCGGAATGGCGATCTATTGGAACATCGGAGCGTCTTTTTTAGATATTACGCAGCCATATTATTACGGACGTGAAGTTGCAGCATTCCTGAAAGAAACCGGACTATGGCAGGAGGCTGTAATGTCTGAATATGATATCCGAAGAGATCAAAACGAAAACGGTGAGTCTGTCATCACAAGTATCAATACAGAACTTACCAGCCGAGCGGTTGCAATTGTTCCATATTTTGAGCACAATTTTGTGAAAAATTTAGGATACGGATCGGATGATCACGGATATGTTATTCACCGTGTGCCGAGCGACAGTGAAGTATTTGAAACACTTCGTAAGTGGAGGGAAATGGGGCTTCCGGCCGTATTGATCGGACCGGTCGACGTGAATGCGATTTTTGGTGAGCAGGTAAAAGAGACGCGTTACGTTGCAGTATATAAATATGAGGCTTTCCCAAATATATGGAAAGCTTTCACATCCAGCTATAATATACAGTATGATGAGTTTATTTACGTCAGAGAGGATTTACTAAGTAAGTATCATTTAACAGAATTAAAGTAGGGCTCAGTCTCTAAGATTACTGGCGCCGTGCAAGAATATAAAGGAGTTTACAGAGGATGAAAAAAGTGGTTATTATCGGAGCAGGACCGGCAGGTGCTACCGCGGCATACGAACTGTCAAAGGACCCGGGGGAGTATGAAGTGGTGGTTCTTGAAGCGTCAGACACTATCGGAGGTATTTCACGCACTGTCAAGCATGGATCAAACAGGATTGACATTGGCGGACATCGTTTCTTTTCCAAAGATGAAAGAGTTATGCAATGGTGGAAGGAAATGCTTCCTTATCAGGGAAAACCTTCCAAAGATGATTTGATTCTAGGAAGAGAATCCAGAGTTGTAGAAGGAGGACCCGATCCGGAAAAAAACGACGAGGTTTTTCTGATAAGGCACCGCGTAAGCAGAATCTATTACCGGGGAAAATTTTTTGATTATCCGATTTCTATGAAACCGCAGACTTTCATAAATATGGGATTTCTTACCAGTATGGCAGCCGGTTTTTCCTATCTTGGCAGTTGTTTTCATAAATTACCGGAGACATCACTGGAGAATTTTTATATTAACCGCTTTGGGAAAAAACTCTATTCCATGTTTTTTGAGGGTTATACCGAAAAGCTTTGGGGACGCCATCCGAGAGAAATTTCTGCTGACTGGGGAGCGCAAAGAGTTAAGGGGTTATCAATAGCATCCCTTCTTGCAAATATTTTTGGAAAATTGATTCCGTCCCAAAACAGACATGTGGAAACTTCGCTGATTGAGGAATTCTATTATCCGAAATATGGACCTGGACAGCTTTGGGAAAAAGTAATTCACACGACGCAGGATCAGGGAGTGAAGGTGGTATTTGGAGCAAAGGTAAAAGCTTTTGAAAAGATCGGTAACAGGATCAAAGCAGTGATCTGTGAGGATGGAACGAGATATGAAGCAGATGAAGTGATATCCAGCATGCCCTTAAATGAACTGGCAGCTGCAATACCGGATGTCCCGGAAGATATTTTGCGGATTGCAACCGGACTTCCGTATCGCGATTTTGTGACTGTTGGTCTATTGGTGGATAAGCTTGCATTAAAGAATCAGACCAATATTAAGACGCTGGGAAATATTGTCCCGGATTGTTGGATTTATGTCCAAGATACTGGTGTGAAGCTTGGTCGGATACAGATCTTTAACAACTGGTCGCCTTATATGCTGGCTGATCCGGAGCATACGGTTTGGATCGGACTGGAGTATTTCTGTGCGGAAGGAGATTCGTTCTGGAATCAGTCACAGGAGGAATGTGTGGAGTTTGCAGTTAAAGAATTAAAAAAGATCGGCGTGATCGATGACAACGCAAAGGTCATGGAAAGCTGCAGAGAACGTGTACAAAAAGCATATCCTGCCTATTTTGATACATACGCTGAGATTGATAAACTGACGACTTATCTGAATCAAATCGACAATTTGTGCTGCGTCGGAAGAAACGGACAGCATCGCTATAATAATATGGATCATTCTATGGTTACTTCGTTTGTCGCTGCCGATGTCATAAGAGGAAAAGCTCAAAAAAGCGAGCTTTGGGCTGTAAATACAGAAAAATCATATCATGAGGAGAAAAAGAAATGACAACAGCGAGTGAAAAAGACAGAAAAGAAAAAAAACGCAAAATAGTAAATGTAGGAATTAGTCTGATTTGCGGATGCTTTGTTTTTTTTCTGACTTCCATGCTCGGATATTTTACGGATGATTGGCATTTTCGATTTGTTTTCAACGGTTTTATGCCGGAAGGAAATGAACAGAGAGTCAGCAATATCGAAGATATCGTTATTTCAATGAAGAATTATTATCAGCTCAGCGGTGGGCGTGTTTTTGCACATTCTATTTTGTATGGGTTGCTAATGCTTCCAAAATGGGTTTTCAACATTATGAATGCCTGCATTTTCGTGTGTGTTGGTCGACTGATCTATAAATTGGCTTACGAGAAAAAGGAGTATGAAGCGGAGTATTTGTTCCTGGTATTTATGCTTTTGTTTTTATGGCTTCCATCGTTTGGTGATACATCGTTGTGGTTATCCGGCTCGGTGAATTATATGTGGATGTCCCTGTTTCCGCTTTCATTTTTGTATTTTATGCAAAAAGGGAACTATTGGAAATCTTTATTTGCAGCGTTTTTTAGTGGATTTACAAATGAAGCTACCGCAGGTGTTCTCATAGTATATCTTATTGCCAAACATCTAATGGAAAAGAAGAAAATTGGATGGAGAGAATTGTTACAAATGACAATGATGTTGCCGGGAACCTTTTTTGTACTTATGGCACCCGGAAATTATAATCGTGCACAGATAATAAATCAGACGGAAGTATTTTCAGCTAAAGTAACATTGAAAATGTTGACACGAACGCTTATTTGGATGGTGAAAGGACCTTATATCTTTTTGATCGCAGCGATATTGTTCTTTACAATCTTCTTTTGGCAGAAAAAGGGACGTTTTATCATTGTATGGTCGTACCTGGCAGCGTCAGTTGCAGGGATGATGGCGCTTTCTCTTTCCGGTACTTTTTTAGTACGCGCACAATACATAAATGTTATTCTGCTTATCATTGCATTTGTCAAAAGCATTTCTGTTTCGATGGGATGTTTTGTGGAGGAAAAAGATCAAAATTCTTTCAGAGTCAGTAGATATTTGCCGATCGCTAAACTGCGGCATTATTGTAGGTGGACAGCCATTATAGCAGTATTTTTAATCATCAGTTATATGATTTTTCAAGTTATTTGTTTTACGAGAGCTGCAATCAGTGACATTGAAAGAATGCATGTAATTGAAGAGGCTGTTATTGACAGAAAAGAAACAATTATGGTTTCAAAGAATATACATTTTACCGCAGGAGCATTTTATCCTGAAGAAGGTGCTGCGAGTAAGGAATATGAGGCACTTTGGATGGGGATGTATTATGGAATAAAAATAAATGTTTTATAATGAGGATAAAATATGATAGGAAAATTAAAGGATATTGTTAATAAAAGAACTATTATTATACTTACGCTAATGGTATGTTGTCTGCATTTATTTGCATCTGTGTTTCGTTTTTTTTACCCATATACATTCTATTTGTTTACTTTTTTTGAACAATTGACACTTGATGCTCTTGGGATCATAGTGGGTCTTTTGTTGATTCAAGAGGACGTAGAACACAGAAAGCTATATTTGAAAGCATATTTTTCGAAAGAACAGATTTTGCTAACCGGTATTTATATAGCGCTTATTCTGTCGAGCTTTTTTAATGCTCTCTTGAACAATATGGATATTTGGGCAGGCAATGCCGGATATCGGTTTGATATGTTTGTATGTGTGTTTATAATATTTCCTGTTGGGAGATTTTATAATTCCAAAGAAAAAGTTTATAAAGTTGTAAGAAGGATAGTGGAGCTTTTTTTGTTTTTCCTTGCTGCAGTTATGGGGTTTATCTTGATTAACACATTTCAAGGTAAAGTATTACATACTATAGTTGAAGGTAATATTGGAATGGCGGTATTTAATAATACACTTCAATTTAGTGTGAATTGTCATCCGAATACTGTCGGGGCATATTCGGGATTGCTATTCTTGTTGTGTTTTTATTTTGTGTGGAAAAGCAAAGGGGTAAAAAAAGTTCTCTATATAACCGAATCTATTATTCATTATGTGGTTTTAGCACTCAGTAATTCAAGAGGTGCCTATTTTTCTATGCTTTGTGTCGCGGCATGTATGACGGCAGTAATTGTTTATTATGTTTTACCACACAAAAATACATATCTAAAATGGATGAAGACATTTTTGGCGGGCATTCTAATATTCGGACTGCTCATAATTCTTAGAGATACTGTGTTTTCTCTTTATGCAATGATTACGCCGCCGAAAACTATTGTTCTTAATGACAGTGGAAAAACCATCCAACAGGACGAAGTAATCAGGCAACTAAATATAGGTTTCGTTAATAACAGACATAAAATATGGAAATGCACTCTGCATTTGATTGCTGAAAAGCCTTTATATATGTTACTCGGTGTAACTCCTTATCAAGTATCGGTTATGTTAGGAGACAGACTGGAATGGGAGATAGATGTTTATACGCATAATCAGATATTGGAAGTCGCTGCGGATATCGGCATTCCGGCAATGGTGCTGTTTCTTGTTTTTTCATTTTTGGTGGCAGAAAAGTGTCTAAAAATGGGATTTGAATCTGTTGTAGAAACCGATCAATGGAAAAGAAAACTGCTATTGCTGATTCTTTTGTTTTTGGCTCTAGCAAATGTCATGGAGGCAACATTATTGTTTTATGATTTTTTTAGTGGCAGTGTATTTATATTATTATGTGGATGGGTTTGCAAACAATTTCAGATGGGACAACAACGCTCAGATGAAAACACGAGCAATTAGCATAGTAGATTGTTGAAACTATAAAAAAGTTGCAATTTTATTGCTTTTGTAGTTAAATAGAAAAAGGTATCGGGGAAAAAATTGCATTCCGGCAAATATGGCCGGATTTAGTACCTTTTGTCCCTGATTGATTTTGCGATTTATCTTGATGGAAAGGAACATGCTATGAAGAAAACAATCATCACGGTAGTGGGTAAGGATACGGTCGGAATTATTGCCAAGGTGTGCACATATCTTGCTGACAATGGAATAAATATTTTGGATATTTCACAGACAATTGTTCAGGATTATTTTAACATGATGATGATCGTCGATACCAATAAAAGTACAAAATCTTTTGGCGATATGGCCGATGAATTGGAGGCGCTCGGTGAGAAGATCGGAGTTGTGATTAAATGTCAGAAGGAAGAGATCTTTGATAAGATGCACAGAATCTGACGTTGAATCCGATCAGAAAGCAGTAAAAAAGATACAGGCATCGTTTATTGCCGAATATATATAGGAATGAGGATATATCCATATGATCAATATTTATGAGGTTGTTGAAA
>Ga0310786_10009392_pt1 | contig 12421 bp, 9 predicted proteins | sample AusTroGonzalo_MG_FD_203881 | JGI IMG/M metagenome (GOLD analysis project Ga0310786, IMG submission 203881) | Bovine rumen microbial communities from tropical cattle in Woodstock, Queensland, Australia - Gonzalo_03 (v2) (version 2) | ecosystem: Host-associated > Mammals > Digestive system >...
TTGGCTGAGCGAGACCTTCGGCTTCTACATAACAGGCTATGCCGGTCTTGCCTCACATGGTGGCACATTAGGACTGATGATTGCCCTCTGGCTCTATGTGCGCAAGACGAAGTTGAGCATCTGGACGGTACTCGACAACATCGCCATCGCCACAGGAACGACGGCCAGTTTCATCCGTCTGGGCAACCTGATGAACTCTGAGATCATCGGCAAGATCACAGACGTGCCCTGGGCCTTTATCTTCGAGCGTGTCGATGCCGCACCCCGTCATCCAGGACAGCTCTACGAGGCCATCGCCTACGCCATCCTGTTCGTCATCATGTGGATTATCTACAAGAACAGTCAGAAACCACAAGCCAAAGGTCCTCAGGTAGGCACAGGCTGGTATTTCGGCTTCTGCCTGACGTATATCTTCACTTTCCGCTTCTTCATCGAGTACACCAAGGAGATTCAGGAAGCCTTCGAGGCCTCACTGCCTATCGACATGGGACAGATACTGTCTATCCCCTTCATCATCCTTGGCGTGTACTGCATGGTCAAGGCCAAGAAGAAGGCTGGAGCATGAAAAAGGTAAATGAAGATACTGAGGAAAGTACTCATGGTGATGCTGCTGACGATGGCAATAGGTGCATCAGCGCAGACGGACATCAGTGTAGGGAAATCGCTGAGGAAAGACTCCGTGGGCCTGAGTAGTGACCTCCTGCCTACGGATTCCTTCCTGCAGCAGCATGACTCAACACTGTGGAAAAGACGGCTTCAACCATTGGCAACACCTAACCCTGGATACAAACTCGATACGCCATCCAGCCTCTACGATACCAGACGGGGCAGTTGGGAGGTGAACACATTGCAGGGCGGTAAGTTGTTCACTCCGTGGCGAGGAGCAGCCATCACCGTCAGCGGGGGAGCAGACTCGATGCCAGGACTGCTCGATCGCGAGTCAGGTGCTCTGACACTCTATCAGCAAACAGGCCGCTGGAGTTTTTCGGCCTCAGCGCTGGCAGACAAATATAGGATGGTGGGCATGGGGTTCTTGCAGACACGCTACGGCGTGGGTGGCACGGTGAACTACTGGGTAAACAATGCCATCTCGCTGCATGCCTTCGGCTATTACTATCCCAACTCTTCGCTGATCAGTCCAGCCGTGAATCCTTATTTAGGAACGACCAATTATGGCGGCTATGCAGACATCCGATTCCACAAGAACTTTGGCGTGGATGCAGGTGCGAGGCGATACCTGAGTCCTATGACGGGCAAATGGGTAACAGACCCCATCGTCAGCCCTTATATCAAGTTCAACAACGGTCAGAAATTCGGTTTCGACTTCGGCCGTCTGCTTAAAGGACTTATCTGGGGCAATCAGGACGAGATGATGCCACGAGGGCCTGTCCGCATGGGTCCGCCACAGCAAAAAAGATAAAGTCTGAGTTTACATTACCTGCTGCTCGCCAAGGACATAGGTGATGTGCGAGCTATTTCCCTGAGACAATTTTCTTAATATCATTAAGTTTGTTCAGGGCTTCAAGGGGCGTGAGATTATCCACGTCGAGGCCCAGGATCTCGTCACGTACCTGACAGAGAATAGGATCGTCGAGCTGGAAGAACGATAGTTGCATACCCTCTCGTGAGCCCGCGATCTCAGCCGTAGGCTTACCCACACTGCCCACGGAAGCGTTCTCGGCCTCCAACTGCTTCAGGATCACGTTGGCACGCTTCACGATGCTGCGAGGCATACCTGCGATCTCAGCCACATGGATACCAAACGAGTGCTCACTGCCACCACGCTCCAACTTGCGCAGGAAGATCACCTTACCGTCGACCTCCTTGACTGAGACGTTATAGTTCTTGATGCGTGAGAAGTTCTTCTCCATCTCATTCAGCTCATGATAATGCGTGGCGAAGAGTGTACGCGGATGACCACCCTTGACATTCTCATGCAAATACTCCACAATCGCCCAAGCGATAGAGATACCATCGTAGGTAGATGTTCCTCGACCTAATTCGTCAAAAAGCACCAACGAGCGCGAAGACACATTATTAAGGATGTTCGAGGCCTCTGTCATCTCCACCATAAACGTAGACTCACCAAGGGAGATATTATCCGAGGCTCCCACACGGGTGAACACCTTGTCCACCAGACCGATTCTCGCGGCCTCTGCAGGCACGAAACAGCCTATCTGGGCGAGTAGCACGATGAGCGCCGTCTGTCGTAACAGCGCCGACTTACCAGCCATATTCGGACCCGTAATGATGATGATCTGCTGACGCTCGTTGTCGAGCAGAATATCGTTGGGCACATACCTCTCGCCCAACGGCAGTTCCTGTTCGATGACAGGATGACGTCCTTGTTTGATATCTATCACCTCCGACGAGTCAATCACTGGTCGGATATAATTGTTCTCCTCAGCCACCTTCGCAAAGCTCAGAAGACAGTCGAGACGAGCGATGATGTTCGCATTGGTCTGTATCTGTGGAATAAACGCCTGCATAGATAGCACGAGGTCGCTGAAGAGTCGGGCCTCCAAGGAGAGAATCTTATCCTCTGCCCCAAGGATTTTCTCTTCATACTCCTTGAGCTCCTGTGTGATATAGCGCTCTGCTTGTGCCAGCGTCTGCCTACGTACCCATTCTGGCGGCACTTGTTCCTTATAGGTGTTACGCACCTCAAGATAGTAGCCGAACACATTATTATAACCTATCTTCAGACTCTGGATTCCTGTAGCGGCAGCCTCCCGTTCCTGAATCTTCAAGAGGTAGTCCTTTCCACTATAGGCGATGCTTCTCAGTTCGTCGAGCTCAGCGCTCACACCGTCTCTGATGACACCACCTTTCGCCACCAACTGTGGCGGGTCGTTCTGTATCTCCTTCTCTATCCTGTCGCGGAGCGTCTCACACAGGCTCAGTTGCTCACCGATCTGTCTCAACGCCTCGTTCTCGGCACAGAGACAAGCATTCTTGATGGGCAGGATGGCCTGTAGGGCGACCTTCAGTTGCACCACTTCACGTGGCGAAACACGACCTACAGCTGCCTTGGAGACGATTCGCTCCAGATCGCCGATCTTATGCAACTGTTCATCCAAGCACTCTCTGAATTCCGGCTCCCGATAATAATACTCCACCACATCCAGACGAGCTTTGATAGGTTTCTCATCCTTCAAGGGGAACACCAGCCAACGGCGCAGCAGACGACCACCCATCGGACTCACCGTCCTGTCGATGACATCCAACAGCGACTTACCGTCTTCCTGCATGGGATGAACCAGTTCCAGACTACGGATCGTAAACTTATCCAGTCTCACATACTTATCTTCCTCGATACGCGAAATCGACGTGATATGTCCTATCTGCGTATGCTGCGTCTGTTCGAGGTATTGCAGGATAGCCCCAGCAGCGATAACACCAGCCTGAAGATGATCCACACCAAATCCCTTTAGGTTCTTCACCTGGAAATGTCGCAGTAGCTTCTGCTTTGATGTCTGTTCGCTGAACACCCAGTCGTCCATCTGGAAGGTAAAGAAGCGATTGCCAAAGTTACGTTCGAACTCCTGTTTCTTCGTCCTATCGTAGAGCACCTCCTTTGGCGAGAAATTACCCAACAGCTTCTCCACATAGTCTTGTGTGCCCTCACCTGTCAGGAACTCACCAGTAGAGATATCCAGAAAAGCCACACCATACGAGGCTTTTCCAAAATGGACGGCAGCCAGAAAGTTGTTCTCCTTATAATTCAGTACGTTATCCGAGAGAGCCACACCAGGCGTCACCAGTTCAGTGATGCCTCGTTTCACGAGCTTCTTCGTCAGCTTAGGATCCTCAAGTTGGTCGCAGATGGCCACACGCTTACCTGCACGGATCAGTTTCGGCAGATAGGTATCGAGGGCATGATGGGGGAATCCCGCCATCTCATCGCCCTTACCACCAGCTCCGTTATTACGATGGGTGAGGGTGATACCTAAGATTTTCGAAGCGGTAATGGCATCCTCGCAGTAGGTCTCATAAAAGTCGCCACACCTGAATAGCATCACTGCGTCAGGATGTTTTGCCTTTAAATCGAAGAACTGCTTCATCATCGGAGTCAGTTCCTTACCTTCTTTCTTTGCCATTACGCTTGTCTCGTTATTTTAGTTTGAGAGGCAAAGTTACTCCTTTTTCCCGAATTGGCAAAATTTCTTCTGGATTATTTGTTTTGCCATGACTCCCCCCTGACAGAAAGGGCTGCTAACCAGGTGCTAACAAAGGTGTTTTAGGACCATCATCATAAAAAAGAGGCGCAAAATTTTGCAGTAACAATAAAAGTTACTAACTTTGCAGCCGCAAATCAAACGTGGGTAAGATCCACCCCCACTCCTCGTTACTAATTCATTATAAATAAATTATCTATACGTTTGAAATGAGGAAATCAATATATGACTTACTAAGCCGAAAAGGAACATGCCCCGTGAGCATGCTCACGGCCTATGACTATCATACTGCCTGCACCATCGACGAGGCAGGCATCGACATGATTCTCGTAGGTGACTCTCTCGGTAATGTGATGCTTGGCTACGAGAACACACTCGCCGTGACTGTGGAAGACATGATCCACCACGGTAAGGCGGTATGTCGCGGCGCAAAAGAGGCGATGGTTGTCATCGACATGCCCTTCATGTCATATCAGGCATCAGTAGAGGATGCTGTCCGCAATGCTGGTCGTATCGTCAAGGAGACCAACTGTCAGGCTGTGAAGATGGAGGGTGGGGCAGAGTATGCAGACCGCATCAAGGCCATCGTACAGGCAGGCATACCTGTGGTGGCACATATCGGACTGACCCCACAGTCAGTGAATGCACTGGGGGGCTATAAGGTACAGGGCAAGTCACTGGAACAGGCCCAGAAGCTTCTCAGTGATGCCAAGGCCGTCGAAGAAGCGGGTGCTTTTGCCATCACCCTGGAGTGTGTGCCTGAGGCACTGGCGAAGATGATCACAGAGCAGTCGAAGGCGCTGACCATCGGCATCGGCGCTGGCAGATTCTGCGACGGTCAGGTGCTTGTCTATCAGGATATGCTTGGCTATACCAACGGCTTCACACCGAAGTTCGTCAAGAAGTATGCCGACCTGCATGCCGTCATGCTCCAAGCGTTCAGACAGTATAAGGAAGAGTGCGAGCAACGCACGTTCCCTGCGGAAGAGCAAACGTTTAAGATCAGCGATGACGTGCTCGAGAAACTGTATTGATTTTTATTTGTTAGTAATATGAAGGTTGTAAAGACTATTAAAGAAGTAAGAGAGATTGTCGGCGGATGGAGGCAGGAAGGCCTCTCCGTAGGACTTGTGCCCACCATGGGCTATCTGCATGAGGGTCACCAGAGCCTCATCAAGAAGTCGGCAAGTCAGAACGACCGTACCGTCGTCTCTGTATTCGTTAACCCTATACAGTTCGGTCCTAACGAGGATCTGGAGGCTTATCCACGTGACCTCAACCGTGACATAAAGGCGGTTGAGGAGGCTGGTGGCGACCTGATCTTCAACCCAGAGCCGTCGGAGATGTATCCTGGTCACTTCACCTCGTTCATAGACACGACAGAGACCACAGAACTGCTCTGTGGTGCTGTTCGTCCCGTTCACTTCCGTGGTGTATGTACTGTGGTGGGAAAGCTGTTTAATATCGTAACGCCCGATCGCGCCTACTTTGGTCAGAAGGATGCCCAGCAGTTGGCAACCATCCGACGTTTTGTACGCGACCTGAACTTCCCTCTTGAGATTATCGCCTGTCCCATCGTCCGCGAAGACGACGGTCTGGCTAAGTCAAGTCGGAATACCTATCTCAATGCCGAGGAGCGTCAGGCAGCCCTGATCCTCTCTAAGAGTCTGAAGAAGGGTCAAGAGGCCATCGAAGGCGGTGAGAAAGACGCGAAGACGATCATCGGTATCATCAAGGAGAGTCTGCAGAGCGAGCCATTGGCACGCATAGACTACGTCGAGGTCGTCGACTTCGAGAACATACAACGTGTCGACAAGATCGAGGGCGAGACGCTTGTCGCTATTGCCGTTTATATCGGCAAGACACGCCTGATCGACAACTTCATCATTGGCACAAATCACTCATAATATATCTAGGAAATGGAAATAACACTGCTCAAAGCTAAGATACACCGTGCCGTCGTGACACAGGCAGACCTTGACTATGTTGGCAGCATCACCATTGACTCAAGGCTGTTACAGGAGTCGGGCATCATGGAATACGAGAAAGTGGAGATTGCCGATATCGATAACGGTAACCGCTTCGAGACCTATGCCATCGCTGGCGAGGAAGACTCTGGCATTATCTGCCTGAACGGCGCTGCTGCCAGATGCGTCAATGTCGGCGATAAGATCATCATCATGGCTTACGCCAGCATGACCCCAGAAGAGGCTCGTCAGCATAAGCCAGCTGTACTCTTTGTCGATAGCAAAAACAAGATCGTGCGCAAGACCAACTACGAGAAGCACGGACTGCTCAGCGAACAATAGCCCCCTTCGAGATATGCTTACAGGAAAGACCATCGTACTCGGCGTAACAGGAAGCATCGCAGCCTACAAGACTGCCAACCTTGCATCGATGCTGGTGAAGCTGAATGCCGATGTGCATGTCATCATGACGCAGAATGCCACGCACTTCATCACGCCGATGACGTTTGAGACACTGACAAACAACAAGTGCATCGTCGACACCTTCGATCGTAACTTCAACTTCGACGTGAAACATGTCTCATTGGCCAAAAAAGGCGACCTGTTTCTCGTGGCTCCCTGTACGGCAAATGTCATCGGCAAGGTAGCCAGTGGCATCTGCGACGATATGCTCACTACCACCATCATGGCCACGAAGGCTCCCGTGCTCTTCTCACCGGCTATGAACACAGGCATGTGGGAGAACCCCATCCTGCAGGACAATCTCAAGAAGCTCAAGAACTACGGCTATCATATCATCCCACCTGTAGAAGGCCGACTGGCCTGTGGTGATATCGGCAGTGGCAAGATGCCTGCCGAGGAGACCCTTCTGGAACATATCCTGCTCCATCTGGCCAAAGAGAAAGATCTCAAGGGTAGGAGAGTGCTCATCACGGCTGGTCCCACCCAAGAGCCTATCGACCCCGTACGTTGCATCACCAACCATTCCTCTGGTAAGATGGGATATGCCATTGCCAAGATGGCTGTACTCCGTGGTGCCGAGGTGACCCTGATCTCCGGACCTGTCGCCATCCAACCTTTTACTGGTATCAAGAGGGTATCCGTCACAACGGCACAAGAGATGTTTGATGCCGTCACCACACGCAGTCAGGATCAGGATATCATCATCATGTGTAGTGCTGTGGCCGATTATACGCCGTCACACTGCTCCTCACAGAAGATGAAGAAAGGTAATGATGACCTGAATATTCCTCTGTCACGCACAAAGGACATCCTGCAATACCTGGGCGATCATAAGCCAAAGGGACAGGTGCTCGTGGGCTTTTCCATGGAGACGGAGAACCTTCTGGAAAACTCACAGGCAAAGCTCATGAAGAAGCATGCCGACCTTATCTGTGCCAACTCTATCTCTGGTCGTGATACCGGCTTTGGCGTCGATACGAATAAGGTCACACTCCTATCACAGACGGAGGTCAAGGAACTGCCGCTCTGTTCCAAGGAGGAGACGGCCGACATGATTCTCAGCCATATCGCTGACATGATCAAGGCCTGAGATACGCAAACCCCAGACAAGATGCACATACTGATTGATATCGGCAACTCCACCATCGTCATCGCTGTAGCTGACAGCGATGGAAATATCCGTAGCACATGGCGGTTCAAGACCCTGAAAGACGAGACTGTCAGTTTCTTCCGCTATGAGCTGAAGACAAGCATGAGGAAATACGAGGTGTCGCTGACTGACATCCAGTCTGTCACCATCTCATCAGTAGTACCCGAGGTCAACGATGATGTTGCCCAAGCTATCATCGACCTTACCGGTATCGTACCACGTTTCTTTAGTATCGATGATGCGATGAAGGTGATTGACATTCACGTGGAATCACCTACACAGCTGGGCAACGACCGTCTGGCTGATGCTATCGGGGCTGTCCTCTGTCATGGAGCACCTGCCATCGTCATCGATATGGGCACAGCCACCACCGTCGGCGTGATCGACGAGCATGGTTGTTTTATCGGTGGCATGATCATACCAGGTGTGAAGACCTCGTTAAACGCCCTCTGCAAGAGAGCATCACAACTGCCGTCTATCAACATCGAGAAGCCACACCATCTCATTGGTCGTAACACCTTAGAATGCATGCAGAGTGGTATCGTATATGGTACTGCTGCCATGATTGACGGCATCATCGATCGTATCAAACCTACACTCAACGGCACCGTACATATCATCGCCACTGGTGGCATGGCCAAGCAGATCATTCCTTACTGCAAGAACCAGATTACAAATGATGAATACCTGCAGTTCAAGGGACTCTTTAAAGCAATGCAACTATGAGCTACCAACTGGTCATCCTGGGTTCTGGCAATCTCGCCACACAACTGTCACTGGCTCTGCAAGACAGCGGACACAACATCATGCAGGTGTATAGTCCCACCCCAGAGCATGCCACTACACTGGCCAGCAAACTGGGTTGTCAGGCTGTTTCAACGCTGTCTGAGGTCCGTACTGATGCAGACGCTTATATCATCAGTGTCAAAGACGATGCCATCAAAGGACTGGCCGAAGTTCTCTGTCCAAACAGGCCGGAGGCCGTATTCATGCACACGGCAGGCAGTGTTCCTATGGAGATCTTCGACACACAGGCTGTTCACTATGGCGTACTCTATCCCATGCAGACGTTTTCCAAGACGAGAAAGGTCGACTTCAAAGAGATACCTTGTTTTGTTGAGGCCTCCGATGCGGAGACGCTGACCATGATCCAAACACTGGCCGAGAGCATCTCGGACCATGTGCAGGAGGTCAACTCGTCAAGAAGGGCCAAGCTCCATCTGGCTGCCGTGTTTGCAGCCAACCTCACCAACCACTGCTACCGTTTGGCAGAACGGATACTGCAAGAGGAAGAGATTGACTTCCGCCTATTCCTACCATTGATAAAGGAGGTGGCTAAGAAAGTCACCGTCATGTCGCCAAAAGACGCTCAGACGGGTCCTATGGTGCGTTACGACGTCGGTGTGATGAACAAACAGCTATCGCTGATCCACGACGAACGAACACGCCAGATCTACCGTCTCATGGCCGACAGCATCCATGACGATGCCACCCAACATCATCTCTAAATACAGCATAACAATAGTTTTTGCGAAGAGAACCGCATCTTTTTCTTTATTTTTTGTATTTTTCTTCTATTATTTTACTCTTTATCGTTTAAAAATTTGGAAACGATTATTTTTCATTGTATATTTGTAGCGCAAAAATGTGCGATAACACGACACCATAAACAATCAAGATCATATTATTTTTTTCCAACTTATGAGACAGCTTTTTTTAACAAGTATGCTATGGGTTTTTTGTATTCAATCCTATGCACAAAGTCTTAATTATAGGACAAACGCCCCACGGTGTGGTGATATAATCAAAAGACATCAGATTAATTATTTCTATGATGGAGAAGAAGGAAGAAACGTTACCTGGGATTTCTCCAACATTAATACCACGTATGGTGATGTTACGACAGAGTATTTCTATGACAAAGATTCTGTTCTTTGTAGTGTTGATTCTAAAATGATATCCAAATATCAGCTTAGTGACGACACGCTCAAATTGATTGGCTATAAGGATCGTCTCAATATAATGGACTATACGGAGCCTGTCACTCTCGTTACCTATCCATTTGCCTACGGGTATAGTATAACAAATAACTATGACGGTACAGGAATGTATTGCCAGAGACTGGTAACGAAGCACAAAGGAACCGTTATCGTAGAAGCTAATGCGGAAGGTTGTGCTATAAACGCAGACGGCGATACGCTCAGACATGTAATCAGAATCCACACTATACGTACAAGTTCCTTATGTATGTATGACCCCGCTGATACCCTTTTTGCAGACTCTACACACATGAAACAGGAAATTCAGGATATAAATCAGTGGTATGTACGTGGATACAGATATCCCCTTTATGAAACTAAATCTACGGCATACTACGACAACATGACTCCCGTCTCATGTGTCCGTACTGCCTATATGTACTCTCCTGATGATGAAAAATATCTTGAGGATACAGAGAATAAACAGATACGCGAAGACATCGCAAGAGAAAATACTGCGGGAAAGAACATCATTCACTATACCATCACAAATAATGGTACATCTGTTGTTCTGGATTACGACCTTGACGCAGAGGCAAGCATCAATGCTCTTTTATGCAATAGCAGAGGAATGGTGTATGGCAGAAAGAAAGTTCATATGGCAGGGGGAACAGGCTATCAGATTTCCTTTGACACTGTGTCTTTACCAAGAGGCGAGTATATCCTCTACATCAATGTAAACGGGAAAGTATATAACGAAAAATTCTGCAAATATTAGAAAACGTTTTTATATCTTAGCTTATAGAAATAATATCCACAAATTAAAATAAAAAATGAAAAAAGAATTATTACTTTTATTCTCGCTTTTCTTGGCATGTAACGCCATGAAAGCACAAGATTATGTTGGTTATAATGTGGAGAGTTCATATAAAAAATGGTTTGTTAAGACCCCTGAAGTTGCATCATTATTTTATAACACCGCATATCCAGTAAACTATAGTACAGGAACCGTAGATATTAATATACCATTGTATGAAGTACAGTGTGGAGATCTTGTACTACCCATATATCTTTCTTATAATTCCACGGGCATCAAAATAAACGAACCTTTAAGTTGGGTCGGTCAAAACTGGACTCTTCATGCAGAACCGCAGATCAGTTTTATTCCTCACGGTAACCAAGACAATGTAGGTTCTTTTGTACTTGGCAAACACTACTCTTACGAGGAAGTTGCCAACATGTCATCATACATATATCAACCAGATTATCTACCAGATGAATACCTATATTCATTATTGAATAAAACAGGAAAATATATCTATTCTCGATCTTCTAAAAAATTTGTTACTTTTCCACACGATGATATCAAAATAGCAGGAAGCGAAATAGTTAATGTAGCAGGAAGCGAAATAGTTGATGTAGATGGGACAAAGTATATTTTTAGTGGAGGAGTGGACAACATACAGAGAGAAACAAGCCAAATCATTACATGTAGACGTGCGTCTGAAATAATTGCGGCAAATGGTGTTGACAAACTTAATTTCGAATATAATAACAATCGAAATTTCTCTGTTAATTATCATTCGGATAACATTGTAATCCTTGATCATTGTCAAAGGTGGCAAGTGATACAAGATGGCCCTGTTACTATTGATAATATGTATCCAATTGAATTATATCATAAAAAAAGTGAATATTCTGGACCACCGTATGGACCATCATTACCAAGTGAAGAATATTTCTATTCTCCAGTTATATACAAGACAATGGATGGAGAGACAAATAGTTTCCAAGTAACATTTGGTAAATATGATAACGCGAAAAATACACTGTTGTATTCTGATGGGCGTGACCCTCAAGTTGCCAGTAGGCATGGTCGTCTGTCATACTATATCCGCAGTGCACGAATATCCAAGATCACGGGTTCAAACTGCACAGTTAACTTTGAAATGGATAAATCTGACGAGAATAAAAATCTAAAGAAGATACAGATTATTGATAATAGCAGTAACACCATATTAAAAACTATAGAATTTTATTATAGAAGAGCCAGTAATCACAAAAGAGATTTTTTAACTACCATCAAATTTATTACATCTACAAATGGAACAACGAATGTTGAGACTATAAGACTCGACTATAATGGATTATCGTCAGGTTTGCCAGAAATTCCAGACCCAGGAACGAGGAGCGTGGATTTTTGGGGTTATCTAAATCTTGGCGTTTCAAATAACGATATTGCAGTCCCCCAAATGAAGGTAAAAGTAACAAAGGACATTAATCCATTTGATAGTCAAGAAGAGACACTAACAATCGGATCGCCAAATAAAAGAGGTGCTAATGAGGCTTGTATGTTGAAGGGAATGTTAAAATCAATTACATATCCTACAGGAGCAACTAGTGAGTTTGTATTCGAATCGAACAGAGCTAAAATTAATAGAAATGGCTACTATTCACCTAAAAGTGAATTCCATATTGTAGATATGTTGACTTCTGTCCAAAGTAATGTTTATCACATAGGAGGTCTTCGAATAAAGGAAATTATTACAAAAGAGAAGAATAAGGAATTGAATCATCGCACTTTTGTTTACGGAGACGGGATTACAAGAATCGCCGATGGAGTTAATTATTTCTTAAGGTGGCAGACCAAATATTATAACCGAAATAATACCGGTCAGTTATCTC
>Ga0310786_10009393_pt1 | contig 12419 bp, 5 predicted proteins | sample AusTroGonzalo_MG_FD_203881 | JGI IMG/M metagenome (GOLD analysis project Ga0310786, IMG submission 203881) | Bovine rumen microbial communities from tropical cattle in Woodstock, Queensland, Australia - Gonzalo_03 (v2) (version 2) | ecosystem: Host-associated > Mammals > Digestive system >...
CCTCGTTCTGCGGCCACCAGAGCTTGAGCTCGTGCTCGTACTGGTCGGGCTCGTGGCCCTCGGCCTCGTCGACGTTGCGGAAGTAGATGATGCCGCCGCCGCCCTGAACTTCATCCCAGCCCCAGGCGAGCGACCAGTCGAGAACCGTAAGCGCCTTCTTCAGGAGCTCATCATCCTTCTGGAACTTCGCCTCCTCCATCGTGAACCACGAGGTCTCGATCGAGTGGCCGGGGTTGATCGTGCGGCCTTCGGGCGTCTCGCAGGGCGTGCCGTCGGCGTTCACGATCTCGCGCAGGGCCTTCTTGTCGTAGTCGAGGAAGGTCGTGTAGACCTCCTTGAAGCAGGTGGCGATCGTCTTGTCGTAGAGCGAGGTGTCGCCGCCGAGCTGGCGCATCATGATGGACGTGCAGGAGATGATCATCGGGATGTTGTGGGCCCGCACCTTCCGCGCCGGGTAGAACTTCGGCGGCAGGAGCTCGGGGTTGTAGTAGTACATCATGATGGTCTTGTAGAGCTTCTCCGCCTTCTCCTTCCACTGCGGATCCTTCGTGGCCTTGTAGAGCTCGATGTACCCCATCACGGTGTAGTGCTCCGTAACCACGTAGCGGCGCTTGCGGACGGGACGTCCGTCCTCTGTGACGTCGTAATACGTGCGGCCATCGCGATCGTCGAAGCAGTAATCCTCAATGAACTTCATACCCTGAAGCGCGAGGTCGAGCCATTCCTGGCGCTTCTCGATCTCGTTGTAGGCGCGCGCGAAGAGGAGCACGAACCGCCCCTGTTGGCGCACGTTCTTGTCCGTAAACAGCACCTTGCCGTCGCGGCCGAGATAGTTGTAGTACCCGCCGTGCTTGGTGTCGGGGGTGTATTTCTGCCACCACTCCACCGATTCGAGGAGGAGTTTCCTGTACTTGTCGATGTATGCCTGCAGTTCGTCTTTTGTCATTTTTTGCATCCTTTTGCCTTTTGTGTCACGGCACCGCACATTATACGCCAGACACATTCGCAAACCGACAAATGCACGAAAAAAAAATACGCCAGTAATGCGAAGTGTCCCCATGTTCTGTGGTATACTTTCCCGCCATGGACACGGTACTTCTGTTCCACACATCCCGCCGACAAGCCTGGCGCAAGGAACTGGACGGTGCGTTCCGCTTTGCGCGGACGCGCGGTTGGCGCATACAGGTGGTCGAACCCGCACGAGGAAGTCCACGCATACGTGAACTCATTGACCTATGGAAACCCATCGGCTGCCTCGTGGAGTGTTCGGGAGAGAGGTCGGATTACTTCAATACAGAAGACTTTGCGCAGGTGCCTGCCGTTTTTCTCGGACGCGACCCGCGTACGTTACCCGCATGGGCATCATACGTCAATCCGTCGCCGAAAGGACCTGGTGCGCGGGCGGCGATAGAGTTGCTTAAGGCTGGGCTACATTCTTTCGCGTTTGTTGCTTCGGCTGGCAACCATTTCTGGAGCCGCGATCGCGAGGCGGAGTTCCGAAGCGTCCTACACCTGCACGGACTTGACTGTGCAGTGTTTGGACGCAAGGAGGTCTTCCACTCCGAAAAGGCCCGCGGACAGGCATGTGCCGCGTTCCTCAAGTCACTACCCAAACCATGCGGCGTAATGGCCGAAAACGACTATCAAGCGGTCTACGTGCTTGACCTTGCGCGGCGCATGAGGATTGCCGTACCTTCGCAGATGGCCGTGATCGGCGTTGATGACGATACCTCCCTCTGTGAGAACGCCCATCCCGCGCTCTCAAGCATCTATCTCGACTTCGAGCAGGCCGGATACCGCACCTGCGAGATTCTCTCCATGCTGGTGGCGAACCCGTCCGTCGGACCGATTCGTGAAACCTACGGTGCGCTGGGGCTAATACGCCGTGGTTCCACGCCCGCAGGAAGCGGCGTGCCGCCGCGTGTCGCGAAGATGCTCTCCTATGTGCGTGAGCACGCATGCGAGGGAATCACCGCGGCCGACGTGGCCGCACGGATACCCGGATCGAGGCGCCTTGCGGAAATGGATTTCCTGCGCGCTACGGGAAACACGATTAAGGATGAAATAAATCGCGTCCGGTTTGAGCGCGTGGAGATTCTTCTCCGTGTCCCTTCGCAGCGCCTCGGCGCAATTGCGCACCTCTGCGGTTGGCAAACGGAAAACGCGCTCCGAGCAGCCTTCCTCAAGCGTTACGGCGTATCAATGCGCGCCTGGCGAAACAAAAAACGTTCTACCGAGACGTGTGCGGGGCATAAGCCCATTCGCAATTCCTGACGGCCGTGGTCACTTCAAGCCGAGGATGAGCTTGTACCGGTCTCCGAAACCGATGCCCATCTGCTTCATGCCACAGTCGTTCGGATGGCATCCATCCACGGTCTCCTCGCTGTCGTGCGCCATCTGCTCCGTGTTCGGGATGAAATGCAGATCCTTCCACTCCGTCGGATTCTCGGCCTTGAGCTTTGCGATGATCTTCTCGGCCATGAGCCCCTTCTCGGTCCTGTCGCGGAATGTGCTGCAGTCCTCTGCGCACAGTATAGGCGTCGCCGGGCGGCGGCGATGAAGTTCGCGCACAAACGGCTCGAAGCGTTCCTCAATCATCTTGAGAGGCATGTTCCAGAGGCAGTCGAGCACATAGAGCGAGGCATCAATTTCCGCCACCACGTCAACCATGGACGCCTCCATCTTTCCTGAACCGGCGAAACCGAGGTTTACGAACGGCACGTCGGCACGCCGTGCGGCCTGGGCCGTCCAGGAAAGGCCCGGACGCGATGCGCTGGCGCCGTGCGTGATCGAGGTGCCGTAGCAAACCACAGGCTTGGAGACTCCGCTCGCGCGCGGCGGCAGCGGAGCGACCTTCGATCCCTTCAGTACTCCAACCTCAAACCGCGTCACCTCGTTGTATAGCGGCAGGTAGATCATGCAGGGCCGGCCAGGCGTCCAGTAGAACGACAATTCACTGTCGGTCTGCTTAGGACGGCTTCCATGCGCGAACCGCCATGTCCTGGATTTCTCGTCCCAGCCATACACGTCCACGCCGCTCCTCCCCGCGCCTGTCATGTTGTGGCCGGACAAGTTGACGTCTCGCACGCTCCACTTCACACGTATCCGGTTCGAATCAGTGGTAAAGCGATAGCAGATACCACTGGAATTGCGGCTTAGGTTCCATACGGCGCCGGAGCAGCTCTTGCGAAGGCGGTCCGGAATGCGGACGTAAGGGGTGGCAGTGTCGGAGAAGCCGCGCCCCTCCTGCGGCAAAGTGGAACCATCGTGCCATTCCCAGGTGTCTCCGCGGTAGATCGGCTGGAGACGCCGCAGGTCTGCAGAGAGGTGCCGCCCGTACCGCACATCGTCCTCGCGGAAGGTGGCCAAGAGGATTTCACGTGCGCCTTGGCGATCATAATCATAGGTCACTAAGATACGTCCATCCGGCAGTTGCTGTCCATCTGGATACGAGATGCCGTCGCGTTCCTCGTCGAGCGGAAGCGAGTAAGGCCAAGTCTTGCCGTCATCAAGCGAGAGATAAGCGGTGAGGTTGCGCCGCCCCTCGTCCTTGCAATGGCGCCCGTTCTTGACAAGAAGCAGATTGCCGGAAGCAAGGCGCCGCACGAAGAATCGAGCGGACGTGTTTTGGACACGCGAGGGATGCGGTGCCCCCCAAGTATGCCCCCGGTCCTTGGATTCCGCCTCCCAGATGCCATCCGGGCCTTTCAACGTGCGCATGTAGCAACGCAGCGTACCGTCCTTCAGCTCCACGATCTGATGCTCATCGAAAAGCCTCTTTTCCTTGGGCAGAGTTACGCCGCCGCGTTCGGTGAACGTCTGGCCACAATCCGTAGAGGCGTACACGCAGGCGCTAGGCGCTTCTTTCCAATGCGAAACGGGGAATAGCCAGGTGCCGTCCTTGAGCGCCGTAGGCTTGCACATCATCACTCCGCGGCCGATCTGGCGCGGCGCGCATGGTGCGGCAGGTTCGTTCTCGGCATTCAGTTCAACCATCATCAGCTTGTCGTTCTCGGGCGAAGCGGCAGAGCCGGAGTAAGGGTTCTTGCTCTCTGCGGCAAGCGGGGCCACGCGCTCCGTCCATGTCCAACGGAGCTTGCCATCGGGCGCCAACCACACTTCTGGATCAAACGCACGCACTGGCCCCACGCCATCCGGATCTGCCACCAGAACCTCTTTCCAGGTGACCCCACCATCCGCACTTGTAGCCAGTATTGCGTAGTTGTTCGAGTCCTCGCCGGCGGTGGGACCTCCATACCATGTGCACCACATGCGCCCGTTCTGCTCCGACACCGCTATGGAGGGTATACCTTCAAACTTGCGCGTTCCAGGCGCGTGCGCACCATCCGGGGGCGCCACTTCCGCACAAACCGCAACCAGGGACAGTGCGATCTCAAGAGCGATAATCTTCTTCATCTTGCATCCTCTTATGCTGTTCAGAGTATTCGTTATTCTAGCATACCCCCCGTCAGCCCGCAACCGTTCACGACCACGAACGATCATGTGGAACGAGAGACCGTAGAATATCCTTGTTTCTCTCAACGCGTAATGCTACAATTGGCCACATGAAAAACATTCTGTCGTTTGTTGCCGTGGTTTCCGTGTCGGCCCTAGGGCTGACGGTTCGAGGAGACACCCCCCATACTGTTTCCGTAGTGGACGCGATGCGCGGTCCCGCGCTTAAGGACGTGCGTCTTGAAGGTTGGCTTGGCGCGAAGATGGATCGCTTCATTTCGCGCCGCCTGGTAGATCCCTTCATGCGTAATCAAGTGTTCGACGAGGCACTCCAGACGCTGGAGTTCCGCGACGACGACGAAATGAAGCTTGGCGGCCTCTGGCGCGGAGAGTTCTGGGGCAAGGAGATGCTGTCCTCAGCACGCGTGGCAGACTATCTTCAGGACAAGGAATTCCTTTCATTCGTTCGTAACGAGTGCCACCGTGCCATGAAGTTTCAGGATGCCGACGGATATCTCGGCAGCTATACGAACAAGTATCTTGTCTTCATCCGCGACATGGAGGAGTGCCGGAAGAAGATTGGATGGTTTCCCAACTTGAACCTTTGGAACCGCAAGTACATTATTTGGGGCATGTTCATGGCGTACAAGGTCACGGGAGACAAGTCCATCCTGGCTTCGGTAGAGGCGCAGATGAACCATTGGATCGACTCGGTCCGTCGCGCCGGGATCCCCGTCTGCGAGACTGGCGGACCTGGTCTCAAGGGACAGGCATCCATGTCGATCCTCAAACCGCTCTTGATGATCTACGAGGAGACAGGGAACCGGAAGTATCTCGATTTCGCCGCCGAGATGCTGACGCAGTGGGACCGGGAGGATGGCCGTTGCCCGAACTACTTCCGCAACGCCCCCACCGGCAAGGCCATCCATACCTGGTATCCAGAACCGCAGGGCTGGGCCAAGAGCTACGAGATGATGAGTTGCCTCGACGGACTGCTTGAATACTACCGCGTTACTGGCGAACGCCGCTGCCTCGACACTGTCGCCCAGATGCGCGATCTCCTTGCAAAGTACGAATCCAATCCGCTCGGCGGCGTAGGGTTCTGCGACAAGCTCATCTGCGCGGCGGCGCGCCCGAACGGAATTTCCGAAGTGTGCGACGCAATTCACTGGATGCGCATGAACATAGACCTTTTCCTCATCACGGGCGAGGACAAGTATATTGATTCCGTGGAGAAGTGCTGGTACAACAACTTCTTCGCTGGTGTCGATCGCGATGGCCTTTTTGGCTCGTTCGCCGTCCGCGCGCTGGCGCGGCACGAACATGAACTGCAATGCGGCTACGCCTACAACCAGTGCTGCGTGAACAACGTCCCGCGTTCCTTCATGGATTTCGCATCAACGGTCGTCACCGTGGACAAAGAGGGGGTCTTCCACGTAAACCAGTACCAAGATGCCACGGTCACCCTGGACGGCGTGAAGTTCACGATCCGCGGCGGCTATCCCGTGGAAGGACGTGTTACGGTGTCCGTCTCGGACGCCTCGAAGAAAGTTGTGTTCCGCAAACCGTCGTGGTGCCCGCGCATGGACATTGCGGAGAATGACGGCGTCTATACGATCGCGTTCGACATGAATCCGCGTCTCGTCGCCTCCGCGCAAATGGACAATCCGCAGGATGCGGCTGGCCTGGCGAAAACGGACAAGTGGGCGGAGAACCGCCATACCACGGTATGGCAGAAGGATGTGGGGCTGGACGTACGCAAGCAGTACCGCAAGACGCCCGCGCTCGCGCTCTGGAACGGGCCGCTGCTGCTCGCAAAGTCCCGTCGGCTCGGCATGTCCGCCGAACAGCTTGAGGACGCTTCCACAGTCATCGGGAAGGGATATCGTCCTGTCCTCACGCGCATTGAGTCTGATCGAGTGATGGCTGCGTGGGACGTACGGCTCGTCAAGGAAGGCGGACCTACCATAACTGCCAAGGTCTGCGACTACCAGTCCGCCGCCGATGCACGCCTCGGCAGCGACTTCACCTGGTTCTCGATCTGGTTCTAACGATCAAAGGGGAAATCTATGATGTACAGATTAGGAACGTCGACAACTCTTGCGGCGACCGTGGCGGCATTCTCGCTTGCGGCATTCGCTGCTTCCGTGAAGGACGCAATGCGCGTCCCGACGAATGGCGCGGGACAGTCTAATCCGCTGTTGTCGGCCGTGATGCGTCCAGTCCTCTCGAAGCCGCTTGCCGGCTCCAGCGAATCCATTGCCATGACGGCGCTGGTGGATGCCGATATTGCCGCAAACGAGGCGTGGCGCGCGATAGAGACGCCAGAGGCGTTTGCAGCCCGGCAGAAGGACATGCGCAAGGCGTTCCTGTCTGCTATCGGCGGCTTGCCCGCCCGTTCCGGCATGCGTGCCGAAATCTCTGGTACGCTGAACGGCGAGGATGGGGTACGCGTCGAGAAGGTGTTCTTCGAGTCCCAGCCGGGATTCTTCGTTAGCGCGAACGTGTATCTGCCGTCTGCCGAAGTTTTCCGTCCGCCATATCCCGCCATAATAGTTCCGTGCGGACATTCCGATAGCGGGAAGGCGCACGCGGGATACCAGTATGCCGGCATGTTCGGGGCAAGGGCCGGATTCCTCACGATGGTATACGACCCGCCGGATCAGGGAGAACGGATGGAGGAGGATAAAAGACTCTCGTGGCGTGGCCACAATTGGACCGGTGCGCTTGCCGATCGGCTAGGCTGGTCGTTCGCCAGAATCAGGGTATGGGACGCGATGCGCGCATTGGACTACCTTGAGACGAGGAGGGATGTAGACAAAGAACGCCTGTGCGTGTGCGGAATTTCTGGCGGCGGCACGGTGACGTCGCTTGTGATGGCATTGGACGACCGCGTGAAGGCCGCGGCTCCGGCATGTTTTCTTTCCACGATCCACGACACGTTCGACCAGCGCTTCCCGTCCGATTCGGAGCAGGAGCATTACGGCCAGCTGACGTTCGGGCTGAACCACCTTGGCTATCTGCTGTTGAGAGCCCCAAGCCCGGTACTGGTGTGCTGCACCCAGAATGACTTCTTCCCGTACAAGGGCACAGCGGACACCTTCTCCGCCTTGCAGGCCGTTGCCAGACGCTTCGGGTGGCAGGATCGCTTCGCCCGTGTGGTGGGCCTTTGCGGACATAACTGGCCGGAAGGGAACAGACAGGCGACGATCAACTGGTTCCGCAAGTGGGTGAACGGCGAGAACGATGCGTTCAAGTATGATGTCTCTAGCTACGGGCGAGAAAACGTCGGGCTCGACCTGGAATCCAAGAGCTACAGGTTCGTGCATAAGGAGATCGCTAAATACCGTAGCGAGACCGAACTTCAGGCGGCGCCTGGAGGAAAGGTGACGAACATTCCCGGCGCGCGGGGTATCGGCGATATCCTGCGCGTGGAGCTGGACAGGCTTGACGCCATGCGGGGGGATTTGCGTCCAGACGCGGAAAAGGTAGCGAAGATCGCCGGAATACGGCTGCAAGGCCGCCCCGCCTGTGAAGTTTTCTGCCTTGGGAAAGAGAACGTCGGCGAAATCGCGGTCGAAAGGCTTGTGTTCTTCACGCCCGACGGCTCGCAGACGCCAGCAGTGCTTCTGGTGCCGCGCGTGGTTGCGCAGTCACCCGTAATCGTTTGCGGAGATGGTGCGCGCGCAATGCGCATGCCGATCGCCACAGAGAGCCTTGCGTCTGGTTCTCCAGTACTACTGCCGGATCTCTGTGGCTGGGGAGAGATTGGCTCGTTCAAGCGGAAATTCTCAGGGCAGGCGGTTGCGGACGAGACGCTTGCGATGACATGGTATCCACTTGGGCGGTCGCTCGTCGGCATCAGGGCAGAGAACATCATTGATTGTGCCGAATACGTGGGCAAGCGTTTTTCTGCGCTTCCGCATCTTGTGGCGAAGGGAAGAGCCGTCATACCGGCGATACATGCACGTTTCGTCTCACCCTCGCTGTTCGGCGGAGAGATAAAGACCATCGATCCGCCGCCGTCATGGCGCGAGGAGGTACGTTCCATGGCAAAGGCCAACTTTGCGGATTCCGTGCATGGTGCGCTTGCTTTGTACGACTGGCCTGATCTGCAGCATTAGAATCTCGATCCGGTTCTGAAAACTTATGAGGAAAGGATGAATCCATGAGAACGAAAAAAGCACATGAAGGAAACGCGGTGACGCTGAGGACGTGGGTAATACTCGTGGCGGCCATAGCGGCGTTCGTCTGCGGGGCGTTCGCTGAGGAAGCGTCGGACGGCGTCTTCAGGCTGAATCTGCTGCCGGGCGAGTGCTGGTGGGGCGGCCTGACCATCGAAGGTCGTCGGCAGCCGATCTCGGACGCAGAGGACTATTCGGTGGACATGCGCGTGATGCACGGCAGGGGGGATAGCGGATGCAACCCGGCCGCGCCGCTGCTCGTCAGTTCCAAGGGCCGCTGGGTGTGGTGCGAGCAGAGTTTCAAGATAGAGCAGAAAGGCGGGACGCTCACCATCACGCCGGAGAAGGACGCGCCCGTGCTTTCTGGGACGGCGGGATCCACCTTGCGTGACGCTTCCCTCTACTGTTCGGCGCGGTTCTTCCCGCCGCAGGGGACCCCCGACCTCGACTTCTTCCGGTTCCCAATCCTGAACACATGGATCGAGTTCAACTACGGCCAGAGCCAGTCCAACACCCTCGCCTACGCGAAGAGCTTCATTTCGAACGGCGTGCCGCCGGGCGTGTTCATGATAGACTGCACGTGGCAGAGGGGGTTCGGCGACTGGAATTTCGACGGCGGCCGGTTCCCCGATCCCAAGGGCATGGTGAAGGAGATGAACGGCATGGGATACAGGATGATGCTGTGGATGTGCCCGAAAATCTCCACCGACGGACCGAACTTCTGGCATCTGAAGAACAAGGGCTATCTGCTGAAGGGCAAAGGGTTCTGGGGTGTCGCAGAGTCGAAGTGGTGGCCGGGGAAGAGCGCGATCCTGGACTGCACGAACCCGAAGGCCTTCGACTGGCTCAACGGCGAACTGCATCGCCTGATGGCGGACTACGGCGTGGAAGGGTTCTTCTTCGATGCGGGCGATGCAGACGACTTCCCGGACGACGGCAGACCGTTCGAGAAAGGCGCGACGAAGTCCGAACAGGTGCGCGCGTTCCACCTGATCGGAACCAAGGTGCCGCTGCAGCAGCATCGCGCCAGCTGGAAGGCGGGCGGCTATCCGATCATGGTGACGCTGAACGACAAGCACCCCACCTATTCCGATCTGAGGGCGTGCATTCGCGACATGGCGAACGCCGGCATCATCGGCTATCCGTTCGTGGTGGCGGATCTTGTCGGCGGCGGCAGGCTGTCGGGACTCAACGGCATGGTTCGCATCGAGCCGCTCTTTTACGGCGCCACGGATGCCTGCACCGGCTACAGGCTCACCGACGAGAAGCGGGAGTGGCTTAGGGACTTCTTCATCCGCTCGCTCCAGGCCCAGACCCTCTCGCCCATGGTCCAGTTCTCCATGTCGCCCTGGCGCGCGCTCGACCCGCGCAGGCAGGAGATGGTGCGCGCGCTTGTGGCGCTGCGTCAGAAGTGGGCGCCTTACATCACGCAATGCGCCGTCGATGCCGGGCGCACGGGTGAGCCGATGCTCCGCCTGATGGAGTACGCCTTCCCTGGACACGGCTATGAGCGCGTCAACGACCAGTTCCTGATGGGTGAGCGTCTGCTCGTGGCGCCGGTCGTCGAAGACGGCGTCACTTCGCGCAAGGTTGTCATCCCTCCCGGGAAGTGGAAAGCTGATGACGGGAGCGTGACCGAGGGACCGACAACTATCGAGGTGTCCACCCCACTGGAGCGTCTACCGTATTTCATCAAGCTCTGACAAGAAGGCCAATTGCAAAACCCGGTCACGCGGAACCATTCACGCCATCTTACCTGTTTAACGTCAGAACCATATCGAAAAGGAATTCTGCCAGTCGTCGAAGTCTGCCGCTGACTGGTAATCGCTCACGCCAACCGCTTTGCGTGCTCCACCCTTCTCGAACACCGCGTTCCAGCAACCCCAGGTTTCCGTACCCTTGCGCGGAGACAGAGAGACGTTCCATGTCTCGTCCACGCCTAGATCGCCGAAGACCTCCCTGTCCGCGTCGCCGGCCAACATGCACTTCGCCAGCAGCAGAGGTCCCTTGAACACGCGCACTCCCGGCTCCTTGCGCGCAAACCCGTTCATCTCCTTGTCGAACACTACCATTTCGAACCTATTCTGCTGGTACTGGACAATTGACGGTTCCTGCGGCAAGTCTGTACGCCATCTCTCAACCTTGACTGGCATGTCAAACGCCATCTCAAGGACGGTCTCTCCAGCCGGCACAGAAACCGCAAGACGCCCCGCGTCAGTCTTTCGCGAAGGCGCGCCCGTAAGGGAGAACGAGAAGTCGCCCGGCATGCGCAAGCCTATCGTCGCGGCGCGCGGCGAAGTCATGCGGATCGTGACACGTTCACCCACGGGATAGTTGCCAGACACCTTGAAATGAATGCCGTCGGCGCAATATTCACCGTCGGTGTAGAAGTTTAGGTTATACGAACCACCCGCCAGCTTCTCCAAAATCAAGTCGGCATAATCGCAGAACGCACGTGGGTCGTTTGCGATGCAGCAGAAATGATAGAGCATGGACACCTCGAACAAGCCCTGCAGATGGCGTTTGCCGTGGCCGCGCACATCATGCGTCCCCCACTTTCCGCCGCGGAATACGCCTGCCATGAATGCGTTCAGGAACGCCCGTTCCCAGAAATCGAGATAGCGCGTCTCTCCGGTAGCCTCGTACAGGAACCTGCAAAGCCGCATCCAGTGTATCACGTCGCAAGATTCGCTCATTGCGTTCGGATAAGCGCGTGCACCCACGAAGTGGTCGTGGAACCCTACCGACCATACCCCGTTCATCTCATCCTTCGCCAGCTTCTCAAATATGCGCTTCGCCGCCTCAATGGGACGAGACTCCCCAGTTGCCTTCGAGAACGCGATAAGCCCCTCTACAACGCTCATCATCTCGTAAGCCTTTGCCCATTCCTGGGGATTGGGATACCACTTGTGAATAGGCTTGTCTGAGAAAGCGTTGGCGATAAGGTTCGGCTCACGTCCGTCAGCCCTGTCGTTGTCCGCCACAATCGCGCGCGCAAAATCCATGAACCGCTTCTCGCCTGTGCGCTCGGCAAGCATTACGACGGGCTTCAGGATGCTCATGGACGGGAGCCCTGAGAAATACCCTGTCTTCGCCAGGGGAACGCCAAGCCGTTTCAGCTGGGCGTCGAGATGGTCGACAATGCGCGCCGCTGCGTCCAGCAGTTCCTTGTCCCCCGTGAGGTCATGCGCCTCCAGCAGCGCCCAGGTCGTATACTTGCGGCTCCACACGTTCCAGTTGAAGCCAAACACGTTGTCTTCGTCTTCGTAGGTGGACAGATACCCGTTTGGACGCTGGAACGCCTTGACGAGTTCGCGTGCCCTCGCATGGATGAACGCAATCTCGTCGGTATCGCCGGAATAGCGCGCGTATGCGCAGTGCGACAGCATCGCCTTGCCCCAGTACTCGCCCTGCCAGTAGCCTCTGCGCTTCTTTTCGCCGGGCTTGTCGGGATGCTTGTCGTCGTAGCATGTACGAAAGGCATTCACGGCTTCGTCAAATATGTCGCCGCGTGCCTTCCAAGAGAGAAGCCTGTTTTCGAAAAGGTTGTTCGCCTTATCGCCAACTGCACCTTGAAGACGTATGAAGTCTTGTACCGCCCCCACCATGGCGCATGTCAAGACGCATGCCGCGAACAGCGGTACCTTTAAGTTAGGCATGTAGTTCTTGTAGAGTAGAGACCCACGCCTCGGCGTTGCCGCCGGTGCGACTTCCCCCTCATCAAACCGTACGTGCGGTTTTCCCGCATACGGCTTTCCATTGAGTGCTTTTCCTGTTGCC
>Ga0310786_10009395_pt1 | contig 12418 bp, 9 predicted proteins | sample AusTroGonzalo_MG_FD_203881 | JGI IMG/M metagenome (GOLD analysis project Ga0310786, IMG submission 203881) | Bovine rumen microbial communities from tropical cattle in Woodstock, Queensland, Australia - Gonzalo_03 (v2) (version 2) | ecosystem: Host-associated > Mammals > Digestive system >...
TGGATGTGATTGTGGTTGGTACTGGTCTGGCTGGTGCTTCTGCAGCTGCTTCATTGGCAGAGATGGGTTTCAATGTGTATAATTTCTGCATTCAGGACTCTCCCCGTCGCGCTCACTCTATCGCTGCCCAGGGTGGTATCAACGCCGCCAAGTGCTATCAGAACGATGGTGACTCGATCTATCGTCTGTTCTACGACACCGTAAAAGGTGGTGACTACCGTGCTCGTGAGGCCAACGTTTATCGTCTGGCAGAGGTCTCGAACAACATTATCGACCAGTGCGTGGCTCAGGGTGTTCCCTTTGCTCGTGAGTATGGTGGTATGCTGGCTAACCGTTCGTTCGGTGGTGCTCAGGTAAGCCGTACGTTCTATGCCAAGGGTCAGACGGGTCAGCAGCTGTTGCTGGGTGCCTATAGCTCACTGAGCTGTCAGGTGAAAGCCGGTAAGGTGAAGCTCTACACCCGTTATGAGATGGAGGACGTGGTGATCGTCGATGGCCGAGCTCGCGGTATCATCGCCAAGAACCTGGTGACAGGTAAGCTGGAGCGCTTTAGTGCCAATGCCGTCGTCATCGCTACTGGTGGTTATGGAAACACTTATTTCCTCTCTACCAACGCTATGGGATGTAACTGTACCGCTGCTGTTCAGTGCTATCGCAAGGGTGCTTATTTTGCAAATCCCTCATACGTTCAGATTCACCCCACCTGTATCCCCGTTCATGGCGACAAGCAGTCTAAGCTGACGCTGATGTCTGAGTCACTGCGTAACGATGGTCGTATCTGGGTTCCGAAGAACATCGAGGACGCTAAGGCTTTGCAGGCAGGAACCAAACAGGGCTGGGAGATTCCTGAGGAGGATCGCGACTACTATCTGGAGCGCCGTTATCCTGCCTTTGGTAACCTCGTTCCTCGTGACGTGGCCTCTCGTGCCGCTAAGGAGCGTTGCGACAAGGGCTTTGGCGTGAACAACACGGGTCTGGCTGTGTTCCTCGACTTCTCTGAGTCTATCAACCGTCTGGGCCTCGACGTCATCATGCAGCGCTATGGTAACCTCTTCGAGATGTACGAGGAGATCACCGACGTATTCCCTGGCGATGTTGCCAACGAGATTAACGGCGTGAAGTACTACAAGCCGATGATGATTTATCCCGCTATCCACTACACGATGGGTGGTATCTGGGTTGACTACGAGCTGCAGACCTCTATTCCTGGTCTGTTCGCTATCGGTGAGTGTAACTTCTCTGACCACGGTGCTAACCGTCTGGGTGCTTCTGCTCTGATGCAGGGTCTGGCCGATGGTTACTTCGTGCTGCCTTACACCATCCAGAACTACCTCGCAGACCAGAGCATCTGGGGCAAGGTAAGCACAGATCTGCCTGAGTTCGACGCTGCTGAGAAGGCCGTTGATGCAGAACTCGACCGTCTATTGAACATCAAGGGTAAGCGTTCTGTCGACTCTATCCACAAGGAACTCGGTCACATCATGTGGGAGTATGTTGGTATGGGTCGCACCACTGAGGGCCTGAAGACGGGTCTGAAGAAGATGCACGAACTGGAGAAGGAGTTCGACGAGAACCTCTTCGTTCCTGGAACTAAGGAGGGCTTGAACATCGAGCTCGACAAGGCTATCCACCTGCGTGACTTCTTCACCATGGGTCAGCTCGTCGCTTTCGACGCTCTCTCTCGTAACGAGTCCTGCGGTGGTCACTTCCGTGAGGAGTACCAGACTGAGGAAGGCGAGGCCAAGCGCGACGATGAGAACTACTTCTATGTTGGCTGCTGGGACTACAAAGGCAAGGGCAACGAGCCCGAACTCATCAAGGAGCCGCTGGAGTACGAGGCAATTAAGGTTCAAACCAGAAATTATAAGAATTAATGAAAGGGATAAGAGTTTTGTATATAATCGCCCTGCTACTATGGCTACTCTACGGTGTTATCGTTGGTTTTAGGGGCAAAGCTGTTGCAATTCCTATTGTCATTTCGGCTTTATGTTTATTATATGCGCTCTATCTCACAAATAAAAAGAAAAGTAATTATGGCTAAAAACATAAGTTTCACTATCAAGTTCTGGCGCCAGAATGGCCCCAAGGACCAGGGACACTTCGATACCCACGAGATGAAGGATATCCCCGATGATACCTCGTTCCTCGAGATGCTCGACATCCTGAATGAGGAGCTCATCAACGAAGGCAAGGAGCCCTTCGTATTCGATCACGACTGCCGCGAGGGTATCTGCGGTATGTGCTCGCTCTACATCAATGGTACACCTCACGGACTCACCGAGCGTGGTGCTACTACCTGTCAGCTCTACATGCGACGCTTCAATGATGGCGATGTGATCACAGTAGAGCCTTGGCGCTCAGCCGCCTTCCCTGTGATCAAGGACTGCATGGTGGATCGCAATGCCTTCGATAAGATTATCCAGGCTGGCGGTTACACCACGATCCGCACAGGTCAGGCTCAGGATGCCAACGCTATCCTGATTCCTAAGGAGGATGCCGATGAGGCTATGGACTGTGCCTCTTGCATTGGCTGTGGCGCTTGCGTCGCTGCTTGTAAGAACGGTTCAGCCATGCTGTTCGTCAGCTCGAAGGTCTCTCAGCTCGCCCTGCTTCCCCAGGGTCGCGTAGAGGCTGCCAAGCGTGCAAAGGCTATGGTGATGGCTATGGAAGAGGCCGGCTTCGGCAACTGCACCAACACGCGTGCTTGTGAGGCCGTCTGCCCGAAGAACGAGACCATCGCCAACATCGCCCGCCTGAACCGCGAATTCATCAAGGCCAAGCTGGCTGACTAAGATCGTTTATCGGTAGTGGGGACTATCATGTCCTCACTACCTTTTTTAATAATAAGGAGTAAGAAAATTATAAAAATATTATGAATAAGAACGAGAGATTTGTCATCACTATTAACCGTGAGTTGGGCAGCGGCGGTCGTACCGTTGGTCGTATCTTAGCTGAAAAACTGGGTGTGCCATATTACGATAAGGCGCTGGCTAAACCTTTGGAAGAGAAATTTAATATGACATCAGAACAGATAGAACGTCTGAAAGGCAATAACCGCAGCTGGTGGGAAGATTTTAAGCGCGTGTTGATTTTAGGAGAATCTGCCGCTAATTCTTTCGATTATTACGACGAAGAAAGGAAGGAGCTGTTGACCTCTGAGGCCGTGCTGAAGGCTGAAAAGGAGATCTTATATAGCATCGCTATTGAGGAGTCGTGTGTCATAGCCGGACGTTCTGCCTTCTTCGCTTTGAACGGCTATCCCAATCACCTGAGCGTACTCATTCAGGCCTCTTTGAATTATCGCGTGAAGCGCCTCATGGATAAGCGGAGCATCAGCGAGAAAGAAGCAAAGAAGATCATCAAGGAGGTGGACGAGACACGCGAGGAGTTTCTGAAGAATAATGCACGGACCTCGCGCTACGACACTCGCAACTACGATCTGGTCATCACGATGGATGGCAAGACCGAGGAAGAGGCGGCCAATGTCATACTGGCGTATATCGGCTAAGTCTCACAAAGGGTCATGTGAGGTGTGTCTATTAAAATATGGTGTGGACCATAGCAGATAGTCTGCACTAGTAGTTCCAATGCTTGGCACTTGTTGTTTCAAGCATTGGAACTCAGAGTTTCAATTATCGGAACAAATATTGAAACTGTCATATCTGTAAAAGAGTAAATCGCCATGGTGTAGGATAACTGCCTTTCCGGTGCAGGATACAGTGCAGGATAACTTCCCTAAAACCCCATAAACAGAGGGACAGTGCAGGATAGGCAGGATAAAATAGTCCAAAAACAAACTAAACATACGATGGCTTATATAGGCGAACTGATTTCAATAGGTGTGGCGTTCTCATGGACGGCGACGGCGCTTCTGAGTGAGTTTGGCTCGAAACGGCTGGGCAATCTCACGCTAAATGTGTTACGGATGGCATTGGCTTTGGTGTTCTCGCTGATACTGTTTGGTGTAGTGACGGGCAATCCCTTGCCGGCAGGTGCTTCGACAGAGGCAGCAGGATGGATGTTGCTGTCAGGACTTATAGGCTATGTGATTGGCGATTTCTGCCTTTTCCAATGCTATATTATAATAGGTTCGCGATACGGTCAGCTCTTTATGACACTTGCCCCTTTGGCAGCAGCCCTGATGGCGTGGGTGACGTTAGGGCAAGAGATGAGGGCCATGAGCATCGTGGCTATGCTGGTGACGCTTCTGGGAATCGGCATCTCTGTGCTGGGACGAGGCGAACATCATAAGGTTTCGCTGAAACTACCCCTGAATGGTGTCCTTTTTGCGATTTGCGCAGCTGTTTGTCAGGGTGTGGGTTTGGTACTGAGTAAGATTGGTATGGATCATTATGAGACTTCGATGATGGCTGAGGCTGGCATGCCAGAGTGGCTGCTACCTTTCAGCGCCAACTTCTATCGTTGTCTTGCTGGTATCATCGGATTCACAGTTTTACTTTATTTTCGCGATGGAATGGGGCCTTTGCGTGAGGCGATTCATGACAAAAAAGGTGTTTCTGTTGCCACGGCCACCACTATATTTGGTCCCTTCGTGGGTGTTGGCTTCTCATTGATGGCAGTGCAGTATACGGCAGCCGGTATTGCCTCTACGCTGATGGCGATGACACCTATTATTATCCTTCTACCTTCCTACTGGCTCTTCCACGAGAAGATCACTTGGCGAGCAGTTGTTGGGGCTGTCATCTCAGTAGTTGGTGTCAGCCTGTTTTTTCTTGTATAGATATTGTTTTCTCACGTTTTGGGGTTCTTCAGGTGGTCGATGATGACGGCAAGGGCACCGTCGCCAGTGACGTTGCAGGCGGTACCGAAAGAATCCATCGCAATGTAGAGGGCGATGATGAGCGCCTGAGCGTCTGGGTTGAAACCAAGCACCCCTGACAGTGGCCCCAATGCAGCCATCACTGCACCGCCAGGTACACCAGGCGCTGCCACCATGCAGATGCCCAAAAGTGCGATGAAATGGAGGAATAGTGGCAAATCGTGGGGCAGACCGCTTATCATGCAGACGGTGAGGGCGCAGCAGGTAATCTTCATCATCGACCCTGACAGGTGGATGGTGGCGCAGAGCGGCACGCAGAAACTTGCGATTTCATCACTCACTCCGTTTTTCTTTGTCTGTCGCAGCGTTACGGGTATGGTAGCGGCGCTCGATGAGGTGCCTAAGGCGGTGAAATAGGCAGGCAGCATATTCATCAGCAGGTGCAGCGGATTCTTTCTTGACAGTGCGCCGGCAATCAGGAATTCATAGGCGAGGATGACGACATGCAGCACAAAGATGATACAGATAATCTTAGCGAACACCACGATGATATGATAGGCTTCACCCGTAAAGGTCATGCTGAGGAAGATGCCAAGGATATAGATGGGCAATAGCGGGATGATGACCACCTGGATGGTCTTTTCGATAATAGTACGGAACTCCGTGAAGCCTTTTTTCAGCGTCGGTGAGTCGGTATAGGCGATGCCGATGCCCACCACAAAAGAACTTACCAATGCTGCCATCACGTCGAGAATGGCAGGGATATTCAGTTGGAAGTAGGGTTGCAGCGCCTCTGCTTTTTCTATCGCCATCGAGGTCTCCGTATCTGTCAGCATGGGAAAGAGCGCCGAGCCGGTGGCGAAAGCCAATAAGCCGGCCAGGATGGTGTCTGCATAAGCCAGTCCTACCGTCAGCAGCAACAAGCGGCCAGCCGCCTTTCCGATGTCGGCGATGGCAGGGGTGACCAGGCCGATGATAATGAGCGGGATGAGGAAACCCAGAAACTGACTGAACACATAGTTGAACGTCACAAACACGCGCACCAAGGCCTCTGGCAGCACGTTTCCAAGCACGACCCCCACGACGATGGCAATCACGATGCGAGGTAACAATCCCAATTTCTTCATATCTTATTTATTATTATTGATGCTGCAAAGATGAGAATTATTTCTGACATTAGCATGGGAAATCACTGATATTTCAGTTTTTTTATATTTTAGTTTGGCGTTATGAAAATAGTTGCGTAATTTTGCAGTAGATTTGATGATATGGGTGACAAATGTAACCATTCGTTATGTACGAGGAACAGTTAGTATATATTGACTCATCCTACATGATGTTCTACGGTGGTGCGGCCGTATTGGCGCTCGTTGCATGTATCTATCTGCTGTTTCGCCGCAGCAACGCGATTGTGCCGGGAATCACCCCTCCTCTGCGTCTGCGCCGCTGGACGGCAGCCTTCTTTGCCGTGATGTTCCTGAGCCATCTGTGGTGGTGGCTGATTATCTATCACAGTTTGTTTGGCGACCTCTGGCTGAACTACATGGTGGCTGCCAGTCTTGACTGCCTGATGGTGGTGCCGACGATGATGGCCGTCATGGTCGTTATGCTGCAAGACCGCCGGCGCTCGCTCTGGCCTATTGCTGCGGCTCTGGCGCCCATCGTGGTCTTTTTTGTGGTGTGCATCCCCCAGCGCAGCAATACCATCGTGTCATTGGTACACTACTATTTTCTGTTATTGGGCATCTTATTTATTATATATATGGTGTGCTCCCTAAGGCAGTACAGTCGTTGGTTGCGTGACAACTATGCCGATCTGGAGTACAAGGAGATCAGGTATAGCGTCATAGCGTTCGTCATAGCCCTGCTGTTTAATGTTTTTTATCTGGTAGGTAGTACCACTGGTAAGTTCGCTCAGTATGCCGTACAAGCGTTCGATTATATGTTTGTCATTCTGCTGCTGTGGCGCGTGGAGACGCTGCAGTCGCTGGATGAAACTCCCACCCAGATGCCTGAACAGGAAGAAGAGGCTGCTGTGTCAACGATGGTGCCACCGACTGCCCTTCCTCCCAATATCGACCTTCTGTTGGAGGAGCGTGTTGTTGTTACGCAATTATATTTGCAGCACGACGTTAAAATCGATGACCTCAGCAAGGCCATCGGTACCAACCGCAGTTACCTCAGCCTGTACTTCAAGCGGCAGAATACGACTTATAATGCCTACATCAACGGCTTGCGTATCCAGCACTTCATCCGTCTCTACCGTGAAGCAGTCGCAGCCAAGCGTTCCTTTACTTCCCAGCAGTTGGCCGAGGAGAGCGGGTTCAGAAGTTACAGCACTTTCGGAAATGCCTTCAAGCAACAGATAGGCCAGACTGCTACTTCTTGGATGCGTGAGGCTGCTGCTGAGTAGGAAATCGGGAAGTCTCTGAGGGGGCTGATTTGCAAAAATCACAAAATCTTTTGCAGAATTCACAAAAATGTGCCTTCATACCACTTTATCTATTGCAAAAATCAAAGGTTTTTTGTAACTTTGCATCACTTTTTCGCATCCGATGCGATGAGGCTATGACTAAAATAGTAACTAGACATGAGCATGAAGGTATTAGATTTAAAAAAGATTGTTTTCACTGTAGTTCTGCTGGCGATGAGCACGACCCTCATTGCCCAGCAGACATCTGCAGGCCATGAGAAGCATCCACAGCAATCCTCGGAGAAAGAGCAGTCCATGATCCAGCGGCTCTATGAGGCACAGATGAATGGTAGCGACTCTGATTTCTACGAGGCGCACGAGTCGTTTATGAACTATCTGGAGAAGAACCAGAACTGGGATACGTATTACCGTACGTGGATGAACCGCGTGATATATGATGTGAATCATAAGCGATTCCATCGGGCTTTTGCCGAGATCAACTATATCACCGACGCCATCAAAGAGCGCCATCAGGAGCAGTATCTCTATATCGTTAACATGGGGATGGGGTTCTTCTATAACGGCCGCAACCAGCCGGAGGTGGCCGAGAAGTTCTTCAGGCGGGCATTGCAGGGCATCGATCTGGAGAAGGATCCTGTGGCAGCCTTCAATGTGTATCTCTCACTGGCACAGACGCTCAGTTTCAAGCATCCCGCCGAGGCGATGGCCTGTCTTGACAGCCTGCCGCAGCAGATGCTGGACAACCCGATGTACGAGAGCGGCGTGCTGGGATACCGTTGCATCATTGCCAACAAACAGGGCGACGGCAAGGCCTTTGACCGTTATTTCGCCCGTTACGACAGCATCCGCCAGTATCAGCCGGGGCAGTTCAACGCTGCCAACCTCCAGCAGGTGATGGTGTGCCGCTGCCTCATGCAGAAAGACTATCAGCAGGCCCTCGCCTGGTGCGATTCCATCGATGTGCCCCTCACAGCCACTGAACTGCGCGTGAATGTCTATGAGCAGATGGGTGCCTGGCAGCAGGCCTTCAGGGCCTCGGAATTGAAGGACAGCCTCGTGCTGTTAGGCGAGCGTGAGGCCCTGGAACTTCACATGGAGGACATGGAGCACGACATCGACCTGCTTCAGGCGGAGCAGGAGAAGGCCGAGATGCGTCGCAACGAACTGGTGATCGTCGGGCTGATGTCGCTGGCTATCATCGGTCTGCTCGTGGGCATGCTCATTTTCCGCCACCAAAAGAACCGCCGGCTCAAGGTGCAGTTCCTGCAGTTGCAGGAGGCTCGCCGCAGCACGGAGGCCGGCCAGGCCATCCGCCGCGCCTTTGTCGGCACCCTGCAGGAGAAACTCAAGTCGCCTATCAACATGCTGCGCGGCTATGCCCGCATCTTCAACAACCCGCACTTCCTGCTGAAGCCCGAGGAGCGCCCCAAGCGATACAACGATATCCTGAAGGCCGCACGAAGCATAGAGGCGATGCTCGATCCCATGCTCGACTCCTATGCCCAGGGTACGACGGGCATCACCGAAGAGGAGAAGCGTGTCTGCATGACTGCCCTCCGCTCGCCTCTGCTCACGCTGATCAACACCTCGGAGGTCATCATCGACGGGCAGGGGCAGATACCACACGAGGAATACATGCAGTTGCGTTCGGCCGTATGCCGCGATGCCTACCACGTGGCCACCTCTACCAACCAACTCATCCTGTTCAGCCTATATGGCGACCACACGCCCATACCTAAGCCCGACCATGTCAACCTCAACGAGGTGGCGCTGTCCATCCTCACCAGTTATGACATGCAGCCGTCGGCTATTGACGAGAACCGCAAGTTGGTGACCGAGTTTTCGACCGAGGTGGCCGACGATGTGATGATCAATGCCTCGCCGCTGATACAGGAGTTGATGAACTGCCTGCTCGACAATGCCTGCAAGTACGCCACTGGCGGCAACGTGCTGATGAGTTGCCACGACTGCGGCGATGGCACCTATGCCATATCTGTGAGCGACGACGGCCCTGCCATCCCTGCTGCCGACGCCGAGCGCATCTTCACCCCCTTCTTCCACGTCTCCCCCGATGAGCACAGCCTGGGCATCGGCCTTCCGCTGGCCCGAAGGCTGGCAGAGTCCATGGGTTATCAGGTGGCGCCCGACCTGACCTTCACTGGCGGTGCCCGCTTCGTAGTGACAGGGCTCAGTTGAGGACAATCGGTTTTGGGGAATTACGGCTCGCTGTCCACCCAGTGTGTTGTTATATGTTTGGTTAGATGTTATCTTTTTCGGACTGTTCTCGTAGTCTTTTTCTTGGGGGAGGGTTTCGGCTTGGGTGCGAAGGGATCGCTGATGATCTTGACGCGGAGTATGCGGATATCCTTCGTGGGACGGTCATTCTTGTCGGTAGCCATCTGCTGGATGCGGTCTACGATGTCCAGCCCGGCGGTGACCTCGCCAAACACGGTGTATTGCCCGTCCAGATGGGGTGTGCCGCCAACGGTCTTGTAGGTCTCCATCATCTCTGGCGTCAAATTCACCGCTCCGTTGGTGGCAGAGTCCAGTTTTTGCTGGACAAAGGCCAGCCGCTTGTCGTCGTAGATTTTGCCCCACACGATATAGAACTGTGCAGCCCCTGACCGCCTTTCAGGATTCACCTTGTCTGACTCTCGGGCAGCGGCAACCATGCCTCTGCAATGGTATAACTGAGGCAGCCGGAACTCGGCCTCGATGGTATAGTCCAGTTCGCCGGCACCAAGCAACTGTCCTGGCTGGGCATTGCGGCTGTTGAGGTCACCGGCCTGAATCATGAAGTCCTTGATGACACGATGTACCAGCAGCGAGTCGTAGAACTGCATCCTTACCAGTTTCATGAAGTTGTCGCGATGCTGTGGCGTCTCGTTGTAGAGGGCGATGCGGATGTTACCCTCCGTCGTTTCCAGTTCCACCTCAGCCCGTTCCTGTGCAAAACTGTTCGCACAGAAAAGCAAAAGCAGACAGGTGATGATTTCTCTGATATGCATAGTGAATCGTATTTATCGGTGGCAAAGATAACACTTTTTCCTGAAAACCTGATGTAATTCAGGATTTTTATGTATCTTTGTGCCCATAAAAAGAAGCATGATGGAACAAGGTTTGATTTTTAGTATTTTTGGAGTGATAGCCAGTGTCAGTATGGTATTGGGCTATCTGCCACAGGCTATTGAGACAATCCGTACACGTAATACCGAAGGCATCGCATTGCCCACCTTCCTGATGATGGCCTTAGGCAGTTTTGCGTTCATGATTCAGGGACTGATTCACAAGCCAGACATTCTCTGGTCGCTGTTTCTTACCAATCTCATTACCACGATATGCAGTTGTATTGTCTTCGGCATCAAGATCTATAACGATTATTTCAAGAAGAAATAAGGTCTCTTGTCAACTACAACTCAGCCACGACGATTGCGCCAGGCCTTCATCGATTGAAGAAGGACGCTGAGTAAGATGAGTGCTATACCCAGGTAAAAGGAAAAATTGATCTCACGGCCCTCGCCGAAGATGAGGAAGGCGAGGATAATCGTATAGCAAGGTTCAAGGTTATACGTCAGATTGACGGTGAAGGCAGAGAGGCGTTTCAAGGCTTGGATCTGCAACAGATACATGCCCACGGTACAGAAGAGGGCGTGACAGAGCATAAACCAGAGGTTCGGGCCTTCAGGGATTACCACGACAGGCTGTTGACTGGGGAAAATCCACAGATAGAAGGGGATGATGGCTGATACGACGATGAGACCGCCAGACATCTGGTACATCAACACTGTCCGACTGCGTACACCCACGCTGACCTTTTTGTTGCAGATGGCATAGAGGGCGCAGACAGCCGACGACACCACACCGATCATGATACCATAACGATAGCGGGCATCGAGTGAGAAGATACACATGACACCAGCTACGGTAATCAAGGAAAAAAGGAACTCCCACCCAGAGAAACGTTTCTTGAAGATGATCGGCTCGAAGAGGGCCGTAAAGAACCCGATAAGTGAGAAACAGATGACACCTATCGAAACGTTCGATGCCTTGATGCTGCCATAGAACAATATCCAGTGGAGTCCCAGCAACGCTCCACATCCACAAAGTTGCAGGAACTTCTTCCGTCCTACACGAGGCAACCCCGTGAATACCAGTAGGATACAGCTCGTAAAGAGCATGCGATACCACACGATATCCACTTCGTTCAGTGTGATCAGTCGTCCGAAGAGTCCTGTGAAGCCTGCAAGCATCACACTCAGGTGCAGCTGGATAAATCCTTTCTTTGTTTCGTCCATTCTGGCTGCAAAGGTACGAAGAAGTGAGAACAAAACAAAATAAAAGCATTCAAAACTTTTCTGGGGATATGATGGTTTGTTTTGATTTTTTTCGTATCTTTGCACCATCAAAGAGATGAAGAAGATCACAGAACAACCTTCCCGCTATGACCATCTCGAACAGATGACGGTCTCAGAGTTGCTGGAGCATATCAACGACGAGGATATGCTGGTGGCTGAGGCTGTCCGTAAGGCCATGCCACAGATTGAAGCCTTGGTAGAGGCCATCGAGTCGAGGATGAAACGGGGTGGGAGACTCTTCTATGTGGGAGCAGGCACCAGTGGACGTTTGGGTGTGCTCGATGCCAGTGAACTGCCTCCTACCTTCGGCATTTCCGAAGACTGGGTGGTGGGTATCATTGCTGGTGGCGACGAGGCTTTGCGCCATGCGGTGGAGAAGGCCGAGGACAACGAGGAGCAGGGCTGGCGCGACATACTGGCCTATCATCCTGACGCTGACGACTGTGTCATCGGCATTGCAGCCTCAGGTACTACTCCCTATGTCGTAGGGGCCGTCAGACAAGCTAAGGAGAACGGTTTGCTCACGGGTTGCATCACCAGCAACCCAGATACCCCTCTGGCCATAGCCTCAGACTATCCCGTCGAGACCATTGTGGGTCCGGAGTTCGTCACAGGCTCCAGTCGCATGAAGAGTGGAACGGCACAGAAGATGGTGCTCAATATGATCTCTACCGCCCTGATGATCCGTATGGGACATGTCGAGGGCAACCGTATGGTCAGGATGCAACTGACGAACGCCAAGTTGGTGGATCGTGGCACACGGATGATCCAGGAGTCGACAGGTCTCTCCTACGACGAAGCCCGCCAGCGTCTGCTCGATGCAGGCAGTGTCGACCGTGCCCTGAAGAA
>Ga0310786_10009396_pt1 | contig 12418 bp, 4 predicted proteins | sample AusTroGonzalo_MG_FD_203881 | JGI IMG/M metagenome (GOLD analysis project Ga0310786, IMG submission 203881) | Bovine rumen microbial communities from tropical cattle in Woodstock, Queensland, Australia - Gonzalo_03 (v2) (version 2) | ecosystem: Host-associated > Mammals > Digestive system >...
CTTCCTCTTTTGCCTCGCGGCTGCGTCCCTCCACGTGCATATTGGTAACGTTGAAACTCTTGCGGCGTTCAAACGTGATGCTGCGGTCGCGGATTTCGTCTTTTTCGGAACGTGAGAGATTTGGGTTGTTGAGTGTCTCGCGGAGTTCGATGTCGGGGTCGAGCGGATTGTAGCGGGGAATCTCATAGTTTTCGGAATAACCGAAATAGACAGGCACTCTCACGCCGTAGTCGTTGTTGAAAAACTTTCCTACCTGAAGCTGCGAAGTGATGTCGTACTGGTAGACTGTTTCCTGATACCGCTCCCCTACCCTCTTTTCGATACTTCCGAAACCGGGCGTGTGCATATATCCCGAAATGGCGACGTTAGCCAAGTCGGCCATCTGGAGCTCCACCTTGCTCTTGGCAGCCCATCCGCCGTCCTCGTTGAAATCGGTGAGACGGAGTTCGTTGACCCAGATTTCGGCGGTTTTGGAGAGTCCGTCGTCGGTAAACATATTGTTGTCCTGTGATGGGTTGCGGACACCTATCATAATAGTCTTGATATTGCTGACATTGGGATTTCCCATAACGGTGATACGCTTGCCGTCGTCGTAGGTTACGGTGTAAGGCATCGAAACCGAAACTGTGGAACCGGCTTCGCGGGCGGCGTTGTTGCGGCTTATCTTGACATCCTGCAACTGCTCAAAAACCACCTCCACATTGTTTTCGTATGGCCATACAGCGAGACGTCCGTTGTCGTCGTTGGCATAATATCCTTCGGGAGTAACTTTCAAAGGAATCTCGTATTCGTAGTAATTCTCCTTATAGTCGGAGCCGAGACGTACAAAAAGGTTCAAGTCATTGTCGTTAAGCACCTGACCTGCTGGCTGTTCCTCGTGAACAAACATTTTAAGTTTCTTGTACTGGCGAAGGTCGAGCACCGCTGTTTTGTAAGCTGCCACCGCCTGACCGTCGTGAAGGTTGGTAACGTGGAGAGCCATCGACTTCTCGTCCTCTTCCACCACCTGGTTGGTCTGATAGTCGCGCTCACGGTCGATGCCAGGAGGAAGGAGATAGTTGACGGGAGTTTTGCTGCCGTTTTCCTCGAGGCTTACGGTGGAGATGTCCAAAAGTCCGTCGCTGTATTGATGGTCGGTAACAATCTCACCGGCGGATGTCATGGCGGCGTTGTATTTGCGCCATTCGCCACGCACGTGGTTCATCTCGGCAAAACGCAGGATAATGTCTTTTTTGGCGTTGGTAAGGAACAAACGTAAAAATCTAATCGACTTGAAATCCGAGATAGAGCCAACAATGCTGTCGGGTTCGTAAATCGGCACTTTAAACTGATACCACTTTACAGTCTCGGTTTTGCCGTTTACAGTCTTTACATTGCTCTCTATCATGTCGGTGATGTAGTTCTGTCCCACCTGCATCTGGTCGGGCGAAATATGAACCCGGTATTGGTAGTAAGACTCTGTTTCGCTGAGCGTGTTGTCGAGGTTGATGTCCTCCACGTCGGGGTAACGGTCTTTGATGGTGCTGTAGCTTGACGAGCTGCTGAAGTCGCGCGAGTTGCCCTGAGTGCCGTTGTAATATTTGTAACGCTCGGCGATTGAAAGCTTCTGCTCGTCGTAATCGGAACCACGGAAAAAGTGGTAGTTGTCGCTTGACGGGTCGTTGTAGGCGTCGGCGTAGGCTTTCGACGATGTGCCGTAGACATTGGATATACGCTCCAAGAAATTATTGTGGAACGAGCGTTCCTGATCGTCGTCCAAACCGTCGAAACCGAGGTCTTGAACATCTTTAGCGCCGTTGGAATTGTCAAAAGCGTTTACGAGGAAAGTCTTGTTGGAAACCAAGCCCCAAGCGGTGGTGTCGATAAACTGCGGGTCGGAGGGATAAGGCAGACCGTTCTCGAAACTCTTGCGCGAATCTTTAAGCACGTCTTCCGACACATTGCCGAGGTTGAAGTAGAGGTCAGCGCCCATGTCGTCCTGCTCGTAAATAAAGGGGTCAAGCATCCAAAACTCAAGGTACTCAATGTTCGATGCCTCAAAGTCGGTGGTGGTGAGCTGACGCATGATGCCGCCCCAGCGTTTCGACGGATTTTTAAGACTACCGTCCTCGTTGATACCGGCGGAGACACCCGGCTCGCCTTCCACGTCGTAGTTGTAAGGTCCGCGCTCGGTGGGATAGTAAGCGAGGTTGAGAATTGTTAGCTGTGTGGAAATTCCGCTGATAGACTGCGCGTTTGGGAAAATCTCACGTTCGTAAACCGCACGGATGTAGTGGTTGCTCTGGTCGTCTTTAGTAATATAAGAAGGTGTGATGCCGTAGCTGCTGGTGCTTGTTCCCTGCAAATCGGAAAGGACGTTGTACCACGAAAGCAATGCACGGTTGTAGCCATAGCGGAGGTCGTTGTTGAATCCAGCCTCGGGAAACCTTCTGGATCCGCCCGGCGTGGATGCCAATACCCACTGCGAAACCGACTTGACATCAATCTTGGTCTGCGCACTCTCAAAATCGTCGATATAGCAAGTTCCAGCCTTGTCGATAGAGCGGCTGTGTCCGGGAATCAACTGTGCAAACTCGCCCTCGAAACTCAGGCGCGACTCCGACTTGGTGCTAATCAACGGCAGACGGTCTATCGCCTTGGTAAGTCCGGGCAAAGGCAGCGAGTAGCGCGTATCCAATCCCCAGATGGTGTTTTTGATAGGCTCGTTGCCAAAACTTACTTTGTTGGTAAGTGTCTTTTCGGAAAGGCGCATCAATGTGCCGCCTATATTGAAATTCTTATTAAACTGATAGTTCAAGTGAGTACCCATAAGTGTCTTGGTGGTAGAGTTAAAAGTTGTGTTGCTCTCTACCGTAACGAGGATTTTGTTTCCCGAGGAAAGAATCGACTCGTTGAGAATTTTCACCGAACCCAAAAGATAATCGACTGAATAATCGCTGCCCTCTTTCAGCTGCATTCCGCCGCAAGTAACCTTTACCGAGCCTTCGGGAATGTTCATAGCGTCGAGAGAAATCTCACTGCCCGACGACGACTTGTATTTACCTGTGATATAGAACTTGTCGCGCTCGGCGTTCTGCTTGGCGATAGTCTTGGTACTGTCGTAAAGCTGCTTGAAACAGTATTGTGCGGCATCACCGGCGTTGTTGATTTTTGATTCGAGATACGAACCGAAAGGCTCAAGCATAGGGAGATAAACACGGCCCTTCTCGGCGTTGATAGTCACGCCGTCGATAAAGTCGAAAATACCGTCGGGAGTGGATTCGAGCTGGGTGTTAGTGTTGTCGAGGTTCATCACGCGCAAAAGCACCTTGCCGTCGATGTCGCCAGCGTTGATATAGTTGAGCTCCGTGCCAGTCTTGTCGTTGTGGTATTTGATATGAAGGCGGAAATTATCCCTGTCCACCTGATAAGCGTTGAGCGAATATACGTTTTTCATCATAAGCTTCCAGTTTGGCAGAGCAGGCGAGAAACTTGTTCCGCGAAGAAGTTTCAGAATCAAAGTCTGCGACGGCTGCACCTCGCTGCTAAACTCGCCCACCTTGTAGGTCTTGCCACGGTATGTATATTCGTAAGCCACAGCCAGCACCTCATCGTCCTGAAGAGCAGAGTTCAAAGAGATAAAGCCGAGCTGCGAGTTGAAAGAAAACTCGTTGGTGCCGAGCTTGCGGGCGTTGCCGATTTTCTCGTAGTCAGTGCCCGGCTCAAACCTGCCGTTGAGAGTGCTTGTGATAGAATTAATATCGCGCACCGCCTTGTACGAACCGGTAAGTATGGCGTAAAGGTTGTTGGCGTCGTTGGCGGGAAGTCCCGTGGAAGTGCTTGCATTATGCACGGCTGAACGGTTGTAAATCTCGGTAGGTTCGCCCAAGTCCAAGAAAGCTGCGGAGTTTCTGGTGTTCTCAGTAACGAGCTTCTTGTTGGTTACCCATACCTCGATGTTGGTAATGGTGATACCCGAAGATATAAGGGGGAGGTTTGCCAAAGCCCTCTCGTAATTGTTGCGGAAAAAGTGGTTGAGGAAAAAGTGACGGTTAGCCTCGTAGTCGCTCGCCTGAATACGGAACTCGTTGGTAACAGCTCCGGCGTTAACCTCGATGGTCTTGGTTTCGCCCTTCTGCTGCGAAAGCACGGCTGTGGCGGTAAGTCGTCCGAACTTCAAGTCGGTCTTGACACCAAACAACGTAGAGCTTCCCTGGATAAGCGTTCCCTCCAAAGGCATCGACACGTTGCCAAACTCAATGCGCTGGATAATTTCGTCGTCGTGACCCACATATTCGATATTCTGCTTGTTCTCAAACTCGAAAGTGGCCTCGGTGTTGTAGTTGATGCCCACCTTCATCTTGTCGCCGATAGTGCCGGTAACGCCAACCTGCATATTCATGTCGAAATCAAAAGAGACATCGTTCCTCTGTTTTTTGGGCAGGGTGAAGTTGTCGATTTTTGAAATGTCAACGCCGCACGTTACCATCACGTTGCCCTGCGCCTTGATGTCGATTACGTTAGTTCCGAAAATTCTGTCGAAACCGCGTATGTCAACATTGATACGGGGATTGAGGTAACGCTCAAGACCTGTACGGCTGCCGTTGTCGCCACGTGCGCTCTGCATGAGCATCTGCTGCCTCCAGTATTCGCGCATCTCGGTACGGTTTTGCGACGAGTCGTAATCGTGCTGGTCAACGCTCACAGGATGTCCGTTGTCTAATCCGCCGATTTTCTGCTGGGTGGTGTACGAACCGGTCTTGTAATCATATTCGGTTTGCGACTGTACATTGTCGGGATTCTTGAGCTGGATAGGCGAATTTCTGCGCTCACGGTTGGTGAGGCGGTCGGTGTCGCCGTCAATTTTTGGTTTAGAAAAAAGTAAAGCGGAATCGTCACCCATGATGTCGTCAAAATTCACAACACCCGACGCAAAAACCGATGCTGCGAAAATCGTTACCACAGATGCCAGTCCGAGAGATTTTTTGATTAGTTTCACACTGCAAATAATTAATAGTTAGTCAATTTTATTAAAAGTCAGACACTCCTTAAAGCTAATTTGATCAAATCCTCAGCCGAGAGCGAAGGATTGTGCTTGAGAGCCGCGTCCACAGCCTTCTCCGCCGCCGCCTTCTGGTAGCCGAGCATCACAAGAGCTGCAAGAGCCTCGTCGCGGTGCATATTCTGCGGCGAAACAGAGGTTACGCCCGCAACCGTCGCACCAGATTTCTTTATTTTGTCTTTCAAGTCGATGACGATACGCTGGGCGGTTTTCGGGCCTATGCCCTTCACCTTGCCTATAAGCTTGGCATCCTCCTGAATCACGGCGTTCTGCAGTTCCACAGGACTCATCGACGAGAGCACCACCCTCGCCGTGTTAGGACCTACGCCCGAAACATCTATCAACATACGGAACACCTCGCGTTCAAACGCGTCGGCAAATCCGAATAGTATGTTGGCATCCTCGCGAATAACCTGATGAATCAAAACCTTGCAGTCGCTCTTGCCCTCAAGAGCCGAAAATGTGTTGAGCGAAATATTTACAAGCCACCCTATGCCGTTGTTGTCGATTACCGCATACGAAGGCGTAAGTTCCGCTAATTTTCCTGTAATATATTCGTACATAATAATATAATCATAAAAGTCCGTTTTCGATACGGACAATAATATCTTCAATCATTTTGTCCTCCTCGTCGGCATCGTACTCCGACTTCAGGTTCGACCCGAAAAGCCTTGCCACGCCCTGCCACAGAAACGCGCTGAATCCGCCCTTCAGCTCCTGAATCACCTGATAAGTGGTGTTGCCAGTCTCGCGGTCGACAAGCTTTATCAATATCTTACCCTGCGAGATGGTCAGGTGGATAAGCTCGTCCTCAAACTGGTCGCGGAGCTCCTGCTCCTTTTTCTTGATAAACGCCTTGCGGTCCGAATCGTCGGTCAAAACTTTCAGGCTGTCCTCTATTTCGGCGTAAACCTTGCGGATAAGCACCGAATAGGGATACACCCTCTTGACATTATAAAGCAGTTTGGAGTACATCTGCTGCTGGCGCTTGGTCTTGAAAACATACGGCGGACGAGCCAACGCTGGACGGAACTCCTTAATCAATACCGTATCCGAACCCTCCAGCCGGTATGGAAGCCACTGCACACTATTGCGGCGTTCTTCGTCCTCGATAGCGCGATACTCATCAAAGGTGATGATACGCTGTGCCCATGCAGAGCCAACAAAAAACATTAACAATATAAATAACAACAGCCGTTTCATGTCTTTCAAATTTTAAACGCAATAATAAAACTACAAAAGTAAACATTATTTTTACCTTTGCACCCATAAAATACTAAAATTAAAACACAACACATGAAAAAAATATTGCCCTTGAAACTCCAAAAAGGCGACAAAGTGGGTATAATTGCCCCTGCCGGCCCTATCACCGACAAGCAAAGACGCATTGCCGAGGCTAAAGTACTGAAAGCCGGATATATACCTGTAACTCACGGCGATATTACAAGCAAATTGGGGTATCTTGCAGGCAGCGACGAATACCGCGCAGAACAGATTAATACCCTATTCGCAGACAAAAGTGTTAAAGCAATATTAGCTGCCCGAGGGGGCTACGGATGCACAAGGATATTAGACAAGATAGACTACGACATCATCAGGGAAAATCCCAAGATAATAGGCGGTTACAGCGACCTCACAGCCCTGATTTGCGCCATTTACAAAAAAACAGGCATGGTAACATTCCACTCGTCGATGCTTGTTCCCGACGAAACCGACTACTCAAAAAATAGCATGTGGGACATATTTGAGAACGGCGGCAAAGGATACCGCATCCGCTGCGAAGATAGAAAAAAATATAGCAACGACATATCTTCGCAAGAGCCAACTATCTTAAAATCAGGCAAATGTAGTGGGACTCTTTTTGGTGGTAATTTAACTTTACTTGAATCGCTCTTAGACACCGAATACGATTTCAACCTTAATAATAAAATATTGTTTCTCGAAGAGATCAACGAGCCGCCCTACAAGGTAGACCGAATGCTCACGCACCTGCGCAACGCCGGCAAACTCAAAGGTGTAAAAGGCATTATTTTCGGAATCCTCAAAGGCTGCGAAGCGCAAGGCAACGAATCGCTCTCGCTCGACTACGTTATCAACGATTTTATCCAAGACCTCCACATCCCCGTGGTAAAAAACTTCACCTTCGGCCACGTGGCTTCAAGATGCACTTTCCCGATTGGGGTTAAAGCGGCGATGGATACAGAGAAAATGGAGGTGAGGCTGTTAGAAAAATGTGTGGAGTAAGACCGCTCAAAACACAAAAAAAGCCGCAAGAATTTGAAGTTTTCTTGCGGCTTTTTTATTTATTAGGCAACACTATTGTATCAATACTTTTTGCGAAACCTTGCCGGTTTTTACGATGTAAACGCCCGGGTTGGAGATACGGATTTCGGTGCGCGACGATTCGGGTGATACTATTTTGGTTGTAACGCCCGAAGATCTGATAACAAAGATGTCCTCATCGGCATTGTCGACCACAATGCTGTTGGAATAGTTCCAGATGCGGACATTGCTGTTGGAAACCTCGGATACGGGTGTCGGCGGATTGTCGGGGTTGTCAGGCATTTTGATTTGGTCAACGCCCGGAAGCACGCCGGTAAGGTCGAACACTTCCAAAACAAACTCGGATGGTGCGCCTTCTACCAAAGATTTAGCCACATCGCCAGACTTAAACTCGAGCAATGTCCTTGCCTGAGCGTCGGTGTTGTCGGGATTTTCGGTAAGGTAGTAGCAGTTTTGCACGTTTTCGGAAGCCACGCCGCTCACGCCCTGCTCCTCGCCGCCGGTAGTGGTGGCCTTGCCCACGCTGTAGCTGTTGGCTATCACGCCATCTTTTGAAACTGCACCTGTTATTGCGCCCACGTTTTCGTTGCCTTGCACTATGGATGTGTTGTAGCAGTTGAGGATAGTGCCTTCGTTGTTGCCGCAGATTGCGCCCACGTTTTCGTCGCCTTTGAGGTACGAGTCTTCCACACCTACGTTCTTTACCACGCCATCTTCGGAAACCGTGCCGAACAGACCCACATTGTCGTCGGTATTGCTGTTGACATAAAGACCCGACACTGAGTGTCCATCGCCGTTGAAAGTTCCCTCGAAGGGGTTTTCGGGAGTGCCTATGGGCTGCCATTCTATCAAACCAAACTCATCGTTGTCTTTTTTGGCGAGCGAGAGGCGGCTGAGGCAGTCGGCGTTAATCACGATGTCCTGTGTGAGTACGGCGTTGATTTTAGTGTTTCCGTTGTTTACTTGGGTGATAAACCAATAGAGATGCTCGGGGGTGGCAAGCTGGTAAACGCCGTCTTTAAGCTCGGGGGTAAGGGCGGCAGTCTGGGCATTTTCCGAAACATAGACGCTCATACTTAGCGAAAACTCCTTGTATTTAAGGGCAACCCGCTGAGGGCCTATCTTGTTAGCGTCGAAAATCAATTGATTAAGGTCGCCGAATGAGATTTCTTCCGTAGAACCGTCGTCGCAGGTCAGTGTGAGTTTTCCGGTCTCCACGTCAAATTGCTCACCCTTAACATACTGAGTTTTTGGGAATTTTGAAATTGTAAGCGAAACAGGCTCAGCCTTGGCGGTGTTGGTAACGGTTACGTCCACGGCATCGGCACAGTCGTCGTTCTGCAGCACCCATTTAAACTTGTTGACACCTTCACGGAGATGGCGTGCCATGGTTTCGGTGCTGCTTGCGTTGTCGAGAGCAGCAGCAGGAGACGACTCAACTATCTGCCAGTAATGCTGTGTGGCGTTGGCAGGAGGTTCGTTGGCAACAAGCAGCACGCTCGAATTGTCGGTAGTAAGTTTCTCCTCTTTTACCGAGGGATTAAGGGACTGGTTTACTACAAGCATCGAGTTTTCAGAGATGCACTGATCATAGTTGTTGTGAAAAATTGTCAGCCAAACAGTTGTCTCGCCCAAATCCAAATCAGTAACTGTAATGGAGGACGAATTGTCGTTTGCGATTTTTCCGCTGCTCAAACTCCACACATACGAATAGTTAGGGTTGGTATAGCACGACAAATCAATAACGTCGGCACAGGTAACAAAACGGTTGCCTTGTCCCACCTGAGTAAAGAGAACAACGGGCTTATCGTTTGTGATTATCACATTGTCTTCACCGATTGTTTGTTCGCCTTGGGTAACAGTCCAAGTAAGCGAGACAGATTCGCCGTCGGGAATACCGCGGACAGTGGTATGAGGATCATGCGGGTCGTCGAAAGTAACTTTGCCGGTAGGGTCTGTCCACGTACCTTCCGCACCTGCCATCATAGCAGCAGAAAGTTTTGCCGTTCTGCCGCAGATTGTCTGGTCAGGTCCCGCCTCAACCTGCGCGGAAACATTTCCATAAGTAAAACATAGCGCGGAAAACGCCAAAATGAGTTTAGCTTTAGATGTAGTTTTCATATACTATCAAATTAAAGATTGCTATTAGATTAATTGTCGAAAACGCAAATATAATAAAAAATAAAAAAAGCCGCAATTTCTGCGGCCTTTTTTAATATCTCAGAGGATTTTTATTGTATCAAAACCTTCTTGGAAACCTTGCCGGTCTTAACAATGTAAATACCCGGGTTGGAGATGCTGATTTCGATGCGCGACGATTCGGGTGATGCCTTCTTGATAGTTGTGCCAGAAAGCGAAATCACGTAGATGTCCTTATCGGCATCTTCTACAAAAATAGTGTTAGCATAGCTCCAGATGCGTACATTGCTGTTGGAAACCTCGGATACGGGTGTTTCGGGATTCTCGGGGTTCTCTGGATTTTCTGGATTTTCTGGATTCTCCGGGTTTTCAGGATTCTCGGGATTTTCGGGATTTTCCGGCTCTTCGGGTTCGGGTTCTGGGATTGGATCTGAAATCGTGATATCCTCTACGCCGGGGAGAACAACGTCGATGTTGAATACTTCCAAAACATAGACGGGATCATTTTCTTTTTCCTCAGCCAATTTTTTTGCACCTTCAACAAGAGTTTTAGCCACCTCGCCAGATTTGAATTCGGAAGCTACTTTGGCCTGAGTGTCTTTGTTGTTAGCCTTCTCGGTGATGTAGAAACAGTTTTGAACCTTCTCCGACGCTACGCCGCTCACGCCTTTCTCCTCGCCTTTGGTGGTGGAGGCCTTGCCTACGCTGTAGCTGTTGGCTACTACCGCCTCTTTTGTCACAGAGCCGGTTATCGCGCCTACGTTGTCGTTGCCTTGGATAATGGATGTGTTGAAGCAGTTGGTGATAGTGCCTTCGTTGCTTCCGCACAACGCGCCCACGTTCTCGTCGCCTTTGATGTACGAGTCCACAACGCCGACGTTGGTAATTGTTCCAGTCTCAGCTACTGCGCCAAAAAGTCCCACATTATTCTCGGTATTGCTGTTGATATAAAGTCCAGAAATAGTGTATCCCTGACCGTTGAACGAGCCTTCGAACGGGTTGTCGAGCGTGCCAATAGGCTGCCATTCTATCAGCTCGAACTCGTCGTTATCCTTTTTGGTGAGCGACAGGCGGTCGAGGCAATTCTGGTTAATCACGATATCCTGAGTAAGCGCGGCATCAAGCTTGGTGTTGCCATTGTTTACCTGATTGATGAACCAGAAGAGTTGTTCGGGGGAAGAAATCTGGTTTACACCGTTCTCCTGCTCGGGAATCATCTGGCTGATTTTCTCTTGTTCAACTATTGTGATAGAGAGTGTGGCAGTAACACCCTTGTAGGTGATTAGTACTTTCTTCGGGCCTATCTTTTCGGAGTCGAAACCCGAAACAGTGGCATTGTCGATGTCGACATCTTCGGTGCTGAGGTCGCTGTATTCCAAAAGGAGCGCGCCGCCTGTAAAGTCAAATTCCTCGTCCACTGCGTACTGAAGTTTGGGAAGGGCGGTGATTTTGAGTGCTTTAGGAAGCAACTGAATTTCAAACTCCTTGGTTATCGAGCCTGTGTAGTTGCCCATGCCGGTGAGGGTGGCAGTACCAGTGCCGATTTCCACATTGTCGGCATACGATATGACGTAGTCAGTGCCAGCCACGAGGGTAGAATCACCGAAAGTAACATCAAAATCAGGATAAAGCGGGAAGCCGGTGTATCCTACGGGAGACTGAACAGGGTCAGCTAGCACGTCGGTAAACGGAGCTTGCAAAATAGTGAACGAAGCGTCGAAACTGAACTCGATATCGGAATCCTCACTGTTCTCAACTTTGATTAAAGCTGTTCCGGCGTTGGTGTTGTCGGTGTAGGTAACAATGTAGTTCGACTCATCCATAGGATTGTCGCCGAGCATCACCACTACGGCGGGCTTAATAGCAGCACCGCTGTAAGTGAACTCCTGTCCAGGCTCAAAGCTGAGGTAAGGCTTTTGGGGTTCGAGGATTGTGAACTCTTTGGAAACCGAGCCTTTGTAGTTGCCTTTGGCAGTTACAATCGCCTTGGCTGTGCCTACTTCCACATTGTCGGCATACTCTACAGTGTAGTCTACGTCGGGTGTGAGGGTTACGCCGCCGTTAGATACCGACAGCGATGGGGTCAAGGGGTCGCCAGTGTAGCGCAGTTGCGAAAGCGCAAATTCCAACACAACATTCTCTATCGACATCGGCAATATTGTCAGCTTGCCCGGTTCGTAGGAAAATTCGTAGTTGGTGGCTTGGAGACCTCTCGGGGTAATGCTGTATTCACCTATTTCGTCGCCAGGATGGTAGCCGAAATCGAACTTAAGTGTGCCTTTCAACACGCGTTCGTCATCGTCGCCCAAAAAGCCCGAATAAATTACACTGTCCTTCTCAAGCATTTTGCCGTAGTTAACACAAGTGTCGAGGGCGGTAACGGTGAGGAGGGCTTTTCCGATAGTGAAATTGCCTTCAAAAGTGCCTAAGGAGTAGTTATATCCTGATTTGCCTGTTACAATTACAGAGGCTGTACCGGCATTGGTGTTGTTGCTGTATTCAAAGGTGTATTGTTCGGATGGAATGGTCTCCTCTCCTACTTTTACTGTAAACGAAGGTTCTATCGGCGAGCCGGTGTAAGTGTAGGAAGTCTCCTCAAACTCACAGACAGCATCAACGATGTTAGATTCTATTGTGAACTCTTTTTCCAAAACGCCTGTGTAGTTGCCCTTGCCTGTTATAGTCGCATTGGCTGTGCCTATGTTCACATTGTTTTCGCACTCTAAGGTATAGTCAGTACCTGCTATGAGGGTTACGCCGCCGTCGTAAACCGACAATTCAGGAGTCTGAGCTTCGCCAGTATAGGGCAGTCCGGAGAGAGCAAACTCTACTGTGGCGTTCTCGATAGACTTGGGGTTGACAACCAGCTTGCCCGGAACGTAGGTGATTTTGTAATTGTCTGCATCAAGACCCTTGGGGGTGATGGTGTACTCGCCAACGTTGTCGCCGAGATTG
>Ga0310786_10009398_pt1 | contig 12416 bp, 7 predicted proteins | sample AusTroGonzalo_MG_FD_203881 | JGI IMG/M metagenome (GOLD analysis project Ga0310786, IMG submission 203881) | Bovine rumen microbial communities from tropical cattle in Woodstock, Queensland, Australia - Gonzalo_03 (v2) (version 2) | ecosystem: Host-associated > Mammals > Digestive system >...
CCGCCGCCCACACCGATAACCTTGATTATCTTACGTGATTCAGTAGGGAAATCAAACGGAAGAATCCCATTCTCCTCAAAATCTTTAATGTCCTGGTTCATAGTCACAATCAATTATCAGTGTTCTCTGATTTAGGTTCCTTATCCTCTTTGTCATCAAAGAAGTTCTCACCCATATTCATAAAGTTATCATACCAACGTTTGAACACGCTAGGCTTTTTCTCTTTCTTCTTAGTTTCAGCCTCCTCTTCCTTAGCTGCTTCCTCCTCCTTTCTGGCCGCAGCCTCCTCACGTTCCTGTTGCTCCTTGCGGTCGCGCTCCTCCTGGGCACTCTCACCTTCTTCTGTAAACAGACTCTGCTGGACAACCTTATTCTGATCCTCTGCTGTAAGGTTTTCTATCTCATCCATCTTAGGCAACGGTTCCAGCAGTTCGCAACAGCTTTCATCACCCTTGGCCAGGACTGACAGAAGAGCCAATTGGGAACCGTCACCGCGTTTCCATCTGGATTCAGCCCAAACCACACCGCAGGCAGGCTCTAATACTATACGCGGCTTACGCATGGAAGGCATCAGTTTTATGAATATCTGATCCAGCTGGCGCAATTGTGAACCGCCACCGGTCAGCACTACTCCGGCATACAGGACCTCACCATATCCTGAAGCCTTAATCTGAGAGTAAACATTACGTATTATCTCCTCATTTCTGGCTTCAATTATATCACCTATATTCTTCAAAGAGATCGAATGGTCATTGACATTGATTGTCTCACCTGAATCCTGACTGCCTATAAGATTGCAAAGTCCATAAGCGCACTTTAGCTGTTCAGCCTGATCAAGCTCTATCTTGAGTATTGACGACAGGTCACGGGTAATAAGCGCACTGCCCAACGGGATAACCCTTAGGTAGCGTAACAGACCATTCTTATAGACCGATACGGTAGTGGTATCTGCACCGTAATCCACCAGGGCGCAACCCTGCTGAAGGTCATCTTCTGTTAGCACCGCCTCAGCCTGTGCCATGGGAGCTACATAGCCGTCAACAATCTCCACTTGGGCTGCCATGAAACACTGTGCTATATAATCAGCCACCTGTTTCTTGAGCAGGATATTCAGATAGCTACCATTCAATGAGCGGCATGCTACGCCCATAGGGTCAGTCTCAGTACCACGTTTATTATCAACGATATACTCCTGTGACTCCTGAAACAGGTTCACATAACCGTCATAATCTATCTCACTGCACTGCTGGAACATATCATCCAGTACCTCCTGGCTTACCACAGTCTCCTCATCAAATTTATGCTCCACCTTGCTTATTACAGACCTGAGCCCTTTGGCGTTATAGCCCACATAGACCTTTTCTATCTTGCCAGACAGGATTGTGTTAAGCCTTTCCACCACCTCCGCTATAGCATTGGCAGTCTTGTCCAGATTATAAACAGCACCATGCCTTATGCAGGATGATGATGGCACGCTGGCATACGCCAGAACCTTGAGAGAACCGTCATACATCTTCTGACCGGCCACTCCTGAGATCTTGGATGAACCAAGCTCAATAGCAACAATTACTTTGTCGTTTCCCATTTATCTCATTTTCGTTTCTTACACACAACCTGATTCTCATAGGCCACACTTATGGAACGATACTTGTTCCAACCCACATTGTCAAGCCCCTTCTCATAAAAATTCATCAGACGCTCCAGCTTATCCTCCACTTTATCAGCAGAACCCAGAATAAGCAGATGGTCACCCACTCTGGGCACCAGTTCAATCTGCCTGTCTGAGGTTACGTTTATCTGCTCCACCTGTGCTTTCCAGAATTCTGAACGGTCTATGGCACGTACCACCTCAAGCAGTTCCTGTGATGCAAACTGTCTGTCAATATATCCCGTGGCAACAGGTAGCTGTACTGCCAATGAATGCTGTGACAGTATCTCACCGTGGCTGTCCACATAAAAATCCTGGCCACGGTTATTGAGGACACGCACCAGAGGCACCTTACCTGACAGGTTTATCCTTAGCATATCACCGCTTGTCTTATAACATTGCGCCTCACCCACCAGCGGATGCTGTGACATTATATTTTCAATTGCCTCCACATCTACAGCATCAAGCGGAATTCCCACAGGATCCAATGAATGTTCCTTGAGCAGATTCATAACCATATTCTCATCTATCAGGTCAAAATGAAGGCTGTCCGTAATGTGCAAGTCAATGCCGGCACACAGACGGGTATCCTCATGACGCTTGGTCATGGACATAACGGAGAATGCCAGATAACCTGCCAGCAGAATCACTGATAATATGGATAGAATCTTCCTTACCACCTTTTACTTGAGAATGCCTGTTATTGTTTCAACGTAATCTTCCAGATCACCTGCACCAAGAGTAACCAGGACCTCTATCTGATCCTTTATAGACTCCACTAGTTCAGGCACCTGATTTCTGGATATTATGCCCTTGCATACTCCCGGTTTCATATTGTCAGCCAGAAGGTTACTTGTCACTCCCGGTATGGGTTGTTCACGCGCAGGGTAAATCTCCAGAAGCCAGACCTCATCAAACAGCGAGAGACTCTCTGCAAACTCGTTGTAGAAATCTCTTGTACGCGTATATAGATGCGGCTGGAATATGCAAGTTATCTTACGGTCTGCATAAAGCTTGCGCAGTGACAGGGCGCACTGGCGAATCTCCTCCGGATGATGCGCATAATCACTTAGATAGACCTTATCAGCAGTCTTTACATGAAAATCAAAGCGGCGGTCACATCCACGGAATGTTGCTATACGTTCACGGATCACATCATCCGATGCACCACTCAACTGTGCCATAGCCATTGCAGCCACCGCATTCTCCACATTGATAGGGATGGGCACGCCCAGTTCAACATCAGCAATACTGCCTAATGGGGAGATATAATCAAACTTGAGTTCACCATTGCCAATCCTGATATTTGCAGCATGGAATGTTCCCTCATCCAGTCCATATGTATGGAGGTTCACTCCGTCCTGGAGTTGCGGCTTTATCTTCTCCTCCAATCCCACATGCAGTATAAGATCACCACCCGGCTTGATGAGTGAGGTATATTTACGGAAACTCTCCACGTATGCCTCATACGTACCGTAGATATCCAGATGATCGGCATCAACTGCCGTGATGACAGACCGCAGGGGTGTAAGATGATGGAATGAACGGTCAAACTCATCGGCCTCAATAACCACGCGACGGCTGTTATTGCTTACCATCAGGTTACTGCCTATGTTCTTGAGTATTCCACCCAGGAACGCATTGCATCCCTCCGGAGTGCCGTCAAGGATATGTGCTACCATTGATGAAGTGGTGGTCTTGCCGTGTGTTCCTGCCACGCACAGGCCGTCAAGAGAACGCGTCAAAGTACCCAGTACCTGGGCGCGTTTCTGCACGTCAAAGCAACGCATGTTAAACCAACGCAGTATCTTGTTATCAGCCGGTATGGCCGGTGTATAGACCACAAGCGTCGATGCAGGATCCCTAAAGCATTCATCCACCTTGTTCACGTCATCCTCAAAACCGATCCTGGCACCCTCCTTTATCAGAGCCGATGTAAGATCCGTAGAGGTCTTGTCATAACCGCCCACCCGGCAGCCACGATTCAGAAAGTAGCGGACAAGAGCACTCATGCCAATGCCGCCTGCTCCCACGAAATAGACTGACTTAATATCATCCAGCTTGAGATTTCCACAACCGTAACCGGCCAGTTTGAGTACCTCATTTGCAATCACCTCAGCCGAATCATACATGGCAAGTTTGAGTATATTCTCATGCAACTGTTCCAGACGGGCCTCATCCTTTACCAGATCAACGGCAGCTGGGATAAGTTCCTTACGGGCATCCACATCACGGATATGGATTGCAGCATCCTTATCGGCCAGTGCAAGCGCATTCTTGGTCTGATGATCCTCTGCCACGTTTGGTGACGGTACAAGTATTACCGGCTTGCCCAGCAGGCACAACTCAGAAATAGTTCCTGCACCGGCACGTGATATAACAAGATCAGCTGCGGCGTATGCCTGATCCATATCCTGAACGAACTCCGTAGGATACAGGTTCGATACCTGCGGTTGCTCGGCAAGACGCCGTTTCATCTCCTCATAGTAGAACTTGCCTGTCTGCCATACAAACTGCACATCCTCTGACATGCGTATCAGATCCAGATTAGCCATAACACTCTCGTTAAGAGTGCGTGCACCCAGGCTGCCGCCTACAATGAGCACGATACGCTTGGAAACATCAAGCCCCATCTTTTTAGCAGCCTCCTTGCGGGTTATACCACCTTGAGTAAGGTTGGGACGTACCGGATTTCCGGTCTTGAGAATCTTGTCAGCAGGGAAGAAACGCTCCATACCGTCATAAGCCACACATATACGGGCAGCATTCTTAGCCAGTATTTTGTTGGTTACGCCAGCGTATGAGTTCTGTTCCTGTAACAGAGTAGGTATTCCCATCTTGCCTGCTATGCGCAGCGTAGGACCGCTGGCATAACCGCCCACGCCCACGGCAACCATAGGCTTGAACTGACGGATAATACGGCGTGCCATAGTCTGGCTGCGTATTATCTTGAACAGCACCGCAATGTTCTTGAGCGGATTCTTACGGTCAAAACCGCATATAGGCAGACCTTTTATATCAAATCCGGCAGCCGGAACACGTTGCATCTCCATACGTCCCTGGGCACCCACAAACAGGATCTCCGCATCAGGGTTCAATGATTTGATTGCATGAGCTATTGAGATGGCAGGGAAAATATGTCCTCCTGTACCTCCTCCACTGATTATTATTCTTGGTTTTGTATCCATATTCAGGATTCAGTTATATCATCAAATGATTCTTCACCTTCTATTGGCGTAGGGATATCGGTCTCTGTTCCAAGCACAGATTCCCCACGTGCCTCCTTTTCCAGAGTATTGCTTATGCCAAGCAACATACCTATGCAGAAACTTGTCATAAGCACAGATGTACCGCCCTTACTTATAAGAGGCAGCGGCTGACCCGTTACGGGGAACAGTCCCACAGCTACAGACATGTTTATAAATGCCTGGAGCCCTATCAGCATCCCCAGTCCCATAGCCAGATATGCCGGATATTTCTCCTTGCATTTGGTTGCTATACGCCCTACCCTGAAGAGCAGTATGACATATACCAACATGACAACTATCCCGCCGGCCATGCCCAACTCCTCTATAATTATAGCATATATAAAGTCACAACTGGCCTCCTGCAGGTAATCACGCTCAACAGAATTACCCGGACCTTTGCCAAGTATATTGCTGGTGGCAATGGCTATGTTGGCATGAGTCTCCTGCGGCTTCTCAGGAGCAACTATTTTGGCATATTCATATGCCGTAGGAGTGCCTTCATTTCCCGGCTGGAAGAAGTCCTGGAGTCTGGCCTGCCATGTAGTGGCACGTGACGGAATTATCCTGGAATCACGTATGGTCTGTGCCGGAACAAACAAAAGTACCACTAATGCTACGATGCCTGCTGCCACCACCACTCCTGACAAAGCCAATATTCGTTTCCAGGCAATACCGCCCAATATCATCATTACAAATATCACTCCGGCCAACAGTAATGCCGTTGAAAGGTTCTCACCTATTATCAGCAGACATACCAGCCCAGTCAGTGCCATTATTTTCCAGAACGTATTGGACTGGCTCAGCTCATCGTCAGGTTTAAGTTTAGAGAGCCAGTATGCCACTGACATGATTACGGCTATCTTTCCCACTTCTGAGGGCTGCAACTGAAAAAATCCTAAATTTATCCAGCGTTCAGCCCCCGATGAGCTGGCACTCTGGACTGACAGTATCCCCAGCAGAATGATTGAGACCGGCACCAGCAGCACAGGGAACAATCTGTACCATTTGTAGTGCAAAAGATGTAGCACATACATAAGGCCTAACCCCATAACAAGATGTACAGTATGCGATATGATGGGAGTCAGAAAACTGCTCTTGCCGAACGTAAGACGGCTGCTTGCACTGAACACCTCAACAAGTGAGATGCAGCACAGCACTACAACCATTGCCCAGATAGTAGCATCACCGTTCAACAGTTGCCTGCGTTCCTTTTTCTCTTCATTTATCTCCATATCGCATATTCCTTTTTTACAGGGCTCTCACGCAAGCCTTGAACTGTTCACCGCGGTCCTCATAGCTCTTGAATAGGTCAAAGCTTGCACAACAGGGGCTGAGCAGTACTATTTCACCCTTATGAGCCATCTTGTAAGCCGCATCCACAGCATCCTTCATTGACTGGACATCGGCCACAGGAAGACCAAAGCTGTCAAAGAAACCGTGCAGTTTCTCATTATGCAGGCCCATATAGACCAGACCGCAGCACTTCTCGCGTACCAGATCAGCTATCTCATTATAATCATTACCCTTATCCTTGCCGCCCAGTATCAATACGCACTTTACGGGCATGCTCTGCAGGGCATACCAGCAGCTGTTCACGTTTGTAGCCTTGGAGTCATTTATAAAGTCTATGCCGTTTACTCTTGTAACGCGTTCCAGACGATGCTCCACGCCCTGGAATGTCTGCAGGGCCTTACGGATGGTCTCACTCTTGATACCGGCGATATTTGCCGATATACCTGCAGCCATTGAGTTGTACAGGTTATGCTTGCCGGTAAGTGCCAGTGACTCCTGCTCCATATTGAAGGAGTACGGCTTGTTGAAATAGAGAGTGCCGTCCTCAACGTATGCAGCCAGATCCTCCTTCTTGGCCTCAGCAAATGGATAGAGGGTAGCCTTTAGTCCGTACTTCTTGAGTTCACGGGTAATGATTGGGTCATCACTCCAATAGACAAATGCATCATCCTTGGTCTGGTTACGTATAACACGCATCTTGGCATCCACATAGTTCTGCATCTCATAGTCATAACGGTCCAGATGATCAGGAGTGATGTTCATGAGGATGGCGATATCAGCCTTGAAATCATACATATTGTCAAGCTGGAAGCTGCTGAGCTCAATCACATAGTAGTCAAAGTTCTTCTCAGCCACCTGCCATGCCAGACTACTGCCTATGTTACCGGCCAAGCCCACGTTCATGCCCGCCATCTTGAAAATATGATAGATGAGTGATGTCGTTGTGGTCTTGCCGTTGGAACCGGTTATGCATATCATCTTGGCGTTGGTATAACGCCCTGCAAACTCAATCTCAGATATGATAGGAGTACCCTGGGCCATGAGTTTCTGTATGATGGGAGCCTCCTTGGGGATGCCAGGACTCTTGATAACCTCATCGGCAGCAAGGATACGCGCCTCTGTGTGCTGTTTCTGCTCCCATTTAATACCACGCAGGTCCAACTCATTACGGTAATGAGCCTTTATCTCTGAGAGGTCCGATACGAACACGTCAAATCCTTTGGCTTTTGCCAATATGGCGGCACCTGTACCGCTCTCACCTGCACCCAGTACTACAATTTTCTTTGTCATTTCAATTATCTTATTTTCAAGGTCAATATTGTAAGCGCAGCAAGACCCAGGCTTATAATCCAGGTCCTGAGCGTTATCTTGGTCTCCAACTGTAACTTGTTGTCATTACCCTTGAACCTCACCGTACTGCCCGGATCGGCCTTAAGAACCTGTTCCATGCTTGTACGGAAATGGTCATGTATAGGGGTACGTTTCCAGATACGCTGATGCACGCCTTTACGCTTGCCTATCTTGTAGTAAAAACGCTGACATATAACTGACACGCTCTCTACCAGGAACACGCCGCACAATATGGGCAAAAGCAGTTCCTTATGTATGCACAGTGCAGCCACGGCTATTATTCCGCCTATGGTAAGGCTGCCCGTATCACCCATGAATATCTGTGCCGGATAGGAGTTGAACCAGAGGAAACCCACCAAGGCACCCACAAATGTGCACAGATAGATTACCACCTCCTGGCTTCCGGGAATGTACATCAGGTCCAGGTGGCTTGCCGCAACAACGTTACTGGATATGTAAGCCAGAATGCCAAGCGTTGCTCCAATGATTGCTGAGTTTCCCGCTGCCATACCGTCCATGCCATCATTGAGGTTGGAACCGTTTGATATAGCTGTCACAATGAACAGCGTAAGCAGTACAAAGAATATCCAACCTGCCGGATACTTGGCCTTTTCACCAAGCCAACTGAAAGCATCGGCATAATTCAGATTATGATTCTTGAAGAACGGGATGGTGGTACGGGTGGATTTGACATCGGGAGTCTTGACCACAATCTCCGTATTATTCTCTATACGTGTCTCAACTTTCTCGTTGATGACCACCTGAGGGCTATAACGGAGTGTAAGGCCCACAATCAGACCTAAAGCCAGCTGTCCGGCCACCTTAACCCAGCCGTTAAGTCCATCCTTGTTCTTACGGAAGGTCTTGATATAGTCATCGGCAAAACCGATGCCACCTAAAATGACTGTGGTTATGATCATCAGCCACATATAGATATTCTTAAGGTCACCTATCAGGAGGCATGGCACCAGGATTGCCACTATTATTATGACGCCTCCCATGGTAGGAACACCCTTCTTGGCTACTCCAAAGGGATCCAGCTTTACATCACGCTGAGTCTCTGATATGTTTTTCCGTTTCAGCACATCAATGAAGTGACTGCCGAACCAGCACGACACCGCAATTGACAGCACTAAGGCAACAACTGCCCTGAATGTCACATACAGGAACAATCCACCACCCGGAATATCTATCCCGGCATTTTTTAAGTATTCAAAGAGACTGTATAGCATTCTTCCAATTGAGAATTTTACGTTTCACTTATCAAAAACACTCGCGGATTACTTCGTGATCGTCAAAATGGTGCTTGACGCCTTTGACGTCCTGATAATCCTCATGGCCCTTGCCTGCCACAAGTATTACATCACCGGCCTGAGCCATCATACACGCGGTACGGATAGCCTCACGGCGGTCAACAATCGTTATCACCTTCTGCATATCCTCTTTGGTAAGACCGGCCAGCATATCATTTATGATATCCTGCGGCTCCTCAAAACGGGGATTATCTGATGTAATGATAACCTTGTCACTGTACTTGACACTCTCCTTTGCCATCAGTGGACGTTTACCTTTGTCACGGTTACCGCCTGCGCCGACTACTGTAATTATCTGTCCTTTGCCATCCAGTACATCCACGATGGTTGTCAAAACGTTGGTAAGTGCATCGGGAGTATGGGCATAATCAACTATGGCGGTAAAGCCTTTGGGTGAGCGTATAGCGTCAAACCTGCCGTTCACAGGCACCAACGTACTCATTACGGTAAGCACCTCCATAGGATCGCGGCCCAGGTTCACGGCTGTACCGTAAACTGCCAGCAGGTTGCTTGCATTGAACTTGCCTATAAACTTTAAGAACACCTCGCGGCCGTTTATCTCAAGCAGCATACCGTCAAAACCTGATTCCAGCAGACGGCCCTTGAAGTCACTCATGCTGCGCAGTGAGTATGTGGTAACCTTTGCCTTCGTGTTCTGTGCCATTACCAGACCGTTCTTGTCATCCAGGTTGGTAACCACAAAAGCCTCCTTGGGCAGATCATCAAAGAACTTCTTCTTGGCCTTCAGGTAGTTCTCAACCGTCTTGTGGTAATCCAGATGATCACGGGTAAGATTTGTGAATATGCCACCTGCATATTTGAGTCCGCCTATGCGTTTCTGTACTATGGCATGTGAGCTGCACTCCATGAACACGTACTTGCAACCCTCATCGGCCATACGGCCCAGAAGACGGTTCAGTGTTACGGCATCGGGAGTGGTATGATCAGCAGGTATCGGCTCTCCGTCTATATAGTTGCATACGGTTGAAACCAGTCCGCATTTGTAACCGAACGCCCGGAACATGTTATATAACAAGGTTGCAATGGTGGTCTTGCCGTTTGTTCCCGTCACACCCACCAGTTTGACCTTGTCGGTAGGATTACCAAAGAACCTGGTAGATACGACACCCACAACATCCTCACAATCCGGCACCTGTATATATGTAACGCCATCTGCAGGCTGCTCAGGCAACACCTCACAAAGCACCGAGCCAGCTCCCAGTTCTACTGCCTTGGGTATGAACTGGTGGCCGTCAACGGTAGTACCGCGCATAGCCACAAACAGACACCCTTTACCCACCTTGCGTGAATCAAGCTGGATGTCAGTAACAGTCACTGCGGTATCACCAACAGTCCTGATAACCTTAAGTCCTGAAACAAGTTCTCCTATTGTCACCATATATCTCACATTGATAATGTCAATTGTATTCTGTCACCCCTGCGGTAACGGGTATTTTTCTGCAGGCTCTGGCTCTTTACCTTGCCCACTCCGCTGATGTTAACCCTCATTCCCATCTTCTCCAACAAATAGAGTGCATCCGATGCTCCCATGCCGCGCACATCAGGAACCAGCCCCTCAGCATACTCCACATGATTCATCACATAACGTCCCGAATCTGAACTTACACTCCCCCAAACAGTATCTGCAACGGCGCGGTCAATGCGGCTCATCAGATTCTTCTTGCCAAGCCCCTTGAGCACGGTACCCGCCTTGGCCAGATCACCCGGCAAGACTTTTGGTATGAACTGACGGGTTGAATCAAATGCCTCCTTCACATCCCTGATGTTACGGTTTGCCATAACCTTCTCTGATATCTCATGGAATACCGGAGCAGCCCAGGTGGCACCACCGGCAGCACCGCCATCAGTACGTATGGAGACTATGCATGAGTACTGCGGATTATCGGCCGGGAAGTATCCGCAGAACGATACCATATGAGTCTGTTTTCCACTCTTATAACCTCCTGAGCCCTGTGAAAGCTGAGCTGTTCCGGTCTTTCCGGCCACAGGGAAATACTTGGAACTTGCATTCTTTCCCGTGCCGTTCTGAACCACATTTTCAAGCAGGAACCTCACTTTTTCAAGCGTTTCATCCTTACACATGTGCCGTTTCACTACCTCAACCGGGAATTCCTGTACTACCTCACCTTCACGGGTTACTTCCGTAACCAGACGTGGAGCCACCATACACCCTCCGTTAGCCACACCATTGTAGAAAGCAAGAGTGTTTATCACAGGCAGCTGGGTGTTATATCCTATTGACATCCAGGGCAGACGGGTAGCATCCCAATAACCGTCACGCTTTATCACCGGAGCAGCAGTTCCTGTAAGCTGAAGGTCAAAATGGGTATTGATGCCCGTACGGCATATTCCATCCACAAAAGCCTGCGGATTATCCTTGTACGCTGCATTTATCAGTTTGGATGTTCCTATGTTACATGAATTCTGGATAATTCCTACCACAGTAAGCCATCCGTAATTCTTGCTTGCATCCGTCATCCGGGCGCCTCCAAAGCCAGTATATAAGCCATGCTCACAGTAAACACTGTCTGTAAGTGAAATCTTGCCGTCATCAAGAGCCACCATCATGGATACGGGCTTGAACGTGGAACCCGGCTCAAACAACTCCTTTACGGCATTGTTCTGTATCTCGCTGAACTGGCCTGATTCCGTCTTGGTAAGACTGGCAATAGCCTTTATATCACCAGTGGGTACTTCCATAAGCACCACTATGCCCGATGCTGCGTTCCTGAATTCAAGCTGCTTACGCAGAGCCACCTCAGCAATGTCCTGCATATCCACATTGATGGTTGTGTGTATGTCACAACCGTCTATCTGGGGGATATCGGCAATCATACGGGTTACATTCTGTACCTTCTCCTGATGACCGCGCCCGGGAACACCACGCAGGAGAGAATCAAATGACAGTTCCAGACCGTTTCTGGCTGAATCCTTGGCCTCAAACATACTCCCGATGGTTCTTGCAGCAAGAGCTCCAAAAGGTTTCTGGCGTGAGATCTTGGACTCGGCACTGAAGAACCACCCCTCATACTTGGGCTTGAGCCATACAGTCTTGGCCAATGACTTATACTGATTGTATGTTATGGGATAAGAGTTACGTGAACCACCAGGCAAAAGCATCCATGAATGGGATTTGGCGGCATGCCCCTTCTCGTAATGTGTAGCAAACTCCTGTACCGAATACTGCGGGAATATCTCATGCATCTGGTGCGCAAACTCTGCCAGGTGCCTTGAGTAGAGTGTATCCTTTCGCTCCTGATCCTTCTTGCCACGAACCTCATCCTTCTCTGCAGTACGGAAATCCAGGAACACACGGTACTGTTTCATACTGCTTGCCAGAAGCAACCCCTCATCACTCAGGATATTACCGCGACGCGGCTCAATCACCCTGTTCACGGGAGTCATGTTCTTGGAAACATCATTCCAGTACTGTCTCTCCCCAAACATGACAAAAGCCATCTTCACTATGATGAATATGCCCCACACCAACATGAGCAGGAACAGAGAGAGGTATTTACGTGACACCCTCTTCTTCTCCTGTGA
>Ga0310786_10009399_pt1 | contig 12414 bp, 12 predicted proteins | sample AusTroGonzalo_MG_FD_203881 | JGI IMG/M metagenome (GOLD analysis project Ga0310786, IMG submission 203881) | Bovine rumen microbial communities from tropical cattle in Woodstock, Queensland, Australia - Gonzalo_03 (v2) (version 2) | ecosystem: Host-associated > Mammals > Digestive system >...
GCGATGCTGGGGTATTGCTCGATGGACAGTGTGTTCATCGAGATGTAACCCACCAGCGCAATCACTATCGAGATGGCGCACGCCATCACGTACCTATTAATGAATATATTATTCTTCATAGCCTACTTCTCGTTTTTCGGGGCATCGGGGAAGATCACCTGCTGTCCCTCTTGTACGTTATTGGCTCCGATGGTCACAATCTTGTCGCCCACGTTGAGGCCGCTGGTTACGATGAAGTCCTGACCGTTGCCGACATCCTGTGTCGTCACAGTGATGGCGGTGGCAGTATTGTCGGGCTGTACTTTATATACAAGCGATCTGTCCTGGAGGCGCACCACAGCTACCTGTGGGATCACCATCACGTCCTTTCGTTGGAATGGCAGAACCACAGTGCCCTGAATGCCCGAGAAAAGGTGTCCATCGGGATTGGGGAACGATGCCTTTGCGCCCAACGAGCCCGTGGCAACATCTACCACGCCTGTCAGGCTGGTGATGCGGCCCTTATGCGGGTACTCTGTGCCGCTCTTCATTACGAATGTTACATCAGGTAGGGCAGCTAAATGCCTCTCCTTGTCGCTCTGAGTCAAGCCAGACTGCACTTGTGCCTCGATGATTGCCTCGGTTACCGAGAACTCGGCATCCATTGTTGTATTACCACTCAGAACAGTGAGGTGAGTGGCAGGTGACACCTGGTCACCAGTACGCACGGAAATCTCACCAATCACGCCAGTTACGGGAGCTGTGATGGTGCAGAAGCCGAGGTTTACACGAGCACGGCTCACCGATGCTTTCGCCTGACTCACTGATGCCTGTGCCTGCAGGTAGTTGTTCTGTGAGTTGTCGAGCATATATCGGCTCACGATGTTCTTCTCGAAGAGGTTCTTGTTCGACTCATATTCCAGCTTGGCGCTGTTCTCCTTGGCAAGTGCAGCCTGCAAATTGGCCTCGGCAGCTTCTAACTCCAAGCGTGCGTTGCGGGAGTCGATAACGAAGAGTGTCGCTCCTTTTTTGACTTGCTGGCCTTCGCTGACACAGATCTTCATTAGCTGACCGTTCACCTGAGGAGTAATGGTTACATCGGACTGTCCTTTCAGTCTGGCGCTAAACTTGATAGGCACCTCAATGTCTGACTTGTTCACCGTCATAGTCTCAAATGACGAAGGAATCTCCTTGGGCATATCGATAGAGCAGGAGGTCAGACCAACCAGCGCTGTAGCAATAGCTAAGCTCCATTTGATGGTTTTCTTTTTCATGTTGGTAACGATTATTTTTTGTTCATTGTTTCTTGTTTGATAACTCCAAATAATGGCGCAAATATAATGGATTTTTTTCTTTTCAGCAAAAAATAGGCCGAAAAACTTTAAAAACGCAGTTGATTATCATTTTTTTGCCCTTTTTTTAGCTTAATTTTTGTGCAAAGATAGGAGTATTTTTCAAACCCTCCAATTTTTTTGCTCACTTTTTGTTCATTAACTGACGACACGATGTCCAAATGACGACAAAAACAAGGAACCCCCTCCATTCTTGTCGCTTTGTACTTTTGGAAAAAAGCAATTATCGTGGCATCTCCCCATAAGATTGTGGGACATGCCACGATTTGAAATAGCTTAATTCAGCTTTTATCCAAAATCAGAATCACATTGAGCTTCACCTCGCACGAAACGATCACTTGCTCAAATAGCGTTCCGCATCGATGGCGGCATGACAACCGCTGCCGGCTGCAGAGATGGCTTGACGATAGATGGGATCGGCCACATCGCCTGCAGCAAAGACTCCAGGGATATTAGTGGAGGTGTATGGATGATTGACCTTGATGTACCCTTGTGCATCGACCTCCACACCAGGATGTAGGGTGCCGTCGGTATCTCGTCTGGGCAGGAAGACGTCGGTGTTGGGATGATGCCCAATGGCAAGGAAGAAGCCGTCGATGGGGAGGTCGTAGAACTCCTCATGATCGGTGCCCTTGCCCTTGACGAGGTGGGCACCTTCGACACCATCTTCGCCATAGAGGCCCACGGTCTGCGTCTCCCAAAGGATTTCGATATTGTCGCGTTCCTTGACTTTCTGTTGCATGGCCTCACTGGCGCGCAATACGTTGCGACGTACGATGAGATAGACTTTCCGCGCAAGGTTAGCAAGATACTGTGCCTCTTCGCATGCAGTGTCGCCACCACCTACTACTGCTACGACCTTCTTGCGATAGAAGAAGCCGTCGCAAGTGGCACAGGCTGAAACACCCATACCTGCATACTTCTCTTCATCGGCTAATCCAAGATATTTGGCCGAAGCACCAGTAGCAATAATGATAGTCTGTGCCTCGATTTCGGTTCCATCGTCGATGTGAACCCAATGGGGTTTGCTTCCGTCTTCGCTGAATTCAACCCGGTCGACGATGCCGAAACGGATGTCGGCACCGAGGCGCTCGGCCTGACGACGAAGGTCATCCATCATTTCAGGACCTGTTGTGCCTTCGGGATAGCCTGGGAAGTTATCAACTTCGGTGGTCTGAGTGAGTTGTCCACCGCTTAATGGGCCTTCGTATAAGATAGGTTCAAGGCCAGAGCGTGAAGCGTAAATTGCTGCGGTGTATCCCGCAGGACCGCTTCCAATAATCAAGCATTTAGTCATATCTTTTTGTGTGTCATAATGTCAAGAACCATTTCGTCTGTTTCGTTCATGCCTTCCGAACCGATGCGGGTGAGGTTGTGGATGCAACGATCCACATCGTCCTCGACTATGCCTTCGACGTTGGTAACATAACGGTTCTGGATAGCAAGCATGGCGCTAAGTACGGCAGTGGATACACCAGAAGAGACTTTTAGTGCACACGATGGCTTGGCACCGTCGCAAACCATGCCAGCGAGGTTGGCAATCATGTTCTTGACGGCGTAGGCTACCTGGTCGTAGTTGCCGCCCATCAGGTAGGTGATGCCGCAGCTGGACCCTGTGGCTGCCACTACGCAGCCGCAGAGTGCCGACAGTTTGCCGAGGCTCTGCTTGATGTAGATAGCGGTGAGGTGGCTCAAGACGAGTGCTCGTGTGATCTCTTCTTCGGTGTTGTGGTTTTCGCGTCCAAAGACCACGACCGGTAGGGTGGCGGCAATGCCTTGGTTGCCACTGCCGGAATTGCTCATCACGGGAATCATTGCCCCAGCCATACGCGCATCACAGGCCGAGGATGTTTCCGACAGGATGTGACTGAAGATTGATTCACCCATGATGCCACGTCCCAAAGGACGACTGAGCGTCTTGCCGAGTTCATGGCCATAATTGCCTTTGAGCGACTCTTTGGCGGCATTGACATTCAGGCGACGTGCCTCGTTGATGAAGTCGAGTTCTTCGATAGGGGAAGTGGTGGCAAACTCATAGACCTTTCGGAGCGTGAGTTCATGTTCGCTGGTCTCGTCGTCAATGACGTGCGCTTGTGGTGTGTTGACTGAAATCGTCTCTCGTCCATCGACAGTCTTTGAGACATAGACGAAATGGTTATGATCGTGCTCAATGATGGCTCGCGATGAATCGCCATTTTCAGCAAAGCAAAGCACTTCGATATAAAGCTTGTCGGGACAGTTGTCCTTTTTCAAGCCGATGTTGATGCGTTTCTCATTGATGAACTGTTGTCCCTGTTCTACGGCTTCGGGAGTGACGTCGCGCAACACTTCGAGCTCGTATTTGCTGCGGCCGATGAGTGCGCCGAGGGCGATGGCAATGGGTAGGCCCACCATGCCCGTGCCGGGGATACCCACGCCCATGGCGTTCTTGAGGATATTACTGCTCATCAGCACGTCGATACGGGCAGGACGCTGACCGAGGGTCTCGGCAGCCTTGGCCACACATAGCGAGACAGCCATGGGCTCGGTGCAACCGATGGCGGGCACCACTTCGCGATTTATTAAGGCAATGATTTGCTCGCGTTCTTGTTTTTCCAGCATAGTTTACTTATAATTCTTCAATCCGGTCTTGAGGAAGTTGACGTAGGCATCGATGTCCTCGTCGTAGCTGTAGCTGCCATTGAGTGGATTGCCATGACCATCGAGCAGGACATAGAAAGGCTGGGCATTGGCACCGAACTTATAACGTTGCAGATAACTCCACTTGTCGCCGATGGTGCGCAGCTTCACCTGTTTGCCATTCTCGGTAACTACTTCGGTGCCACCGGGTAGAGCGGTCTTGTCGTCAACCATCAGCTCGATAAGGATGTAGTCATTGTCGATGATGTTCTTCACCTGCGGGTCGGTCCAAACGGCAGCCTCCATCTTGCGGCAGTTGACGCAACCATAGCCACTGAAATCGACGAGCACGGGTTTGCCGGCACGTTGTGCGGCCTCCATGCCTTCCTCATAGCTATGATAGGTGGTGATGGCGTCTTCGCCAAGCTTGAAATCCTGGGTGGACATGGGAGGTGCAAAGGCTGAGATGGCTTTGCAAGGAGCTCCCCACAAGCCGGGTACCATATACATCGAGAACGAGAAGCAGACAAGGGCCAGCATCAGTTGGGTGACCGATACACGTTCCGAAGGGTCGGGATCATCGTCGTGGGGCAGACGGATCCAGCCTAAAAGGTATGCGCCGCACAGGGCAAAGATGACGATCCAGATGGCGATGAAGGTCTCACGGTCGAGGATGCGCCAACCGTAGGCCAAGTCGGCTACAGAGAGGAACTTGAAGGCCAAAGCCAATTCGGCAAAGCCGAGGACGACCTTCACCATGTTGAGCCAACCGCCCGAGGAGGGCATGGATTGGAGCATCGATGGGAACATGGCAAACAACGTGAACGGCAGACTCAAGGCAAGGGCAAAGCCGAACATGCCGATGGCAGGATAAAGCATCGAACCCGAGGTGGCAGCCTCGACGAGCAGTGTGCCGATAATGGGACCGGTGCAACTGAATGAGACGAGGCAGAGTGTGAATGCCATGAAGAAGATCGAGAGCAGGCCAGTGGTTGCATCGGCTTTCGCATCGAGCTTGGTGGTCCACGATTCGGGCAAGGTGAGTTCGAAGGCACCGAAGAACGAAAGGGCGAAAACTACCAGCAGGAGGAAGAAGATGATGTTGAACACCGCATTGGTCGCCAGGCTATTAAGAGCCGAGGCACCGAAGATGACGGTGATTAGCAGACCGAGGCCGACATAGATGACGATGATGGAGATACCATAGGTCACGGCATCCTTGATGGACTTGTTGCGGTCCTTGGTGCGCTTGAGGAAGAAGCTCACGGTCATGGGGATCATGGGCCAAACGCAGGGCGTGATGAGGGCTACGAGGCCGGCGATGAAACCTGCGATGAGGATGTACCACCAGGAGTGGGCGCGACCCGAACTGTCGCCTGTCGTCGCTCCATTGGAGTATGCTTCGAGCTTGTCGATGACAGGTGTCCACAATCCCTCGGTGCTCACGGCTACGGGTTCGGCGTCGGCTATTGCATCCGTGCCTTCAGCGGGTGTGGCAACATCGGCTGGAACGTCGGCACCTGCGGGTGCAGCATCGTCGGCGACAGGCTTCTCGTCCTTATCTTTGGCAGCTAACTCTGCCTCGCCGGTAATCGTAAATTCATAGCGAGTAGGGGGCGTACACATGCCATCATTGCACGACATGAAAAAGACAAACCCCTCGACCTTGAAAGGTGAGTTGGTGATTTTGAACCTCTGTTCGAAGGTGACAGAGTTCTCGTAGAACGACAGATCCATGTCGAAGGCCTGGTCGTGGGTCTTGATGAGTTTGCCGTTGGCCACTTTGGTAGGACCTTTCACCTTCAGTCCTTCGAGGGTTTCAAAGGTGAACTCTGTTTTTTGGGGACCGCCCTCGGGGATATCCATCGCGTAGAGATGGAAGGTCGCGTCAATGTTGGCCGTAAAGGTTACGGTGAGTTCCTGGCCGTTGACCTGGCTCTTGTGGCTCCATTTCACAGGGTCCACCATTTGCGCCACTGCTACCATGCAGATGGTTTGCAGGAGAAGGATTAGCGAAAAGATGCGTTTCATTGTTTATGATGATATTTATTTCTGTCTTTATATACGCAAATCGAAGACAATAGGGTACGTTTATTGTGCTAAAAAACGTCAAAAGTTGCGGTAAAGATAAGGTTATTTACAATAGTTCATGTGTTTGTACGATGAGCGAATGGGCATCGTCGTTGATGATTGTGTGGTCGGCACGTCGTTCCTTCTCCTCCTGGGGAAGCTGCGAAGCGATGCGACTCAGAATCTTTTCTCGGGTGGCGTTGTCGCGCATCATGGCACGACGTATGCGTAGCTCGAGGGGAGCGCTGACGGTCCATACCTCGTCGGGATGGGAAAGCTGGTCGAAGCCCGATTCAAAAAGGATGGCCGACTCGAAGAAAAAGCGGTCGCGGCGCTCGGCTTCAAACTGGACTTTCAAGTCACGCCATACGGCGGGGTGGACGCATGCATTCATCTGAGCAAGGGCATCGGCACTGGCGAAGATGCGTGAGGCCAAATAAGATCGGTTGAGCACCCAAGTGCCATCGGCTGTAGGAAGATAGGTGTCGGCGCCAAATAGTCGGCAGAGCTCATTTCGAAGCTGGTCGTCATAAGTCATAACCCACTTGGCACGCTCGTCACAGTCATAAACGGTAAAGCCCATGGTGCGCAGAAGCTGTGACACCACGGACTTGCCGGAGCCTATTCCGCCAGTTATAGCAATGAGTTTCGAGATCATCTTTTTTCGACGACATACTCAGCCGTCTTGGGTGTGATTTGCACATTGGTAACGATCTCAGGCGGTCCGATATAGCGCACTGTGATAGGTAATTTCCCCTGACGGTCTTGCCCTTGGATGCTGTCGTAGTTGACAGAGACGACGAAGTCTTCGGGTGTGATGTCGCGATAACGCTCGAAATCAACTAAGCAAGTTAGGTCCACCGAAAAGGGGAAGATGATAAGATGACGATTGCTCGGTTCCTTTAGCACCTGCACCTCCACTTGTCCCAATGTTTTTTCGACGAATTGGGCCACAGGAATCATCACCTTCACTTTTGCGGGAGTAGCCTTCACACCGATGGGCAGTTCGAGGGAGAGCACCTCCTCGATGGTATCGGTCATGTTCTGCCTGCCTTCGCTGACGGCATATACCGTCTTCATGGTGTCGAGCACGGCAGCTGGCGCATTGATGATGATCGAGTCGGGCTCAATGACGAACGGACGCATGCGGTGGTTGGGAGCAACTTCGTAGGTGCCGCTCACCTTTACTGGAAACTTGCGTCCCTCGGTCTGGGCAAAGCGTGCATCGATGAGCGTCGGTGAGATGGCAACGACACGCGTGCTGCTCTCAAGGCCTTCCATCAAAAGCGACTGCAACTCAGCCGCCGATATGCGGAAGTTGCCTTGCACGTCGGCATAACGTTCAAAATTTACGCCGAGGGAATCCAATCGGTTGTTGAGCTGGTAGTTCGATAGTCGCGAATAGGTGTCGGAGATGGTCACCTTGAGCTCCTGAGGTACGTGAGTGGTGAACACCCAGTCTTGGGGCTGATCCTCGACGTAGAACTTCACAATGAAGTCCTTGGCCGACTCCTTGCGTGCGGTTTGGACGGTCCAAAAGAAGAAGGCTATGGCAACAAAAACCAGAAAAGTCCCCACCTCACCCCGTCGCAGACGACGTATGAGGATGTTGACTTTTCGGATGAACGTCGAAGGATGATTGTCCTTGTCGCTATGTCGCCTTGTCTGGGCCATGTTACTTCTGCTGTGTCGAAGTTACGTCGTTAAGGTCCTTAAAGACGCACTCTTTGCTAACCATAACGGTCACCGAGTAGTCGGGCTTGAGGCTGATGAGGAAGCTCTCAACTTGGGCGTTGCCCTTCTTGTCGGGCTGCGACATCTTCACACCCTCAATCTTGCCATAGAGGCCGCCAGTGGTGATTACATAATCACCCTTCTTCATGTTGTTGCGCTCTTCGCGCAGTCTCTTCTGCTGTTGCTGCTGTGGACGAATCATAAAGAAGTAGAACACTGCGATAATCAATACGATGAAAATCAACGAGCTGTAAGGACTGCCGCCTCCTGCGGCCTGGAGTAGAATGGTGTTAAGCATAATTATTGGGGTTTTTAGTTTGTTTCTTTTTCTGATTGCTCGGAGTACTCGGATTACTCGGAATACTCGGATTTTTCGGAGTACTCGGAATTATCTCTTGAAGATTACGCCGTCGGCGCACCACTGCTTGACGATTTTGTCGATAACGCCATTTGCGAAGCTGGCCGATTTGGCCGAGCTGTAGTGCTTCTCGAGTTCGAGGTATTCATTCAACGAAACGGCGATGGGGATGTCTGTGAAGTGACGAATTTCGGTCAGGGCGCACGACATAATCACCTTGTCCATCATGGCGATGCGGTCGGCCTCCCAGTTGGGAGTGATGGCATCGATGAGTTTCACGTTGTCATAGAAGTCTTCGAGGGAATGGTGGAAGAGATCGATGGCAAACCTCTCGTCTTCTTCGCTTTGGAAAAGCTTTCCAGCCGGAATCATCTCGTCATCGACTTTGAGGCGCTTGATTATGCGAGTCAAGGTGTTCAGGACGGTGGTCAGGTCGTCGTTCCAGTAGATGTCGCGTTCCTCGAGCACCTCGTCGAGTTTTTCGCATTGCGGGATGATGGTGGTCAGAATCTCGAGCCATAGCTCCTTGTCTTCGTTGAATGTCGGATTCTCACGCTGGGTCATGTACTGTTCAAAGCTCTCGGTCTGTCCGATAGCCTCCAAGATGGAACGATAAAGTTCGGTATCGAAGTCGCTGGTTAGTCCTTCACGCTCGCAAAAGTCCACAGCCTCGCTTTTCTCGGCTATCATCCGTGCCAGTTTGTTATCCACAAAGCGGGTGTTCGGGTTCAAATCCTCTTCGGTGGGCAGGAATTTGCCTTTGGCAGCCAGTATCTGCTTGCGCCGATAGTCGGTAACCTTTACGATAAGGGCGAGCAGGTAATTGTAGAGCTTTTGAGTGGCTTCGAGTGACTCGCGCAGTTTCTCGTCGGCATAGAGCCGTTCCTGGCTTTGTATACAGGCATAGACGAGTTGCACGGTCTTGATACGTATAAGTAGTCGGTTGATCATTCTATTAATGCTTAAAATTCGGCGCAAAGATAATCATTATTTTCCATGTCGCCAAATTTTGGCGCGAAAAAGAGTGAAATTGTTAATTGTTATTTGTTAATTGTTAATTATTCGATTATCCCAGGTCGCACTTAATCATGGCGCGTACTGCTGCTTCGGTCATCTGCATCACCTTGGGAATTTTGGCGAAGAGGTTTTCACGGGTCAACAATACGCGTTCAGGTAGGTCAAAGGCGCGTGCCGTATCGTGTTCCACGTATGTGGGGTCGATTTGGAAATATTCGCCCGATACCTTGTTACCATTGCAGCTTGTCACATGAAAGAGGGTCGTCATTTCGTCGTAGTATGCCACGATGTAGTCGCCTGGTTGTGGCGTGGCTTCCCATTCGCCGAAGGCATCGAACATAGGCAAGAGGGGAGAAGTGTCGGCTTCTTGAACCAGTTTGACGCACAAGAGCAGAGCCTCATGGATTTGCTGTTTGATACGTTCGTAGGTCTCAGGTCGAATTTGCGGGTCCTTAAGGCGATAGGCCATCGACGAAGAGAAACCGCTCACCTCCATGCCATCTGGGCGGCAGAAACACTGCTCCGCATGCAGTTTTGTCCCATCGATAGCCATCACCTTGTAGGCTTTCGAAGGGTCGAAACGATTCACATAGCATTCACCTGTCTGCATGACGTAGATTGTTTGAACTTCTTGAACAATGCACGAACGAATATCGTCTTGACGCGGCAAAGATAAACCATTCTGAAACAATCTCCAAATTTCATGAAGAAAAAACCAACTTTATAGTGAAAAATTTGGAAATCTCATAAAATGTGCTTATCTTTGCACCCTCATAACCCCGAACTCATAACTTAAAACCCAAAAGAATAGGAGAGACATCATGAAACGTATTAGAAAATGCAAGTCCCGAATCACCATCGATGACTTCGTGAAGGCCATGAAGAAGGCCAACCGCGAAGCCGAGCAGCAGGCGTTGGGCCCTGGTTTTCATTCGAAAGACAAGGCGCATCGCTCGAAGAAGATTTACACCCGCAAAAAGAAGCATCATGGAAACGAAGAATCCTAATATATTATCGAAGCAGATGATGCGCTATACGGGTATGACGCCCGCGCAACTGCTGTCGGCCATTCTGCTCTGCAACGAAGAGAGCAAGGTAGCACTATGGTACCTACTTTCGGAGCGTTTCGTCGAAAAACTGAAAATATGCTATAATACGTGTAAGGCTGACGAGGCTGTCGATGGCTTCAAGACCTTCGACGACTATTTGCATGACTTCTACATCTACCTTTATGCGGGACACCCCGAATACGTGACTGGGCCCACGGAATTCCACTACCTCCGCACCATCACCGACAATACAAAGGTCGAGGCGTGGCTAAAGAAAAGCTTCAGTCAGTTTGTGAGCAACGAACGCCGAGCCCTAAAGAAACTGGTTGAGGCTCTACCTGCTTACTTCGTGGAGCAACAATATGAACACCTGAATGAGCCGACAATCGAGCTTACGCGCATCGCGTTCAGTTTGGCATGGTACAACCAGTTTGAAACAGTGCAAAACCGATACATTTTCTTTCGCAGCATGAAGAAGAAGGTGGTCAAGTCGTTCAACTCGCGTGATGAACTAAGTGATGAAGAGACGGCACAGGCCCTTGGCATGAAATACACGACGTTCCGTTCGCAAGCCAGCCGATGCTGCAAGGAGGTACAACGGCTGATGACGGAGATGAAGCATGAGGATATTGCCAAGCTTGATGCGAATAGCCTGATGCTGGTGGATAGAATCAGCCATGTCGATGAAAATACACTCGAGTCGATTGTCGATGGACTGATGACGAGTGCCGAGCGCCAGCTGCCGCTGTATGAGAATCTGCTGGAAGCAAGACTGCGGAAGGAGGAAGAGCATGTCAGCTACTCTATCGAGCCATCAGGGGAGATTCCGAAAATGTTCGAATTCCAGCTTAACAAACGTGCTAGTGTATTGCGTGATGCTGAAATCGCTGAGGACAGAGGTAGTACATCTTCCGGCGGCTTTCTTGAGAAGATATTCAAGCCCAGCAAAAAGTCATATCGTTCCGTTTGCAAGGAGGAAGTTCACGAGGAGCGCAAAAAGAGTTTCGTCGAAACATTTGTGGAGAACTTCAAGGCGTTTATTGCTGCATAAAAATAACGGGAGTCGCCCAGTCGGGTGCTCCCGTTATCATTTCTCCATTCCTGGCAATCAACCAAGTCTTTTACGCTTTGTCGTTATCATCGGAGAAGAAATCGTCCGAGTCGGCGAGCTTCTGGCGCAGTTCCTGTGCCTCTTTGGATGAAGAAGCTTTGAAAAAGCAACTGTGAACGGCTCCCATAAAGCGATTGCGTGCACGACGTTCCTTTTCGAACATCCGGCGAGTGCCAGCGTTGTCTTGAACAAAGTTCATGGCGTTTTTGATGTTCATGGTCTTTGCCACCTCGATGGCGTCTTGGTTGGCGCCGATGTAGGTGAAGAGCCAGCCTTTGGACTTCATCTCTTCTACAATGCGACTGATGTCTCTACCCGAGAACTCGTGCGAATCGTTCTCGTAACCGTCGGTGATGATGGTGACCAGCACGGAGTCGTTTTCGGTGACGTTCTTCTTCAGATGATTGACCGAGAGGCCGATAGCATCGTAGAGCGGGGTGCAAGTGCCCGGATTGTAGTCCTTGGGCTCCAGATCTTTGACGTTGGCGATGGGCTCGCAGTCGCGGACGAACTTGATGCTGCCGGTTTGGAAGGGGACGAAGGTGACATACTGCTCCTGCTCGGGATATTTCTCCTGTGCGCTACGGATGGTCTGGAGGGTTTCGTTGACACCAGTGAGGGCCTGACGCTCGATGCAGCTCATGGAACCGCTTTCGTCGAGGATGATGAGGTTGAATACGCGAGTTTTCATTTTTCTTGTTTTTTTGAGTGATTATTGAAGTTTTTTTACTTTTCATTACAATGTAGCAAAAATATTCGCATTGTTGCAGTAAAAATGAAAATATTTCCGATAAAATTTGGAGCGATGGGGAGAAATGGTTATATTTGCATCGGTCATTAAGACAAACATTAACATTTCATATAATACTTTCATATGAAACGATACATTCTTTTCTTTTTTATTGTGGCTTTCCACAATTTAGCTATAGCACAAGAACAGGATTTGACCGAGATTCTTGACATTGCTTATGTTGACTTTTGCCAACATCTTGATCCAAGCAACAAACTATTATTCCCCAAAAACTTGACTTTTTTCAATTCCAATAGTTTTGCAATCGAGGAAAACCATCAAACAAAAAACTTGATAAATAAAAAGCAGTATCATTCATTGCGTATATTCCCCAG
>Ga0310786_10009400_pt1 | contig 12413 bp, 4 predicted proteins | sample AusTroGonzalo_MG_FD_203881 | JGI IMG/M metagenome (GOLD analysis project Ga0310786, IMG submission 203881) | Bovine rumen microbial communities from tropical cattle in Woodstock, Queensland, Australia - Gonzalo_03 (v2) (version 2) | ecosystem: Host-associated > Mammals > Digestive system >...
TTTGCTCCAAGAGCACAAACAACATACAGATTTGGCCCGGTACAACGGCCTCCTCTGAAACTCGCTATATATTTCCGGCGCTTTGCAAGCGGCGGTTTTTTTTTTATTTGAAATACCAATAACTTTTTCTAACTTAGTCACTTGAAACCTGTGCCAAGTGCTGTAAAAATGAACATGTTCACCCAGTATAAGTCCGTCATTCGCTTTTCCGCCATCCTCTCGGCCTGTGTGGTGCTGAGTCTTTGGCTGTCCAGCTACATTCCGGAAGCTCTTTTCAGCAGCCAGCTGTCGCCCATTCTGTTTGCCTGTACGGTGGCGGTTGCCCTTTCGGGCGCCTGGGTCATTTTTCGGCATGCCGACAACCTCCGTTTCCGCAAGGCCTGGGGCTGGACGATGCTGGTATGGGGCGTAGTGGACAGTGCCTACCTTTTTTTCTATATAACCGCTCCAAAACAGGTCATGGATATGGGCGCGGCAAATCTTACCACTTTGGAACTGCTTCTTGGCAACATCTTGGGCTGGGTACTGCTGCTGTATCCCACCGAGGCCCTGCGCCCCGGCTGGATGAACTGGAAGAAAGCCCTGTGGCAACTGTTGCCCATGTTTGCCCTGGTGGCCCTGGACTACGCCATTCCGCTCAACCTGCAGCCTGTCATCAGCTTGTATCCGGTGGTGCTGGTAGCGTTTCTTTTCACCCACGTGCGTGCCTATAACAACTGGTGCGAAGAGAATTACTCTACGCTGGACGATATTGATGTCCAGTGGATTCTGCGCTTTATGGTGATGGGTGTCCTGGTAGGACTGGTCTATATGTACATATGCCTGATCCATCATCCCACCAGAGGTTTCACACAGCTCTGGTTCACTATATTCATGTTCGTGTACAGCACGGAGCAGATTCTTTTCCGGAAAGACCCGTGGTCCATGCTTCGGCAGCCGGGCCAGGAAAAGCCTCAGGAGAATATCGACTGGCCCAATCAGCAGCTTCGCAAAAAGTTGGAATATTGGATGGAGAAGGAGAAACCCTATGCCAACCCCGACTTCCAGCTCTCCGACCTTGGAGAGGTCCTGGCCATGAACCGCACCTACCTTTCGCAGTTCATCCATTCCGAATACGGCTGCACCTTCTACCAGTTTGTGAACCGGTACCGCATCCAGGAGGCCAAGCGGCTTAGGAAGGAGCATCCGGAACTGAAGGTTCAGGAGATATCGGCCCTGTGCGGCTTCTCTTCTCCTGCCGTTTTCTCCCGCACTTTTGCCAGCATTACCGGCATGACGCCCCGCGAATGGGCCCGCAAAATTGATTCTGCGTAAATTTTTACGCCCGTTTCTTGACATTGCATAAAAACCTGCTTCCGGACTATTGTCCGGGGGGTATTTATTGTATCTTGTCGGCCAGGGAAGTCATCCCGCGCAGTGGCTGCAGGAGAATTCTTCCAACCTTTTTGATGTGTCTTGCGTCTAAATAATAGCTGCACAGAAAAATTTTTAAAAAAATATTTGCAGGTTCAAAATATTGTTGTACCTTTGCGGTGTACTATTAAACTAGAACACTAGAGAAACATGAAGAAGTTAGTTGTTGTTATGATGATGCTGATTGCCGCCCTCACGGCCAGCGCCAAGAAGGATTGGAAAGGTAAAGTAGTGGACGAGAAGGGTGAGCCGGTGGCTTACGCCAATGTGGCCGTGCTCTCCAGGGCCGACTCTACCGTAGTGTGTGGTGCCGTTACGGAAGAAGACGGTACCTTTAATATAGTAACGCAGGAAACCGACGGCATTATGATGGTGGCCATGCTGGGCTACAAGACCGTGTATCTTACCCCTGTGGACGGCATGATTGTTACACTCAAGGACGACACGGCCATGCTGGAAGGCGCCATTGCCACCGCCATCATGCCCAAGACCCAGCTCACGGGCGAGGGCCTGCAGACCAACGTACGCGGCTCCGTGCTGGAGAATGTTGGTACGGCCGATGACGTGCTGGCCAAAACGCCCGGCCTCATCAAGGGGCAGAACGGACTGGAGGTAATCGGCCGGGGCAGCCCGCTGGTTTATATCAACGGACGCCGCGTAACGGACGCCAGCGAGCTCAGCCGCCTGCAGAGCAACGAGATCCAGAGCGTGGAGGTAATCACCAACCCCGGGGCGCAGTACGACGCCAGCGTGCGGGCCGTGGTGCGCATCAAGACCATCAAGCGCCAGGGCGACGGCTTCGGCTTCAACCTTACCGCTTCGGACGCCCAGTCCCTCCGCCGGGCCAATTTCAACGACCCTTACGCCAACGTGAACATGAATTACCGCACCGGCGGCGTGGATATCTTTGCCGGTGTCAATTACAACATGGGGCATTACTCCCAGATCAGCGATGCCGAGAAGGAGACTACCGGAAAGCCGAAGTTCCTGGACCAGGCTACCATCGACGGTGCCGGACAGTCCCAGGAGCTGGGCGGAAACGCCGGTATCAACTGGCAGATTGCCGACAATCACTTCCTGGGCGGCAAGGTGGAATGGGGCCGTCAGCTCAGCCTCTCCGACTACACCGTTATCACCGACAAGGTGTCCCGCGACGGCGAACTGCTGGACGACATCTCCACCCTCACCGAGGACTTCATGGGCAATGTGGCCCCCTATAACATCGGCACCAATATCTACTATAACGGCACGGTGGGCGGAAAGCTGAACATCGACTTCAATGCCGATTATTACACCAACGCCAGCACTACCAACTCCTTCTCTACTGAAACCAGTACCATGACCCACGATGCTACCGTGAGCACCCATTCCGACAACCGGAACCGGCTGTATGCCACCAAGCTGGTGCTTTCCTATCCCATCTGGATGGGTCAGTTGCAGGTGGGTACGGAGGAAACTTTCTCCCGCCGCTCCGACAACTATACCCTTACCGGCATCTCTGCACCGGCTTCATCGGCCCGTGTGAAGGAGAATAACATCGCCGGTTTTGCTTCCTACGGTGTCTATGTGCCCAAGGTGGGACAGATCAGCGCCGGCGTGCGTTACGAGCATGTCCGCTATATCTATCAGGATGCCCTGGCCCCGCAGAACGACATCGACCGTTCCTATGGCAACTGGTTCCCCACGGTTTCCTATGCCAACGTTTTCGGCCCGGTGCAGCTGCTGCTGAACTACAGTGCCAAGACGCGCCGTCCCGACTTTTCCATGCTCTCCAGCGCCATCCGCTACAACAGCCGGTACATCTGGCAAAGCGGTAACGCCGCCCTGCAGCCGCAGATTTCCCACGACGTGAGCCTTACCGCCCTGTGGAAATTCGTTACGGTCGGCCTCAATTATACCCGCGTGAATAACGCCATTGCCACCTGGTCTTATCCCTATAACGACGAAGGCGTAATGCTGGTGCAGCCCCGCAACCTGGATGTGCCGTTCCGCGCCATGTCGGCCTATGTGAACCTGACGCCTACCTTTGGCCCGTTCAGCATGAACTATACCTTTGTGGCTCAGCCCCAGTGGCTTACCATCAATGCTCCCGACCCCAGCGTTCCCGGCGGCTACCGGGCCACGTCCTTCAACGACAAGCCCCTGTTTGTAGCCCAGCTGTTCAATACCCTGCGCCTGAACGGCGGCTGGCAGTTGGAACTGGGCGGCGTGGTGTACAGCCCGGGTTATACGCAGAACATCCAGCTCACCAACGTTTACTTCGACCTTACCGCCGCCGTGCAGAAGACCCTCCTCAAGGACGGTTCCCTGGTGCTGCGCCTGGAAGGCTCCGACCTGGCGGGCATGGGTCACAACGATGTAGCCACCGACTTTGGAAACTATAAAGTATGGCAGACCAACATCATGGACACCCAGCGCATCAAGTTCACCATCCGCTACAGCTTCAACACTGCCCAGAGCAAGTACAAGGGCACCGGTGCGGGAAGCGACAGCAAAGACAGAATGTAGCAGCGCTGCAAAAACAAATCGGCCGAAGGAAAACCCTCCGGCCGATTTTTAATATAGCCATGCCGAATTACTCGGTATTGCCGTTCAGAGAATACAGGTAGGCGCTTCCGGAAACGGTCTCCGGCGTATTGCCTTTGTAGTTCATGAGCTCGCCGTAGATGATAACTTCGTCACCTAACTGGATGTCCGTCTGTCCCTCGGCAAATTTCTTGTTGCCCAGGTACAGGACGCGGAAGCACTGGAACTCGTTGTTCTCGCTGCCGTCTTCGGAGATGTAGAAAGTGGCGTTGCCATAGGTGCCGCCTTCCGTGAAGGTACCCTTGTTGGCAATACGGCTGATCTTGCCTTTCACATAGAACGGACCCACTTTCTCATATTCCGTGTTGGAGGTCCAGGAGAGGCCGTTAACAGCTTCACAGGCTCCGACGGCGGTGAACGGGGCAACCAGGTTACCCAGGCCGTTGGCCTCGGAAGTGGCGCCGTTCACACTGTACACCCAGGCCTTATTGGCGTTGGTTTCGGCTATGCCGTTATAGGTGGTTAAGGCTCCGCAGACAACTACCTCGTCACCAACGGTAACCTGTGCGCTTCCGTCTGCCCATTTTTGGTTGTTGAACCACAGAACGCGGTAGCACTCAAAATCCTTGGTGGGCTCGGTGGTGCTCTTCTTGTCTTCGCTTACACCGTAGGCAGTGCCGTCATCGGAGATCCAGAAGGTGCCGTTGCCGTAACCGCTGGAGAATTCGCTCTGAACGGCCGAAACAACACCCTTCACATACACGTTGCTGTCGAAGGTGGTACCGCCCAGAAGGAGTGCGGCAATCTCAGATGCCGTGTAGGGATTGGTGGCAGTACCCTTGGGGTTGTCCACGTATTCCACAATCTTGGTGGCAATGATGTTGATGTACTGTATACCGGTGGTCTTGTTGGAACTGTGACCGTTAAAATAACCGGTTACGGTAATCTTCTTGCCGTCGAAGCTCTTGGCATCCAGTGCGCCAACAGGATAGTTGATGGAGCCCTGCAGGCCATCCATGTCGTCCAGCGAAAGGTTGTAGTACTTTCCGTCATCCGATACGGTCAAGGTGCCGGAAAGCTGGATATATTCAGCCTCGGTGGCGGAATAGCTGCCAGCGGTGGCGGTGATATCCTTGGCCTCGGGATAAGAGAAGGTGTTGCCCTGGCTGTCCACGAATACGCCGGTGATATTGGTAAGTTCCGGAACGCCGTTGTAGGTGGTCTTCTCGGCCGATACTTTCACGCCGTCGCCCAGGCTGAGGGCAGCAGCTGCATCGCCATAGGCATAGATGGCCTTGGTGCCGTCGGAGAATACGGCGCCCTTGGTGGTGAGGGCCACCACTACGGTGGAGGGCAGGGTTTCAATCTTGGAACCGTCGGCCTGTGCAATGATCTCGCTCACGGAAGCGCCGGTGGCAGGAACGCCCTTCTGGGTGATGGAAACGCTCTTGCGGGCGGTGGGACCCACGATGGAGATGGTGGCTTTGCGCTCTGCGGTCTTGGGGTTCTCGTCGGCGTGGAGCTGGTAGCTGCCGTCAGAGGTAACACCAATAATCTGCAGCCAGTCGGAATCGCTGGTAAGGAGCAGCGGGCTTTCCTTGGCAGTCACCGTAAGGGTGAAGGTGGTGTCGGCGGCGGGGAGTTTGTCAAACTTGAGTTCGGCTACGTCAATGAGGGACTTCTTGATGGAAACCACGGATGCAGTGCCCTGGTTGGTCTCCGGCGTGCCCTTATAGCTTACGATGATGCCGGTAACAACCATTTCATCGCCGATACCGAATTCGTCGCCAGAGGTGAAGTTGGCGCCATTCAGCCATTTGCCGCGGTAAACTTCCACCCAGTTGGGGTTGTCGTTTCCGGAGCCGTCGGCATTGTAGCTGCCCTTGAAGCTGCCGTCGTCGGACAGATAGAAGGTGGCATTGCCGTAGCTGGGGCTGATTTCGTCAATCTTGCACACGATACCCTTGAAGTAAACTTCCTGGGCGATGGCCTGGTTGGCCTGGACCAGGGCGATAACATCCTTACAGGTAAGGATTTCGGGCTCCTTGGCCTCGGTCATCTGGATTACGTTCATCCGCTGGGTCTTTCCGCCGCATTCAATGGTGAACACGGCATCACGGGTATCGGTAGTGGCCGAAGCGGTAAAGTGAACCGAAGTTTCTCCGGCCGATCCGCTGGAGGGAGTGGCGGTGATCCATTCGGGAAGGCCGCTGATCTGCCAGCTTTCGGTTGCGTTGAGGGTGATGTCAACGGGACCGCCGGCAGGAGGGAAGGCAAGGAAAGAGGAAGATACCTGGATTTCTTTCAGGTATGCACTGTCCTGTTCTTTCTGGCAACCCACGGCAAGGGCCAGGGTGGCTGCGATGGCAGTAATAATATACTTGAGTTTCATATGTCGTGCCGATAATTAGTTAAACAGATACTTGATACCGATAGAAGCATACCAGCACTGGCCGATACCGTGGTTGGAGGTCCAGGTTTCGGTTTTGCCGCTGATGGCGGCAGGAGTGGAGAATCTGGCATAACCGTCGGCGTCAACGCCCTCATACTTGAGGATGCGGGCTTCGGTACCAATCTCGGGATTCAGATACTTGGATACGCCCCAGCTGGAGTTGAACAGGTTCAGCAGGTTCTTTACATCCAGGCTCAGCTGCAGGGTATTGGTGCTCTTGCCGATCTTCACGGTAAAGTCGTGCTTGTAGCTGAAGTCTACGCGGTGCACCCACGGGGAATACACGCTATAAGGCTCGGCATACTGGCCCTGGTGCTTGGACAGGTAGGCGTCCTTGTGCACAAAGTCCATGAAGCGGTTCTGGTCATCGGCCGATACAAAGCGGAATTCACCTTCGGCAACCTGCTTGTCGGTAGGGATGTACAGGGCGTCATAGGTATAGCCGTCGCCGTTCATGTCGCCGGTGAGCATGTAGGAGTAGTTGTAGCCACCGCGCCAGGTCTCATATATGAAGCTGAAGTGGTTGCCGCTCTTGTCATCGTGGGTTGCCGAAACAATCACACGGTCGGGCGTCACGTTGGTGGAGTTGTGCAGCGGAATGTAGTTGGGGCCTTCCGAAGTGGGAACATAGTAGAAGGCCGATTCTGCGTCGGAACCCGGCATGCCGGTAACTTCCTTGGAAACCGTATGCGTGTAGGCGGCCATCAGGCTCAGGCCTTCCACAGGACGGGCGTTGAGGGTAACGCTGGCCGACCAGCCATAACCCCTGGAGGTGTTCTCAAGAACGAAAGCCTTGGTGTTGGTGCGGTATCCGGAAGGATAGAGCGGACGGTTGTCGGCGCCGTTGAGACGGGTGAAACCGCCGGCGTCGGGCATGCTCCAGTCGGTAACGTAAGTACCGTTGACGGTCTTGTTGAAGATGCCTTCCACCTCGACAGAGAACGGGAAGGAAGTGGGGAAGTTGTAGTCCACGGCCAGGGAAGTCTTCCATACCTGAGGAAGCTTGAACTTGGGATCAACGGCCGATACGGAGCTGGGAACGGTTCCGTCCTCGGAAGTGACGTGGGTGGGATAACCCAGGGATTCCAGTTTCTTCATGAGGGCTTCCACGGTGGCGTTACCGTTTTCGTCGGTAACCAGGCCGCCGGCGAACTGGTTCATGTCAATGTATTTATTGCCCTTGGCATCCTCGGTATAGGCGCCGGTGTAGAAAGCAGGAATCTTGGTCTTGGCGTTAAGCTCGGCACGATACTGTGCCAGACCGCCGTTGGTGGGCATGTTGGTGAAGAACACCAGCGGGAGACGGCCCTGGAACAGGCCGGTACCGCCGCGCACCTTCAGGCTCCTGTCGCCGAAGACATCCCAGTTGAAGCCCACGCGGGGGGAGATGATAACCTTGGAGGTGGGCCACTTGCCGGTGTCGATATGCTGCTCGGTGAAGCCGTAGCTCTTGGGATAATACTTCAGGTCGTAAATGGCATTGTTGGTGAGGAGGTCGTTGTTGTTGAAGAACAGACCGTCCAGACGCAGGCCATAAGTGAGTTTCAGCTTGTCGGTGGCATTCCACTCATCCTGGGCATATACGCCAACCTTGGAGTAGCGCACCTTTACGGCAGGGGCTTTTTCACCGTCGTAACCGTAGGTGAGCACCACGATTTCCGGAGCTTGACCGGCAAGGAAGTCGGAGAGGGAATCGTAGCGGTAGTAACCGTTACCCTCACGCATGTAGTGGTTCTCGGCCGACTGGAATTCATAGTTGAAACCGGCCATGATTTTGTGGGAACCCATGTAGTAGGTGAGGTCGTCCTTGATGTTGATGTTGTTCTCGGTTACGGAGTTGGTCCAGGTGAACAGCTCGTAGCCGGCCGACAGGTAGTTGTTGCCGGGCTTGCCGTCTTCGGTGAGGTCTCCGTCACGGATATCGATGAAGGGGAACTCGGCCGAATTGGAGCTGCGGATAGGGTTGTACACCAGGGAATAGGTGGCCAGGAACTGGTTGGACAGGTTGTCGCTGAGACGGCTGTTCAGGTCCACGGACCAGGTGCTTACCTGGTTCTTGTTGGCATACATGGAGTTGGCGTAGGACATGGAATACTGCGAAATACGGGCGCCGGACATACGGGAACCGCCGTCCATGGAAGTGGCGTTGGGCGTATTCCAGGAGTTGGCCAGCGTGAAATTGTAACGCAGGGCCAGGTGATGCTTCTGGGTGATGTTCCAGTCCAGGCGGGCCAGGATCTTGGTGTTGTCCTCGTTGGCAGGGAAATCGGTATAGGAACCGGTATTATAGCCATACTTGGTGAGGAGGTACTCGGAAACCTTCTTCAGATCGGCATTGGTGGTGCGGGAGATGAATTTGTCTGCATCGGCCACGCCATCGTCGGAACCTTTCCAACGGGTTACCACGGTGGGAACCTGGGTTCTTTCCGCATTCACAAAGAAGAAGAGTTTGTTCTTGATGATGGGGCCGCCGAAGGTGAAGCCGAAGGTGGTGTTGCGGTCCTTGTCACGGGCGCCGGCCACCGTTTCGCCGTCCACGGTGTCTCCACGCATGAATTCGTTGCGGTGATAGATGTAGGCCGTACCCTTGAAGGTGTTGGTACCGCTCTTGGTGATGGCGTTTACGCCACCGCCGATGAAGTTGGTCTGACGTACATCGTAGGGGGAGATCACAACCTGCATTTCCTCAATGGCGTCGATGGAAATGGGGCTGCCGCCACCTACCAGGCCGCCGGAAAGGCCGAAGTTGTTGTTGAAGTTGGCGCCGTCCACGGTAAAGTTGGCGGTACGGGGGTCGGCACCGGCGAAAGTCATGCCGTTGCCGCCGTACGGGGACAGGCGGGTGACATCGGTAATGCTGCGGCTGATGGTGGGAATGGACTCAATCTGCTTGTTGTTGATGTTGGTGGCCGAACCGGTCTTTTCCAGGGAGAACTTGGAAGCCGCATCGGCAAAAACAACAGTGCCTTCCAGCATTTCCGTGCTTTCGGCAATCTGGGCATTGAGGCTGAACGTTTCGGCCAGCTGAAGGGTAATGCCCGTGTAAGCAGCATCCTGGTAGCCCAGGCAGCTGAAATCTACTTTATAGGGACCGCCGGTACGCATACCCTGAATAGAGTAGCGGCCTTCGGAATTGGTAATAGCGCCATAAACGGTGCCGGAGGGCTCGTGCTGAGCCATGACGGCAGCGCCTATGACGGGTTCACCGTTCTGGTCCACCACACGGCCGGACAGGGCCGCAGTGGTAACCTGCGCATAAGCGACTACGCCCGCAAACAAAGCGATGCCTGCGAGCAAAAAGCTTCTTAAAGCGTTCTTCATAAAGATTTTAGATGATAAATATTGATACAATACTGTCTTTCTAACCAAAAACCCGGGGCGAAGATACTACCTTTTTTTGACATAAGGAAATTTAATATAAATATAGGTGAGCGTATTGAAAACACGCAAAAAAAAACTTATATTTGTAGATGTAAAGAAATAACACTAAAATATTATCTGCATATGAAAATCAAATCATTCTTTTTGGCTTTTCTGGCCGGCGCTCTGGCGTTGGTAGCGTGCCAGGAGCAGGAAGATTTGGGACCTGCCAAAATTACCGTAAACACTACGGAACTCACCTTCGGGGAAAGCGGCGGTACCCAAGCCATCGAATTACTCGCCACCCGTGACTGGAAGGTTTCCTGTCCGGACTGGATTGGCGTAGATATCGAGCAGGGAGAGGGCCGCACCAAGCCCGTCACCCTGGCTGTTACGGTAAGTTCCAATCCCGGAAACGACCGTGGAGGCAGTCTCATCATCACTATCGGCATAGCCAAGGCCATCATCAATGTGAATCAGGCGGGTACCCTGGGCCCGGTGGTCATCGTCTATGGCTCCGGTACCAAGGAAGATCCTTACACCGTTCCGGGCGTACTCAAGTACATCCAAACCCTGGAAAAAGGCGTGGACAGCCCCATCAAGGTGTATGTGAAGGGTAAGATATCCGGCATCAAGGAGCAGTTCGGCACCCAATACGGCAACGGTACCTTCACCATTTCGGAAACCGGTGAAACCGGTGGAGAAACGTTCACGGCCTATCGTGTGTATTATCTGGGCAACAAGAAGTTCGCGGAAGGCGATAAAGAGGTCGCTGTGGGCGACGAGGTTATCCTCTTCGGTAATGTGGTCAACTACAACGGCACCATGGAAACCTCCCAGAACAGCGCCTTCGTTTACAGCCTCAACGGTGTTAACAAGGGCGGCGACGATGGAGGTCAGGGCACTACGGTAGATCCGGAAGGCTCCGGTACCCAGGCCGATCCGTTCAATGTGGCGGCCGCCATCAATGCCGTGAAGGGCCTCAGCTGGACCTCCAACGACGATTATCAGAAGGTGGGCCCGTTCTATGTGAAGGGTAAAATCAGCCGTATTGCCGATAAGGGCACCTACGGGGAAAGCGGCACCTACGGAAACGCCACGTTCTGGATTTCCGACGACGGTTCCCAGAACGGTGAGTTCTATTGCTACCGTGTCAAGTACCTTAAGAACCAGAAGTATACCCAGGGAACGGACATCGCCGTGGGCGACGAGGTTATTATCTGCTCCGAACTCATGAACTACCGTGGCAACACGCCGGAGACGGTGGCCAACAGCGGTTACCTGTACAGCCTTAACGGTGACACCGGTAATGGTGGCGGTGGCGGTGGCGGAGAAGCCGGCGACCCGGCGGGTACCGGTACCCAGGCCGATCCGTTCAATGTGGCGGCTGCCATCAATGCCGTGAAGAACCTTACCTGGACCTCCAACACGGAATACGACAAGGTGGGCCCGTACTATGTAAAGGGTAAGATCAGCCGCATTGCCGACAAGGGCACCTTCGGGGAAAGCGGCACTTATGGAAACGCCTCATTCTACATTTCTGACGACGGGAAGGAGGCCAACGAGTTCTATTGCTTCCGTGTCCTGTACCTGGGCAATGTGAAATATACCGAGGGAACGGATATTAAGGTGGAAGATGAGGTCATTATCTGCGCCGAACTCATGAACTACCGCGGCAATACGCCGGAGACGGTGGCCAACAGCGGTTACCTGTACAGCCTTAACGGCAAGACGGAAGGCGGTGGCACTCCGGATACCCCGGATAATCCCGGCAATCCGGAGGGCGCCGGTACAGAGGCCGATCCGTTCAACGTGGCGGCAGCTCTCGATGCCGTGAAGAACCTCACCTGGACGTCCAACACGGAATACGACAAGGTGGGCCCGTACTATGTAAAGGGTAAGATCAGCCGTATTGCCAGTAAGGGCACCTATGGTGAAAGCGGCACTTACGGCAACGCCTCTTTCTATATTTCCGACGACGGCAAGGAAGCCAACGAATTCTATTGCTACCGTATCCTGTACCTGGGCAATGTGAAATATACCGAGGGTACGGATATTAAGGTAGGCGATGAGGTTGTCATCTGCGCCGAACTCATGAACTACCGCGGCGACACGCCGGAGACGGTGGCCAACAGCGGCTACCTGTTCAGCCTTAACAGCAGCGGTGGAAATCCCGACAACCCGGACAATCCCGACAACCCGGACAATCCGGACAACCCGGGCAATGTGGGTACCTATGAAAGCTCTGTGAGCTGGTCGGCCGACAAGGCCAACAATGCCTATTCCGAGAAGGCCAAAGTGAACGGCAAGGAAGACGTCGAGGTGCTCCGTATCGGAAAGGGCGCCGGCGCCGGTACCGCCACCATCTCCATCCCGGATGGCGTGAAATCCATCACTTTCTATGCCGTTTCCTGGAATAACGCCCCTTCCAAGCTGACGTTCAAGATGGGCGGAACCGAAATCGGTTCCATTGAACCCCGTGCCGAACCCGGCCTGGCAGGACAATCCTATAATATTACCGTAACGGAGGCCGATAAATACACGCTGAATATCCCTGCCGCCGTTGTTGCCGCAGCCTGGGCCGGCCCGTATTTCAGCAAGCGTGCTGCGGGAGACCGCGAACTGGAAGTAACCACGGAAGGCGCTGCCAACCCTCGCGCCG
>Ga0310786_10009401_pt1 | contig 12413 bp, 4 predicted proteins | sample AusTroGonzalo_MG_FD_203881 | JGI IMG/M metagenome (GOLD analysis project Ga0310786, IMG submission 203881) | Bovine rumen microbial communities from tropical cattle in Woodstock, Queensland, Australia - Gonzalo_03 (v2) (version 2) | ecosystem: Host-associated > Mammals > Digestive system >...
TGCTTCTTTTACATAAACTGCTCCGCCTTTGAGTCCGCTACGAATATCCACAACGGCTGTCCAAAGGCTGCCAGGCTCGAGATGACGATATGTCTGACGCTTGTAGATATGGCCGTCAGCATGCCCGGAAGTGCCCCTGCCAAGCCCAAACAGATTGCTGCCCTTCGACTGGTCGTAAACAAGATAATTGGCTGCGCTGGTCTTGCTCGAGAACATTTCCGAGAGGTCGCTCTTCAGATAGAAGGCAAAATCGACGGCATCGTCGTTCAATTGCTCGCCAACCTCGAAGGTATATTGAAAGAGCCCTTCCTCCATCTCAGCCATCGCGAAAGCATTCTCTGGAAGTGTCGCGGAGCTGGGATAATAGTAGAGGCGCCCCACGCTATTGGCAGGTCCGCAAACCCAAACATAAGACGATTGAAGCAAGGCAGAAGAAGCGGCTGGAGCGCAGAGAAGAGTGCGAGCCGTGAGGTCCACTTCGACTTCATACTGGCCGTTGATGGGAAGGAAAGTCAGCGTCTCGTCAGAAGCATCGTACCAAAAAAAGTCTGGCGCGATATGCCAGACTTCAGGGTCTTCTATAAAGTTCTGTGTGAAACACTCCAATTGCGAGGCTTCTATCGTCCCTCGATAACTATCGAATTCTTTGGTAGATTCGAGGGTGTTGGAGCCGAGTTGCAAGGTCTTCAGTTCTGGTCCGCCCATGACGACCGTCACAATACTCTTGGCTGGCAAAGTGAAACGGGCAATGGCTGTAGAAGTGACTCCCATCGACATCTGCAAGCTGCTGCTCCCCTGATTGAAGATGATGGCTCCATAGCTGCCGTCAGGGTTCTGGAAGGCCACATAGCTGATGTCGGAACTGCCACCAGAAATGGTAGAAGCTATGCGATGGGCTCCCGGCCTTGCCGCAAGGCTGGCATGAGCCATCACGAAGTAGTGGGAGTTGTAGGAGAGCGTGTGGTAGTCGTTCTGGTCGATATCTACGGCTCCGTAGCAGGTCTGACAACCTCCATCAAGATTGGGACCGCGATTGAGGTCGAGCATGAAGTTCCAGACCATCACGGCTTTGCTCTGGCGGATGACTGTGTTGTAAACGAGGTTCTTCATGTCGGTAAGCAGACGAGAGGAGAGGTTGCGGCCGTCGTTCCAAGTGCCGATGCTGGTTTCCGTGAAGATGACCTCTTTGTCTGGAGCTTTCGCGTTAATGTCGTCGAGTTCCGTCACACTCCCTCCGTAATCATGCCAAGCGCTTCCCACCACAAGTTCGCGCCCATCCATATCGGGATCGAGGGCGTTGTAGAAGTTGATGGGATAGTCCTGCTGGTCGGAAATGTTGTCGTAGTTGTAATTGTGGTCGAAGCAATAAATCTTCGTCGTGATGCCCGCATGAGCAAAGGCTGGAGCGAGCTTGTTGACGAAGGCTGCTTGCTCTGCCCAAGGCATATAGAGGCTGGCACAATTGCCGCGATTCAGGGGCTCGTTCTGAGGCGTGACGGCATAGATGGGGATTCCCTCCGCAGCAAAAGCCTGAACGAAACGAACGAAGTAGTCGGCATAGGTCTGATAGTGGTCGGGATTGAGCGAACCGCTCGTCCACGAATCGTACCCCACCCTATCGGATAAGCTCTTCACCTTCATCCACTTAGGACAAGTCCAAGGTGCTGCCATAATCTTCAGGTCGGGATTGATGGCAAGTATCTCCTTGAGGATGGGAATCACATAGTCTGTCTCGTCGGAATAGAGTCGGAAATTCTCGAGTCCGGGTGTGTCGCAAAGCGAATACTCTGTTGAGGAAAAGTCCGAGCAACCGATACTGATGCGGGCATAGCTGACGCCATAACCCTCTGTGCGAGAATATGTTCGCGTTAGGAAAGCCTTTCTGTCAGCAGGAGCCATCTTCAAAAGATTGTAGCAAGCACTATAGGTAATTGCATAGCCGAAGCCGTCCATCTCCTGATAGGTTGTGGCTGGGGTGAGAGCGATGTGCTTGCTCAACTTGGTTCGATAGCTTTGAGCTGTCGTGTATTCCAATTTCTTCTTTCCGTCGGCAGTTGTCGTATAGATGCGAACAGGCTCTGCCAGAAGGGAAACAGAGACAAGGAAACAGAAGAGAGAGAGGGGGGTACGTATCATAGTTTATTCTGGTTTCTTGGGTGAGGCTCCCGAAGTGCCATCGACTTTCTTCGAGGCTCCAGTCATACCATCGAGGCGAACGAAAGCAGTAGGATTGGGCTTATAGGTGGCATTCTCGCCCTCGGTCTCGTAGATGCATTGGCGAAGGTCTTGTGGCGAGATGCTTACGGCATCGCGACTCAGCTCAGGCACATTATAGCTCTTCATGAGCAGGATGTTCCATTCGGGGTCTTCCTGAGGCATTACAAAGGCTTTGTGCGCCTTGCCATCCTTGTCGAAATAAGCGATGAAGAGACGGGTGTAGTTCTCATCCATCCTGCGAGAACTGAAGGCAAACCAACGGCCATTTGAACTCCAGCTGTGGAAGCTGTCCACATCAGGAGAATTGGCTTCTGTAAGAGGATAGCACTCGTCGGTCTGCAAGTCTTTCACCCAAAGGTCGCTCGACTTGTGCCAGATGTGGAACTGCCCGTAATCGCCCTTCGTATAGAGGATGTAACGCCCGTCAGGACTGACTCTGGGCACAGAGATGCTCTTATTCTCGGCTGCCGCATCAATAACCATTTGGGGCTGTCCGAAGTTGCGAGTCTTGGGATCGAAGCTGATAGACATCAGGTTGTAGCGAATGCTATCGAACTTGAGGAGAAGTTGCTGAGTGATAGTGCTGTCGGGCAAACTCGGGATGAGCAAGTGGTTGCGCTTGGCAGAGCAGTAGTACAGCGTCTTTCCGTCAGGAGCCCAGCACGGGAAAGTCTCCAAATCGTCGTAGGTTCGGATGATGTGAGAGACTTCGTTCTTCGTAACATCATAGAGCAGGAGGTCGCTCTTCTCGTCCATCACCTCAATCTTCTCAGGATAGTAGAGGTGGAAGACCTGCCCCGTCTTGTTGGTAGAGAAAGCCACGAGGTTTTCCGTTGGATGCCAAGAGGGATAAACACCACTTGTAATGATAGTGCTGTCCTTGAGTTGTATCTTGTGAGCCTTGCCGTTCTGCACAATGATAGTTCCGCCATGATTGGCACGAACGTGGAAGAGCATACTCTCTGTGCTGTTCTTGCGATAGTTGTGGCAGTTGATGCAATGATTCTCTCCCTCGGCATATTGGCGATTGTTTTCGTAGATGGGCGCCTCGTCGAAGGTAGTGAGGTTTCGTTGGTAGATACCAAGCTGACGATAGAGTTCATAGCCTGGCTCGATAAGACGATAGCTGAGGAAAGCGTCGATGGGCTCCTCTGCCACACTAATCTTATAGGGCTTGAAGTGAACCCAACCTTCTGGATGCTCGGCATAGATATCGACCGAGATTTTGCTCCCCTTGTTTGCCGTTAGCAAAGCTCGCCATTCCGTTGTGTCCATCTTGATGACGGCATTTTCCGAAGCCGCAGCAAGAAGCTCCTTACCATTGCCCTGAAGACGAGCAACATAGGCCGTCGCAGCAGAATCGCGAACAATGAAATTGAGTGGCGCGATGTTGGGAGGCACAACTACATCCGTATAATCGGGATAGATTTGAGCCAACGAATCAACCTCTGCGAATTGACTGGGCACTTCGGCCTTTTGTTTACAACCAACAACGATGAATATAAGACTATAAATAATAAATGTATAGCGTCTCATTATGAACTTTCTATTATCAGTTTTCTAATTAGTTTACTCCTGAACTGCTTGATGTCAGGCTGGTATAGCCCTTCTTTGTAGCCTTGAGATTTCCATAGAAATAGTAGTATGGATAGTATCCCTTGTACCTTGGGAAGAGTTCGTAAGCATGACCAGCTCGGTCGCTCATGTAAGCTTGGTTAGCTTGGAAGAAGCTTTGCAACTGGGGTTGACGAAGATAGGAGCCCGAGAAGTTCTGGGAAAGACCAGGGTTCTTGTTCTCTGCCAACAAGATGCCATCCATGATAACGGGTGGAGGAGTCGTGCCAATCAGGGGTTCCAAGCGTTCCACAAACTGCGGCATGAGCTTGGTGTAGAGGCAAACAATCAGACTGTTGATGAGTGCATTGGAGCTTCGTCCCTCGACGAGCATCAGATTATAACCCATGAAGAGCGGTTGCTGATATTGCGACTCGAAGCTGTCGTGAAGGGGTTCTGTCAAGCGAATCTTCGCCATTTCTTTGTCGGCATTTACCAAGTCGGTGTGACGAACCATCTTGCCATACTTCTCGCAGAATGCTCCCTCGAAAGGAACATGACGCAAGACTGCCAGATATTTGTCGGCCAACTCCCACTCTTCGCGCATCAGAGCGCACTTTATCTGAAGTTTCAACAGACGAACCGTTGGTCCATTTATAACCTGTTGCTCCATACAAGCATGCTGCGCAGACTCTATGAAACCGCCGTAATAGTTGCCTTCTGGCACATAGAGAGCACTCGCATTATTGTGCCTGCCATCTATTCCATGAACATACAAAGAATCGTAGTCCATGCGAATTTCAAAGAGGCGGTCAGCAATCTGTTCCGTTTGCACCAAGGAAATACCATAAGAACAAGCCATCGGTCGATTGCTCATTAAAGCATTCTCTCGAGCCAACTTCTGAATGCCCGCCCAATCTTGCTTATATTCCATCTTCAACAAGCCACAAATGACGCGTACATAAGGCCTTTGCCACATATCGAAGCCGATGATGACTGCCAAACAAGCTGCAATAACGGCAAGTTGGAGGAAATTCTGTCGAGGTGTCTCATCCTTTGGAATACTGATGAAAGCGGGGACTGGCTTACGACTGAAACTGCGAATAATGACAGCCCAGATGCAGAGCACCACCAATACGAGGAAAGGTATGCCGAAGATAAAGCCTGTTCGAGCCTCGAAGAAGATGTCCAGACCAAGATAGGTGACAACTGCCATATAAATCAAAGCTGGCAGATACTGGATGGCTCTCCACGAAGCGCGAAGCCTCATACAATAGCCAACAAGCCAACTTCCTACGGTCAGAATCAGGGCCATTAGCAATCCGCCCAACCAAGGATATTTGTAGAGTTGCAACATCGCCCTTCCTATATAACGAAGAACGCCATAAGGTTGGCTCAGGATATACTCCATGATTCGGGTATCTGCAACCCAGAAACTATATTCCCTGCTTACATGAAAGACATTTCCATAGTACCAGGCTGCCCAGAGCCAAGTAACGATGAAGAAGATGACGAGCACAGGCAATTTTGCCGTCGAAAGCTGGAAGCTGAAGATTGACGACTTCTGCTTCAAAGGAATTGCCGTTTGCTTTGGTTTTGCCGCCTTTTGCGGCTGTTTCATTGATTTCTTACTCATTTCAGTATCTTTTTGCCGCCAATGATGTAGATGCCCTTTGTGGGCTTGCTAACACGCTGACCAGCAAGGTTGTAGATTGCAGCATTGTCAATTTTCAATTGTCCATTTTCAATTGTTTCAATGCTATTCGGATCGTCCCAAACATAAGTGAAGGGAGAGATATTCTCGGCATAGATGAGCGACCCTTCACCATTCGGGTTGTATATGTAGCCGCTTTCTGTCTCCGCAAAAGTGCCTGCATTAACGGTTCTGCTGGCATTTTCTGTGATGTTGACATTATCTTTGAAGACGACTGGTTCGCCTGCCACAAAGGTTTCAGGAGTAGGATCTATCGAGCCGTCTTCTTTCACAACACCAAGCCCCGACCAAGTGCTGAAGGGCAGGAGAAGAGCCTGATAGCCATCGCCACTCTTTGTGAAAGTGAGGTTCTGAGTTGTGAAGTCTGTGGGGATGTAGAAAGGCTTGTCTCCATCGATGACGAGAGATTGAGCCACGCTGTCCGGACCTACCACATTGATATTGTCCAAGAACCCTTCCGAAGGCAGTTTCTTGTCAGTCTGGTTGGGAGTGATATAAGCGATGGAGTTTGTTGGGAGAGGATTCATCTCGCTCTTGCCCCCAGTTCCTGTACCATAATAATAGAGGGTATGAGGCGTTGGATTGCCCTCATAGTAAACGGTCATTTCGCCTCGATACATAGCCGGACCATAAGGAACAATCACCTCGTAACCATTCGCCTCGCAAGCCACAATGGTAAATCCGTCCTGCACTTTCGATTGAACATAAGATGGGAAGGAGAACTTCTTCTTGTTGGAGAGGTAAACGAGGTTGCCGTCCTTATCATAAACCTTGAAGCCGATAGCGCCAGTACCACTTATCACATAGGTAGTTACGCCAGAACTTGTGGTCTTGCTATAGTAATAACCGTCGTTCTGATACTCATCCACGAAGTCGCTCCATTGGCCCACATCTGCATAACCGATAGACACCTCGCTATCGTAGTTTGCACGATTCTCGCCCTTTGGCTTGCCCTCGAACGGACCATCGGAACTTGCGGGAGAAGGTTTGATGCGGTCGTCTATGAAGTAGATGCATGGAGCCTTCGGATATTGATGCATATAAGCCTTTGCCGCATCAATATCTGCTTGAGTTGTCGTTACCCAATAGTTGCTGTAGTCGCCAATGAACTGCTTGTCGTAGGGCTTGAACATACCGTTCACTTCGAAGAACTCGCTCAAGTCGAGCTGAGCGGCATCACACATCTTCTTGGCCATGTGCAGATAGTCGTCCTTTCCGTAAGTTAATGAGGCCGTAACGGTATTGCCGTCACCATCGACAACCGATGTGGATGGGCCTGTACGCTTCCTGATAGGATCTTGACGAAGCATCTTGAAGAGCGTGGGATAGAAGTCGGGCTTGTGTCCCTGAGCATGGAAATAGAGGTAGAGCTGATAGTACATTCGCGTCTGCTCCCAGATGCCCATTCCGAACCATCCAGTTCCTTTTGCGAAGTGCTCGAGTGTCTTGGTTACCGTTGAGCCTCGAGTTGTGGAAATGCCGTGCAAGAAGACATTCACATTCGAGAAGAGGTTGTTGCTCACCTCTGTTGCACCCACGATATTGATACACGACTGATGATTGTGACCTATCTCGTGCGAAGGTCCCCAAATTGCGCCACCACTTGAAGTGAGCGAATTGTAGTTCATCACAGTAGCGATGGTACTGTTCTCGTAATAAGTGCCGTAGGTAGAGGCGTACATATAGCCGTGAGTCACAGAGAAAGCGTTCCAGACATTGCGGAACCTTCCTTCCAAATCTTCCTTGAAGCCCATCAGGTTTTCCTCGCATTCGATGAAATTGTTCCAGATGCGCATCAAGCCCTCCGCTTCGCCTGTCTTGCCGATAGCGTTCTTCACGAGGTTGGCCATCATGGCAAAGACAACTCGGTCGCACTTCAAGTTGATGATGTCGCTCTTGTTGAGCAGTTTCTCGTAGAGGAGCGTCCAGTCCTGATTGGTCATTCCTCTGGTATAGTCGAAATAGCCTTGCAACTGACCGCCTTCGATATGAATCTTTGCTGCAGGATAATTTGCGAGATATTTCTGCGGATTGTTGAGTTGATAAAAGATATAGACGGTACTTGCCTGGCTCAACAAGACTGTGTTCAAACCTGCATGCAAAGCCGTTGTAGAGCCTGTCTGATGGTCACCCGGACTATTGCTATCCATCACGATTTCGACTTGCAGAGTGCAGTCGGAACTGGGTTCCTGATCGAGATAGATGTAGATGATATCGCCTGCTCCTCCCACAATTCCAGTAGGACCAGAGAGTTTGCCAAAGGCGTTGCTCATGCCAGCATATTGGTTACCCGTCATTTGCTGGAAATGGCTATAGACATTATAGTCGTCGCGAACGCGGAAGAACTTCTCGAAGCCCTCTCGCGTATAGCCCGTAGAAGAGGTGAAGCTCTCCCAAGTGTTGTTCTTGACCTTAAGCACCATAGCCTTCATATCGTCGTTCAGGGCGGCAAAGTCGGCATTTTCTGCAAGGGCTTCGTCGCTGAGAGCCTGAATATCGTCCTTCAGAATGGTGCAGGCATTATCTTGGAAGAGATTTGCGAGGGCGGCTTTATAGGTGTTTATGTTCCGCTGCAATTCGTTATAGGCATTCAGTTTCGCGCGACCTTCCTCGATGAAAGCGTCGTCCAGAGTCACTTCCTCGAAGCCCCAAACACTATTCACATTATTGTTGCTCCAACCCACCACAACATTACTTGCATCGCAATGCAGACCGGTAGTTCCGCTATCAAGAATGTAGTAGGTTATGTTCGTCTGGTCGTCGGTTCTTTGAATGGTGAAAGTGGCATTACTTCTGGTTGTAGAGGTGCGATATTGGGTGCTGAGCGTTCCGTTCTGCTGGGTGATGTATCGCTGAGTGCAGAGGTTTTGCAGACACCATTTAGTGCCCGATTGCACGAGCGTCCAGTACTGCGAAAGCTTCGATGCGTCCTTGGCTTCACAAGTGAGCACATTGGCTCCGAAGTTCTCGTTGATGTAGTTCGAATAGCCCATGTTCTTGATGCGATAGTACTTGCCCGCCACAGGCTCCGACAAACCGCCCAATGTCAGCATTCTCTCCTCCACTTCCTGAAGGGTATAGTTGTCCGCAATTGCTATGGTCCAGTCGCAACCCGTATCGCCCTGGCAACTCCATTTGTAGAGCGTTGTGCCGTCGTTTCCGAGGTTCAGACAAGACTGGCCCGAGAAGTCGCTTTCGGAAGAGACATTGATGTAAGAGCCGTTTGTGCCGTTGTTTGGACTGAGCTGGATGTAGAGCTTCTTCGCCGTTGCAGAGGGAGAGCGATAGTTGTTGTCGTTACTGAGGAAACGTCCCGTATTGGCATTCCTCAAGGTATAGCCGTTGCCCGATTTCGCGAGGAGCCAAACCTGAGCAAACGTATTGTCGTTCTTGGTCGAGCCCACAGTGTTTGTGCCGTTATCGGAAAGGCGGACATTGGGACTTCTACGGCTTGTAAGGCGAACGATGTTGGTGGCGCTGAGAATGTAATTCACATAAGCCGCTCCTGAGAGGTCGCCCAGATCTGTGAGCGTGACTTGGCGGAACGACCAGTCGCAATTGCCGTTCTCCGAGCCTCTGCCTGTTGCGCCTTTCAGAGTGCCGCTGTTGTTCTGCAGGTAATAGAGGTTGTTGCTCTTGAGCGACCAATGTCCTGCACTACCGAACTGAGCGATGGCATAGGCATATTTCGCAGCAGCTACAGAGTCAGTCTTGTTCACTCTCGACGTAACGGCGTTTCCGTAGTAGTTGCCCAAACCCGACTTCAGATAATACTTTCCGCTCTCGCCCGTTTCTTCCAGTTGAACGAGATAGCCGGCATTTGTCTGGGCATCGGTTCCGTTGGGAGTGGTCGAGGTCACGCCAAGCGTATTGCTCTCGTTTTCCACTATGAACGCATTCGTAGCGATATTGTAGAGCACATACCATTGCCCCGTCTCGAGCGTAGTGGCAGCGCTACCCAAAGAGATAATCTTGCCTGCAAATTCACTTGTCTGCGCCCAAGCGGAAGTAGAGCCGAGCAACGCGAAAAGTGATGCAAGAAGCAGTTTAACAGAGTTCTTCATATTGTTAGATTTTAGTTTATGTATATATTTCGGCACAAATATAATAAAAAAAAGTGAAGAGTGAAGAATGAAGAGTGAAGAATTATTTCCTTTTGTATTAAAAAGGAATAAAGTCTCCCTCTTACGGGGAGATTTAGAGGGGTCTTTATCTTATTATTAGCCAAGTAAGATAAGTCAGATAGCAGAGGACAAGCAGGATTCCTTCCCAGCGGCTGAATTTGCGGGCTGTAAAGCCGACCAGCCAGACAAGAGCCACGCTACCCATCAGCATGCCCCAATCCAGAGGCGTTATCTCCGTAACGACCATGGGAACTACGCTACTGCAAAGGCCTATCACAAAGGCGATATTGAAGACATTGCTGCCTATCACGTTTCCAAGCGCAAGGCCGAAACTGCCCTTTCTGGCTGCCATGATGCTTGTGGCGAGTTCTGGCAGACTGGTTCCGCCCGCAAGAATGGTCATGCCGATAACGCTCTCGCTCACGCCCCACTCTCTCGCAACCGAGGCTGCCGTATCTACAAGAATCCTGCCGCCAATCACAAGCGCAGCAATACCCACCACAATAAGCGTAAGTATCTTCCACACAGGCATTTCCTCGCTCTTGGTTTCCTGCTGAGCCTCTTTCCTATCCTTCAGGGCAACGCGATAAGCCAGATAGAGATAACCGCAGAAGAACAGTACTAGCAGGATGCCTTCCCAACGGGCAATCGAGCCACCGGAAAAAGCAAAGACGCAGAGCAAGACCGAAGCAGCAAGGCAGATAGGAATGTCGCGTCGCAAAAGCGAACTGTCCACCTTTATGTTTGTCAAAAAGGCTGCAGTCCCGATTATGACGAGGATGTTGAAAATATTGCTGCCCATCACATTACCTACACTCATGTCTCCGCTGCCGCGAAGCACACTCATGAAGCTGACGATAAATTCGGGCAGACTCGTGCCAAGCGAAACGACGGTCAGACCGATGACCAGTTCACTCACTTTCAGCCTTCTGGCCAGTCCGCAAGCCCCATCAGTAAAGCGGTCAGCACCCCAAAGCACCACTGCAAAGCAAACGATGATAATGAGAATCTCTAGCAACATTCCTTCCATAATCGGCTGCAAAATTACAAAAAAACTCCCTTACTCGCAAGAGTTAAGGGAGAAAGTTTCCGGAAAACTCACTAATATGCCAAGCGGCTCATCTGTTGGGCGACTCGATGCCCTACAATGTGCTTGTCCTGCGGATGAATGTCATAGGCATCGCCCGTATCTTTCAGAGGGACGAGAGCCGATTTTGGAATCTTTTGCGAGGCAAGATATTGCTCGTCTTGGATTCGCGTCCAACCTGTCTCCATCGCCTTTGCGGGTTCCAGATACGACGGCAATTGCACGATGACGAAAGGCAATTTGTGCTTGAATTGCTGACGCCAAGACGACGCCAAAGCCGCGAGATAATCGGCATACTGGTGTGGTGTGTCGATGTTCGATTCGCCCTGATACCAGACAATTCCGCGGAAAGGGAACTGCCGCAAAGGAGCTATCATGGCGTTGTAGAGAGCCGAAGGACAATCCACGAAATAAGTGCCGCGAGGGCGTTCTGGCCGAGTGCAACCCACAGCCATTTGCAGAGTTTTGGAAAGAGGAATGATGTGCTCGCCCACCTCCAACTGATAGCGCTTGCCAGGATTGAAATGCGGCCTGCCATTCTGCGAAATCAAATGCACCACAATATCGTTTTCTCCCGCTCGCAACAGGCCTACGGGCACATTGTAGATGCGAGGCGGATATTCGTAGGTTGTGTTGCCGACGAGGTGTCCGTTGATAAAGATTGAATCGGCATCTTTCATGGCTCCAAAACGAAGTCGGGCTGCCTGTCCTGCCAGTTCTTTCGGCACATTGGCGAGGGTGCGGAACCAATAGGAACCGTTTTGCCCTTGGCTCCAATCGTCAAACATTCCGACACTCTGCCACGAAGAAAAATCGTAACCTCCCCTATTCCACCGATATAGAACGCTGTCGCTCGCATTCGTCTGCAAGTCCCATTCGTGGGCAGCCCGCTGTTCTATGCGATTGACCGAATCCACCCAATTGCTTTGGATGTGTCTAAGCTGAAGGAATTCCCCTGCAAAATCGTCGAAAGTTTCGAGCCTCTCCCTTGGCATCCAAGCCTGAACTTGCGTTCCGCCAACGGCACTATTGACGATGCCTATCGGCACTCCAAACTGTTCCTGCAGTTCGCGAGCCATGAAATAGCAGAGCGCACTCACCTCGCCACAATTCTCTGGCGTAATGTCCTGCCACGGACGAACAGCCATATCTTCGGCTGGATGCAGATAATTGTATTGATGAGGGATTTTCAGGTAGCGGATGTGCGGATTCGAGTAGTCCTTTACGAGCGCGGAAACGCTGTCCAGACAACGTCGGATGGGCAGTTCCATGTTCGACTGACCGCTGCAGAGAAACACATCGCCCACGAGCACATCGTGAATTGTGAGGTTCCCAACCGTCAGTTCATAAGGTCCGCCTGCCTTCATCTTCGGCAACCAGACTTCCCAAGTGCCGTCCTCGCTCGCTTTTGTCGTGGCGTAGCGACCATTCAGCCCCACTTTAATCGTGCTTCCGGGAGCCGCCCACCCCCAAACAGGAATGCGCTCGCCTCGCTGCAACACCATTCCGTCGCCAAACATTTTGGGCAATCGAATCTGCCGAACTTGGGGCAAGGCTTGCGGATTGGGAGCGCTGTAGTTGTCCATCTTCAAACGGAACGCCTGCAACTCCTTGAGCGAGAAGACCGTTGGAAGCGAACCCGATGGCAAAGGCATTCGTGAGAAGGTCTGGAAGTAGAGCAGACAAGCATCGCGCCACCACTGCGCATCGTCGGCTT
>Ga0310786_10009403_pt1 | contig 12412 bp, 10 predicted proteins | sample AusTroGonzalo_MG_FD_203881 | JGI IMG/M metagenome (GOLD analysis project Ga0310786, IMG submission 203881) | Bovine rumen microbial communities from tropical cattle in Woodstock, Queensland, Australia - Gonzalo_03 (v2) (version 2) | ecosystem: Host-associated > Mammals > Digestive system >...
CCACGGCGGGGCCAGGAGGTAAAAAATGCCGACTACTGTGTTTAAAAATATTCTTTATCGCCTGGCGCTTCCTTTCTGTGCTCCCGGGTGCGGTCAAAACCCCATCAGCGCTTTGTCCGGTCATGATCTGCATTCCAAAGGTGCTTATGTCCATCTTGTACGCAAACATCATGTCCTGGGATCCGCAACATATCTTTCAGCAGGAAATCAATCGGCAATGATTCTGACTTCTTCTGAAGAACCCTGCCACAAGCCGCTGGCCGATACGTTTTTCCGGGTAGCTTCAATTACAAAAACTGCCACATCTGCGCTGGTCATGCATCTTTCCGATCTAGGTGTTCTGGATGTAAATATGCCGATCAGTGATCTTTTCAGCGCTGATTCAGCGCAAAAGGCGCTGAACGGCATCACACTCCGCCATCTTCTTTCCCATACCTCCGGTATCGTTGATCCTGCCGATCTCGAACAATCTGTTGAGAACGGTGTTCCCTTTACAGACCTTCTTGCTGTATCACGTTGTTTTAATCCCGGTACTGAATTCCATTATTCAAACCTTGGTTTCGGCCTGATTGGATGCATACTCGAGCAGGTACTGCAGATTCCGGTCAGCACTGTTTTCAGCCATTATCTGTTTTCTCCCCTTGATATGAATGCAACCCTGGTAGGCAGCTCCATTCCGCGCAGTAAAATCATGCCTGTAACACGCGTTCTGCCGTATCGTAAAGGCAGAGATGTGATTGTGACCCGTCTCGGTTCTGCTGCATTGTCTCATCCGGATCCTCTTCGCCATTATGGTCATACAGCAGGCAGTATGTATATCGATATTCTTTCTTTACACAAATTGTTTGCCATGCTTTCTGCAGGAGACGGCAGTTATATATCGTTTTCTGCTCTGGAGGATATGAAAGCAAAACATGCTTCCTATGGCAGGCTCTCGCCTTCCCTCTCTTACGGTCTTGGTCTTCTGCGGATCAATGATCCTTTTGTTTCTGACAATATTGTTTACGGGCATCAGGGATTTGCATACGGCTGCGTGGACGGCGCATTCTGGGATGACAGGACAAAAAACATGCTTATAACCCTTAATGGAGGATGCAGTGAAGCAAGAAAAGGACGTCTCGGTATGGCCAACAGGGATTTCCTTCACTGGGCTTTCAGAAAGGAGCTGCCGTCATGGTCAGAATAATGGCACTGGATACAGCAGGATCCCGGACTTCCGTACTTCTGGATAATGGAGAAAAATACTGGTTCCGCAATGAAGACCTCGCCGGTACAGGTATTTTTGAAGGTGCTGAAATGCCTGATGATTCATTTTTTCAGTGGCTGAAACTTCGTCAGTATCCCCGGGCACTCAATCAGGCTGTTGCCATGCTGGCTCGACGCCCGTGCAGTTCAGGTGAAATCTCTTCCCGTCTGATGAGAAACAGATATGCCTCTGAGGTTATTGAACTGGTTGTATATAAACTTGAAAAAGAAAACCTGCTGAATGACGTGGAGTTTTGCAACCAATGGATTCAGTACCGCCTCACCCGTGGTTACGGCCCTGGTGTTATTCGCCGTGAGCTTCGTTCAAAAGGAATCGCTCAGGGCATGATTGATACAGCGTTTGAATCAATAAACGAAGAAGATGCTATGGACAAAGCGGAATCTCTCGCCAGGAAAGCCTGGCTGCGCAAAAATCCGGAAGAAGATCTTCGTAAAACCAGGCAGAAAGTGATTGGTTTGCTGGTCCGCAAAGGATACAGCTGGGATACTGCCAAAGCCGCTTGTAAATCAGCCGAAAGCAAACTGTAAAAAAATGCGGTACAGATAAGAAATCTGTACCGCATTTTTCTGTTCAGGAAGCCTGATCCTTAACAGTATGGAAAATCATTTTCCCGAGTTGCTGATAGCCGCCTGTGCCGCAGCAAGACGGGCAATCGGAACACGGAAGGGAGAACAGCTTACGTAATCCAGACCGATCTTGTGGCAGAATTCCACAGAGCTCGGATCTCCGCCGTGTTCACCACAGATGCCAACGTGCAGTTTCGGGTTAACAGGACGTCCGAGTTCAATTGCCATCTTCATCAGCTTTCCGACACCGGTCTGATCAAGTTTTGCAAACGGATCATTCTCAAAAATTTTGGTATCGTAATAAGCGCTGAGGAATTTACCTGCGTCATCACGGCTGAAACCGAATGTCATCTGGGTAAGGTCATTGGTACCGAAGCAGAAGAAATCGGCTTCCGCTGCAATCTCATCAGCGGTCAGGGCTGCACGCGGTATTTCGATCATTGTACCGACTTCGTATTCCAGTTTTGCTCCTGCATTGGCGATTTCGGCGTCAGCGGTTTCAATAACAACCTTTTTAACATACTTCAGTTCTTTGACTTCGCAAACCAGCGGAATCATGATTTCAGGACGAATATGCCAGTCGGGATGTGCCTTCTGGGTATTGATTGCAGCTCTGATTACTGCTTTTGTCTGCATTTTGGCAATTTCAGGATAAGTAACTGCCAGACGGCATCCGCGATGACCCATCATCGGGTTGAATTCATGAAGTGAAGCAATGATGTTGCGGATGGTTTCTACACTCTTTCCCTGAGCGTCAGCAAGCTGCCTGATCTCTTCCTCATTTGTGGGTACAAACTCATGGAGAGGCGGATCAAGGAACCGGATGCAGACAGGATATCCTTCAAGCGCTTCGTACAGTTTCTCAAAATCGCTCTGCTGATAAGGAAGAATCTTGTTCAGCGCAGCCTCACGTTCTTCCACGGTATCGGAACAGATCATTTCACGGAAAGCAGCAATACGTTCCGGTTCAAAGAACATATGTTCAGTACGGCACAGACCGATGCCCTCGGCACCGAGTTCCCTGGCTTTTTTAGCATCAGCGGGAGTGTCGGCATTTGTGCGCACATGAAGCTTGCGGTATTTGTCTGCCCAGGCCATGATTCTGCTGAATTCACCGGCAATCTTTGCATCAACGGTAGGAATCAGACCGTCATAAATTCGTCCGGTTGTACCATCGATAGAAATGAAATCTCCTTCATTGAAGGTCTTTCCGGCCAGCTCAAACTTCTTGTTTTCCTCATCCATGGCAATTTCACCACAGCCGGAAACACAGCATTTACCCATACCGCGCGCCACAACCGCCGCATGGCTTGTCATACCGCCGCGAACAGTCAGAATACCCTGCGCGCTCTTCATACCGGTAATATCTTCCGGAGAAGTTTCCAGACGAACCAGTACGACTTTTTCTCCTCTTTCCGCCCATTTTTCAGCATCTTCAGCGGTGAACACAATTTTACCGCAGGCAGCACCGGGAGAAGCACCCAGTCCTTTTCCGATCGGCTCAGCCTTCTTCAGCGCAGCAGCATCAAACTGAGGATGGAGCAGCGTGTCAAGATTGCGGGGATCAATCATTGATACAGCTTCTTCTTCAGTGCGCATGCCTTCATCCACAAGATCACACGCGATTTTGAGTGCGGCCTGGGCGGTTCTCTTGCCGTTACGGCACTGAAGCATATACAGTTTTCCGTTTTCAACGGTAAACTCCATATCCTGCATATCACGGTAATGCTTCTCAAGCAGGCTGCAGACTTTCTCAAACTCAGCATAAGCTTCAGGGAACTGATCCTTCATCTGGGAAATCGGCATGGGCGTACGTACGCCGGCGACAACATCTTCACCCTGGGCATTCACAAGGAACTCACCCATCAGCTTGTTCTCGCCTGTTGCGGGATCACGGGTAAACGCAACGCCGGTACCGGAATTGTCATTCAGGTTGCCGAATACCATGGGCATAACATTGACAGCAGTACCCCAGCTGTACGGAATATCATTGTCTCTGCGATAAACGTTTGCGCGGGGATTGTCCCAGGAACGGAATACTGCTTTCACAGCACCCATCAGCTGCTCTTTGGGATCGGCAGGGAAATCCTCTCCAATCTTTGACTTGTATTCTGCTTTAAACTGACCGGCCAGTTCTTTCAGATCTTCAGCCGTCAGCTCCACATCGTACGTGACGCCTTTCTTTGCCTTCATCTCGTCGATCAGCTGTTCAAAATACTTTTTACCGACTTCCATAACCACGTCGGAATACATCTGGATAAAACGGCGGTAGCTGTCGTATACGAAACGGGCAAACTTGGGATCGCTGTTTCCGGCAATCATAGCCTCCACGACTTCATCATTCAGTCCGAGATTGAGAATTGTGTCCATCATACCAGGCATGGAAGCGCGCGCACCGGAGCGAACAGAAACCAGCAGGGGATTTTTCAGATCGCCAAACTTCTTGCCGTTGATTTCCTCCATTTTGGAAATGTATTCCATGATCTGTGCCTGAATTTCGTCGTTAATCTGACGACCGTCTTCATAGTACTGGGTACAGGCTTCTGTCGAAATAGTGAATCCCTGCGGAACAGGCAGGCCTACTTTGGTCATTTCGGCAAGATTAGCGCCTTTACCGCCAAGCAGTTCACGCATGGTGGCATCGCCTTCAGTGAAGAGGTACAGATACTTTTTGGACATTCAAAATTCCTCCCCGATCATATTCACGGAACGGCTTACAGTCCTTGAAAGCCGTTACTTATCCATCAATTTATTATAAGAGCAGAAAAGATACAATGCAAGTATTTTCTTTTATCCGGCACTTGCTTCTGTCGTTTTGCCGCGGGTTTTTACATTTTTTTCCTTTGATGCTTTATTGAATCTGCTGCAGATATCAGTCGCTCTGCATATGCGTTGGATTCAACTGTAATGCCGTCTGCACCGCTGATCATTCTTCCTACCTCAGCGATTCTATCCTTCCGCCCGAGTTCCGTGACAGAAGTATGCGTTCTGTTGCCTGAAACAGTTTTCTGTACCAGGTAATGATAATCTGATGCTGCCGCAATCTGCGGAAGATGAGTAACACAGATTACCTGTTTTTCACAGGAGATGGACATCATTTTTTCAGCTACAACCTGGGCCATACGCCCGCTTATGCCTGTATCGATTTCATCAAAGACCATGGACTCCACTCCGGAATGTGAAGTTTCCATTGTTTTGACCGCCAGCATGATTCTGCTCAGTTCACCGCCTGAAGCTATTTTCGCCAACGGTTTTAAGGGTTCTCCCGGATTCGGGCTGATCATGAATTCGATTCTGTCATCTCCATGTTCAGAAGGCATAATGGGCTTTCCGGTTTCATTGGGCTTAAACGCAACACTGAAAACAGTGTTCCCCATTCCCAGGTCACCGAGTTCCTTCATCATCTTTTTTTCAAAAGCAGATGCAAGTTTTTTTCTGGACTCTGTCAGTTCTTTGGCCGCACTTCTGTAGAGGCTCAGCGTTTTTTTATGTTCAGAAGACATCCTGTTAACTTCATCTTCCAGATTAACCAGAGTTTTGTATTCTTCTTCCAGTCCTGCGGTATAATCCTGTATTTCCGATGATGTTATTCCGTATTTACGTTCCAGACGATGAATCAGGTCAAGCCTTTGATCTATCCGCTCGACATCTTCCGGATTGAATCCAAGACGGTCTGACATTTGGCTGATCTGATAAGCTATTTCTTCCAGTTCAAAGAACAAAGATTCACTCCTGTCACTGATTTCTTTGATCTCAATACTTTTTTCCGAAAGAGACTTCATCAGAGCTGAGGCTGCTTTAATCTCTGAGAGTGCGGAAAACCCGTCTTCATTCCCGGACAGATGTTCCCTTATTTCTTTAAGCATTTCTGATTTTTTCAGAATTTCTTCGGCTTTTTTCCTTTCCTCCAGGAGTTGCTCTGCTTCTCCGTTCCGGATATGCGCCTTCCGCAGTTCTTCAAGATCATGTTCAAGTGAATTGAGCTTAGACTCTCTGTTTTCATTTTTTTTAACCAGACGTGCGTATGCTCTGTGATTATTCAGGAAAGCTTCACAGCTTTCGCCAACTTTGTCCAGAAGCAGTCTGTGTTTTTCATCACCGGTCTGATCGAGGAACTCCAGATGCATATCCGGATCTGTAAGGAATCTGTGATCATTCTGTCCATGAAGATCAAGCAGCCAGCCGGCCAGATCCCTGAGTCTCGCAACCGGAATCATCACGCCGCAGACCCGGCATATGTTTTTACCGCCGGTGGATATTTCCCTGTATATTGTTATATTTTCACCGTCATATTCAATGCCTTCCTGGTCCATGAATGCCTGAACGTTTCTGTTTTCCCGGACTGAAAACTCAGCCTCTACAGACGCCTTTTCGCATCCGGTACGGATCAGGTCCCTGTCTGCTCTTCCTCCGAGGATAAGCGTTACCGCATCGACAACAATGCTTTTTCCTGCACCCGTCTCTCCAGTCAGAGCCTGCATGCCTTCATGAAATTGAATCGTAACATCATCGATAAGAGCAATTTGATGAATCGTTAAGGATTTTAACATATACAGCTCCCGTTTATCTGTGATCAGTCAGTTTACGGATTCTGTTCGTGATCTCAGCTGTATCCGCAGCGTCTCTGGCTACAATAAAAATTGTATTATCTCCGGCAATTGTGCCAAGTATTTCTTCCCATCCGAGATTGTCCAGTGCTTCTGCTGCCACATTGGCAGATCCGCTGAGTGTCTTGACAACAATCATATTTCCGGAAAAATCAACATTTACCAGGGAATCATTCAGGATTCTGGTCAGTCTGTCGCTGACTGCGGTTTCGTGTCTCTCCGGTTTGGCATATTTGAAACCGCCGCCATTCGCAGCCACCTTGATCAGTTTCAGCTCCCTGATATCCCTGGAAACAGTGGCCTGCGTAACTTTATATCCTGTTTTCCGAAGCTCTGATGCAAGTTCCTCCTGCGTTTCCACGTCTCTTTCCCTGATAATCCGTAAAATTTCATCCTGTCGACTGGATTTCATGCCGGCGTTCCTCTCTGTTCTTTTTTATTATGAACCCCATTCACTGAGTTTTCTGCGTGTCAGTCCGAAAAAATCATATGGATGCAGACGAATCAGGCTGATTTTCCGGTCAGTACCGGTGACATGTACTGTATCTCCGGCGCTTAGACTTCCCATGTTCTGCCCGTCGATCTGAAGTTCTGCGGTTTGTTCCCTTTCCGGTTTCAGCAAAAGCCGGATATCTGCTTTTTCCGAAACAATACAGGGGCAGTGCTGCATACTGTGCGGACATACAGGCGTAATAATCATACAGTTCATTCCGGGCTCTACAATCGGACCTCCGGCCGAAAGTGAGTAACCGGTTGATCCTGTCGGTGTTGCCACGATAATTCCGTCTGCAGTAAACGTGCAGTATTCTTTTCTGTCCACCGTGACGTCAACACGAATCAGCCTTGCGTATCCGCCGCGTGTGATCACAGCATCATTTAAAGCGTAGTATTCATCACCTGTACGGTTATTGACCACATGCAGAAGACTTCTGTATTCCACATGGTACCGCTCGTTTATAATGGCAGTAAGCGCATCCTCCAGGTGCTCCGGATCTTCTTCAGTCAGGAAACCGACAGTCCCCAGATTGATGCCAAGCAGTGGAATATCATATTCCATTGCATACCTTGCCCCGATCAGAAGCGTACCGTCGCCGCCAAAGGTAACGATCAGATCCGGTTTAATTTGACATTCTTCCGTCTGAGGATTAAACGTCAGAATATGATGACGATGAAAAAAAGCGGAAGCTTTCTCAGCATATTTCACCGCATCCTGGTTTTCCACATTCAGAATCAGTCCGGCTGCTTTCAGCATTTGCTTCTTTCCTCCCGCAGGATTTGACAAAATAGTATCACAACCTGTATATATACTCAAGAGATACGGTTTTTTTTGTATATTGATGAATATATGCAAAATGCAGAAAGGGATGTACAATGAATGATTCCGGTTCTGTATACTGACAAAGAATTTTTAGTCTGCAGCAAACCCGTCGGTACGCTGTCCGAATCTCCAGGACTGCCCGATATGCTTCAGGAGCAGCTGGGCTGCAGATTTTTTCCTGTTCACCGCCTCGACCAGGGCACCGGAGGCGTATGTGTGCTTGCTGCTTCCGCTTATGCATGTACAGGGCTTCAGAAGCTTTTCCAGGAAGGACAAGTAGTGAAAGAATACCTTGCGGTGATATCCGGAAAGCCGGTAGAACAAAACGGATCTTTCCGGGATTATCTCTATCACGATAAAAGATCCAATAAAACCTATGTTGTCAAACAAAAAAGAAAAGGTGTGAAAGAAGCTCTTTGTGACTGGCATATTATCGGTACAGCTGTCTTCAATGATCAGCCTCTGACCCTTGTGCGTGTATCGCTGCACACAGGACGCACTCATCAGATCCGTGTACAGTTTGCCTCCCGCGGCTTCCCGCTCGTGGGCGACCGGAAGTACGGCAGCCGTATCAAAGCATCCTCACCGGCATTATGGGCATACAGCCTGTCTTTTCCGCATCCGCGGAATACAGAGAAGCAGGTGGCTGTTTCCTCTCTTCCTGACGAAGCGTTCCCCTGGATGCTTTTTGATTTGTCTGCTTTATGAATGGATCATGCTTTCGTGAGCCTCGTTCACAACAGCATGGATTTTATCAGAAGTGATACTCATTCTGTTTCCGTCCTGTTTTCTGATCTCAGCCAGGAATTCTATATTGCCTTTCGGCCCGGTAATGGGTGAATAATCCAGGTTAACCGTGCACCATCCCATCTGTTCAGTAAAAGCAACTATATTAGAAATAACACTCCTGTGTATCTCAGGATCGCGTACCACTCCGTTTTTACCCACATTCTCCCTGCCTGCTTCAAACTGGGGTTTGATCAGCGTATAGAATACACCCTGATCTCCCATGATTTCTGCAGCTGCCGGCAGGATCAGACGGATTGAGATAAAGCTGACATCCATCACTGTTATCTCGGGTTTATCCGAAAACATGCCGCTTTCCAGAAACCTTGCATTTGTTCTTTCCATTACGGTGACCCGCGGGTCATTACGCAGTTTCCAGTCCAGCTGCCCGTATCCTACATCAATTGAATAAACAATCCTTGCGCCGTTCCGAAGACAGACATCGGTAAAGCCTCCTGTACTCGATCCGATGTCCATAATCACCCGGTCTTTCAGGTCTGCGTCAAACACACGCACAGCCTTCTCCAGTTTCAGTGCGCCCCTGCTGACATATTCGTTTTCAGAAGATTTCAGAGAAAGAATTTCCTGGCTTCCAATGCTTTCGGATGCCTTGTTGATTCTTCTTTCCCCGACAAAAACGCGGCCCTCCATGATTGCGGCCTGTGCCCGTTCCCTGCTTTCACACAGATGCTGCTGTACCAGCGCTATATCCGCTCTGATTTTATCGGCCACCGGCGTTTTCTCCCTTCATTTTGCAGTATATGTCTTCCGCAAGTGATTCCGCATCCAGTTTTGCATCCCTGATCAGTCTCTCATGATCTCCATGCTGAATATAGCAGTCCCTGACTGCATAACAGAAAGCGGGAACATTGTAACCCATATCGAGACAGTATCTGCTTACATATTCTCCGAATCCTCCTGCCAGCATGTGTTCTTCCATGGTATACACCTGCACATTCTGAGGCATGGAAGCAAGATATTCTTCGTCCAGAGGTTTCACAGTTGAACAGTTCATAACGCAGGTGCTGATTCCATGCTGTTCAAGGATGCATGCAGTATCCATTGCCTTCGGAACCATGGATCCAACCGCCAGCAGGATCACATCCCTGCCCGCCTTCAGTTCCAGCCATTTTCCGGCTTCAAAGGGGCGGTCTGTTTTCTGTTGCTGAACCGGTTTGATCGATTTCGGATAACGAATAACACATGGACCGTTCTGCCCGATGCTCCACCGCAGCATACTGATCAGTTCCTGTGAAGATGACGGAGCCAGAACTGTCATGCCGGGAACCGGTATCGTCATGGAAAAATCAAACAAACCGTGATGTGTCTGCCCGTCTTCCCCGCCGATACCGCTTCTGTCCAACAGGAATACCACAGGCAGATTCTGCATACATACATCATGAATCATCTGATCGTAGCACCGCTGGAAAAAGCTTGCATAAACCGCAACATACGGTCTCATACCGCCTGCTGCCAGACCGGCTGCCATTGTCGCCGCATGTTCCTCTGCAATTCCCACATCAATGAGGCGGTCCGGGAAACGTTCCGCAAAATGATCAAGGCCCGTCCCGAGCTTCATGGCTGCGGTGATGGCAACAATTCTCTTATCATTTTCAGACAGGTCAGCCAATGTATCCGCCATGATATGTCCCCAGGACGGAGACTGCGGCTTATCTATCCGATACCCGGTTTCAACATAGAACGGCGGAGTGCCGTGAAAAGCCTCCGGACGCTCTTCTGCCTTATCGTATCCATACCCTTTTTTTGTCAGGACCTGTATAACACAGGGACCTTTTCTGTATCTGGCCTGCCGGAAAGCCTTCTCCATTTCTTCTATATCGTGTCCGTTGATCGGACCGTAATACTCAAACCCGAGCGCCTCAAAAAATCCGGTTTCATTGTCTCTGACAACCAGTGAACGAAGAACTTTCTTGATGCTGTGAATCATCCTGTATAACGGTTTACCGATAACAGGAAGCTGATTAAGGTGCCGTACATGCTGTTTGGCGCTTTGCCAGCCCGCACTGATACGGAGGCGCGTAAGGTACTGAGAAAGTGCGCCGACGTTAGGTGCGATGCTCATTTCATTATCATTCAGCACAACAATCATATTCGTTTTGCTGTTTCCGGCATCATTCAGCGCTTCGTAGCACATGCCGCCTGTAAGCGCTCCGTCACCTACAACAGCAATCACATCATAATGCTCGTTCTGATAATCCCTCGCTCTCGCCATACCAAGTGCGGCAGAGATGGCCGTGCTTGCGTGTCCTGTTTCAAAACAATCATACGGACTTTCACATCTTTTGGGGAATCCTGACAATCCTCCGTAAGAACGAAGTGTTGAAAACCGGTCATACCGGCCTGTGATTATCTTGTGTATGTAGCTCTGGTGTCCCACGTCAAAAACAATTTTATCTTCAGGCATATGAAACACACGGTGCAGCGCCAGCGTAAGCTCTACCACACCGAGATTGGACGCCAGATGACCGCCGTTGGAGGAAACAGTGGAAATCAGTGATTTCCGGATCTCCCCAGCAAGCTGTTCCAGCTGTTCATAGCTCATTCCATCCAGATCGCGCGGAGATTTTATTTTTTCCAGCATCTTTGACATGACATCCCTTCGTCACTTAGAGTATTTCATTCCTTTGCATCCTTTGGCGCCTTTGGATCCCAGGGAAACATTTTTCAGAATGTCACTCGAATAGGCATAATTGGATTGGTTTTTGTCAGCATGTGCTTTTTCCGCAAAATTTATCATCCTGTCAATCAGTGCGCTGTAAGGTATTCCTGCATTTTCCCACAGATAAAACGCCAGACTGCCCGGAATGGTATTAATCTCCGTTATATACAGTTTCTCGCTGTGTTTATCAAACATATAGTCGATCCGTACCACACCTTTGCAATCCAGCATACGGAAAATGGTCCGGCTCATTTCCTGGATTTCATTTTTCAGTTCATCCTCGATGGGCGCAGGAAGCACTCTGTGCAGGCTCGCCATGCCCTTACTTCCGCCTGATGCAAGATATTTGTCCTTGAAATCAAGAAATTCATCATTGTTCAGGGGCATTTCTATCGGAGAAGCCTCTACAATATCATCATATCCCATTACACTGCAGTTGAGTTCAATGGGTTTATCAAGGCCTTTTTCAACGAGTACCCGTCTGTCGTACTCAAATGCAAGCTCAAGGCTGTCAGCCAGCGATTCTGTATCATCCGCTCTGCTTACGCCGATACTTGATCCCAGATTTGCCGGTTTCACAAAAACCGGAAAACCGAGCTCCTCTTCAACTTTGTTCAAAACAGCTCCACGTTCCCCGGAAAATTCACTGCGTGTGAAACTCAGGCCCGGCAGAACAGGCAGCCCGGCGCCCTGAAAGAACTGCTTCATCATGATCTTGTCCATTCCCAGCGCGCTTCCCGCAACGCCTGTGGAAGTATAAGGAACATTGATCAGTTCCATCAGTCCCTGCAGTGTGCCGTCTTCTCCGTTCAGCCCATGCATTACAATAATATATGCATCTATACGCGCAACGATCTCCGTTTTTTCCCTTGCAAACAATCCTGTATTTTTCCTGATAGTGAGCAGCGCTCCCGATCCGGAGGACAGATCGGGAAAAACCCGGATGATTCCTTTCAGATCAGGGCGAAAAGGTTTATAAGCCTGAATATCTGTCAGTTTATCACCTGTATACCAGTTTCCGTCATCACTGATGTAGACCGGGATAATTTCATATTTTTCCCTGTCGGCATGCCGCATAAGCTGAACTGCACTGATAATGGCCACCTCACGTTCACAGCTTCTGCTTCCGAAAATCACACCGATCTGCTTTTTCATATGTTTTGTCCTCCCAGTTTTCATTCTGTATAA
>Ga0310786_10009404_pt1 | contig 12412 bp, 8 predicted proteins | sample AusTroGonzalo_MG_FD_203881 | JGI IMG/M metagenome (GOLD analysis project Ga0310786, IMG submission 203881) | Bovine rumen microbial communities from tropical cattle in Woodstock, Queensland, Australia - Gonzalo_03 (v2) (version 2) | ecosystem: Host-associated > Mammals > Digestive system >...
GAAACCATTCTGGGCAGTCACTCGTTCTTCCACTCGCACGATGTTTCCCGTTGGGATGTCGGTTGGGGACTGCAATGCAGTTTGCTTTACGACCAGCAGTGGCAGGTTCATGTGGCTTACGATTGGGGCTTCAAGAACATGAACGACCATTTCCTTCAGAATAATGGACTCAGCATTGGTCTGACGCTTTATTTTGAGTATTAATTGAAAGGTTACGAAGGGATAAACAATGGCAGAATCCAATTTTGTCGATTACGTTCGCATCTATTGTCGCTCGGGCAAGGGCGGCCGTGGCTGCTCGCATCTGCATCGCGCCAAGTATATTCCCAAGGGAGGTCCTGATGGCGGCGATGGAGGCAAGGGCGGCTCGGTCATCCTGCATGGTAATCGCAACTACTGGACGCTGCTCCACTTGCGCTATCAACGCCATGTCTTCGCTACCGATGGAGAAGGAGGACAGCCTAATAAATCGTTCGGTAAGGACGGCGAAGATGTCACCATCGAGGTGCCGATGGGCACGGTGGTGTATGATGCCGAAACGGGAGCATACATCTGCGAGGTGACCGATCATGATCAGAAGGTGGTGCTCTTGAAGGGCGGTCGAGGCGGTCTTGGCAATTGGCATTTCCGCTCGGCTACCAATCAGGCGCCCCGCTATGCACAGCCTGGCGAACCCGCTCAGGAGCGCAGTGTCATCCTTGAGTTGAAGTTGTTGGCCGATGTGGGCCTAGTCGGGTTCCCCAATGCCGGCAAATCGACACTCCTTTCGAGCATCAGCGCTGCCAAACCCAAGATTGCCGACTATCCGTTCACGACGATGGAGCCCAATCTGGGCCTTGTGCCTTATCGCGACAACCGTTCGTTCGTCATGGCGGATATCCCCGGCATCATCGAGGGCGCCTCGGAGGGCAAGGGTCTCGGCTTGCGTTTCCTGCGCCACATCGAACGCAACTCCACACTGCTCTTCATGATACCTGCCGACACCACCGATGTCAAGAAGGACTATGAGATCCTTTTGGGTGAGCTCGGCAAGTATAATCCCGAACTTCTCGACAAGCAGCGCCTGCTGGCCATCACCAAGTGCGACATGCTTGATGAAGAGCTGATCGACCAGATGCGCCAGGAGTTGCCCGACGGTGTGCCGACGGTGTTCATCTCTGCGGTGGCAGGCACGGGACTTGACGAACTGAAGGACATGCTGTGGACAATGCTCAACGATGAGGCCAATCGCGTACAAACATTCACCCATCGCAATCTCGATATTTCAAAGGGTCTCGAAGACCAATACGAAGAGGTCGATCCCTACGGACATGACGACTACACCATCGAAGGTGTTGCGCCAGCTGACCTCGAATTGGACTGGGACGAATAGAGCCGATAATGACCAAATACTGATTGGCAAACTATTCCTCATAAAAAAATGCTCAAAAATATGTTTTAGAACATCTTTTGAGCATTTTTTTGTTGTTTAATTTGTATGCATCGTTTTTTTTCAATATCTTTGCACACTGAAAGGGGACGTAACAAAAGCCAAACGCAACAATCCTCCCCAAGGCTTTTTCTTCTTCCGCTAACCGATATTTTCAGATTCAAACACCAAACCTAATTTAAACGATTCATATCATGGACGAACAGCTTATTAAAGACTGTACAGCCAAAGCGAAAGTTTGGCTGGGTGATGGTTTCGACGAAGAAACCAAGGCTGCCGTAAAGGCAATGCTTGACAACGAAGATAAGACAGACCTTATCGAGGCCTTCTATCAGAATCTTGAGTTTGGAACCGGCGGACTCCGTGGTATCATGGGTCCAGGTACCAACCGTATGAACAAGTATGTGGTGGGTATGGCTACTCAAGGCTTCGCCAACTACATTAATCGTGCATTCCCTGACATTCAGCCATCAGTAGTAGTAGGTCACGACTGCCGCAACAATGGCCGTATGTTCGCCGAGACCGTGGCTGCCATCTTCTCAGCCAATGGCATCAAGGTTTATCTCTTTGAGTCTCTCCGTCCTACCCCGGAAATCTCGTTCGCCATTCGTCAGCTCCATGCACAGGCAGGTGTCAACGTCACCGCTTCGCACAATCCGAAGGAGTACAATGGCTATAAGGCATATTGGGATGACGGTGCTCAGGTGCTCTTCCCTCACGACAAGGGCATTATCGACGAGGTCAACAAGATGACCATCGAGCAGGTGAAGTTCGAGCCGAATTATGATCTTATCAAGATTATCGGCGGCGAGATGGATATCGACTATCTCCGCGCTGTAAAGGAGGCTATGGTTGATCAGGATGTCATCCTGCGTCAGAAGGATCTCAACATTGTTTATTCGCCACTGCACGGCACAGGCCGCGTCATCATTCCTGCAGCCCTTCGTACCTGGGGCTTCCAGAACATCAACGTAGTGCGTGAGCAGATGGTGATTGATGGCAACTTCCCAACTGTTGTTTCTCCAAATCCCGAGAACTCAGAGGCCATGACACTTGGTATGAAGTTGGGCGACAAGCTCAATGCCGACCTCGTTATCGCTTCCGATCCTGATGCCGACCGTCTCGCTATCGTTTGCCGCGACAACAAGGGCCAGTGGATGATCCTGAATGGCAACCAGACAGCCATGATGTTCTATTGGTATATCATCACCAACAAGAAGAAACTCGGCCAGCTCAAGGGCAACGAGTTCATGGTGAAGACCATCGTGACTTCTGAGCTCATCAAGAAGATTGCCAACAGGAATGGAGTAGAGATCTTCGACGACTTCACAGGCTTCAAGTGGATCGCTTATCGTATCCGCATCAATGAGGGCAAGAAGAAATATATCGGTGGCGGCGAAGAGAGCTTCGGCTTCCTGCCATTCGACAAGGTTCGTGATAAGGACTCCCCGGCATCTATCTGCCTCATCTGCGAAATCGCCGCTTGGGCAAAGGATAACGGCATGACTCTGTTCGATCTGCTCCTCAACATCTACAAGGATTACGGATTCCAGAAGGAGAAGGCCGTGTCGGTAGTTAAGCCAGGCAAGTCGGGCGCTGACGAGATCAAGGCCATGATGGAGAACTTCCGTAACAATCCTCCAAAGGAGTTGGGCGGATCACCGGTTGTCCTGACAAAGGACTTCAAGCTCCTCAAGCAGGTTGATTGCAAGACCGGTACCGTAAGTGATATCGAAATGCCAGACACCAGCAACGTTCTTCAGTATTATACCGAGAATGGCGCCAAGGTGAGCGTTCGTCCTTCGGGCACCGAGCCAAAGATCAAGTTCTACTGCGAGGTTCCTGCCGAGTTCGATGGCGATTATGTAAAGGCCAGCGCAGCTGCCGACGAGACACTCAAGAAGATTTGCACTTCTCTCGGCATCTAATCTGACGTTTATCTATCCCTTGGGCGTCCCATTCCGGTGGGGCGCCCTTTTCACCTCAAAACTATGAAAGCTATCATCATCGGTGCAACGGGCGCTACCGGCAAGGATCTGGTGGATCTGCTTCTTCAGGATACGGCCTTTGATGCAATCAGCGTTTTTGTGCGCCGACCGCTCAGCATCTCCGATCCCATGATCGAGACGCATATCGTCGATTTCGAAAAGATTGATTCGTGGAAATCCGAGATTCAGGGCGATGTGCTCTTTTCTTGCCTTGGCACCACACTCAAGGCAGCCGGCTCGCAAGAGGCACAGTGGAAGGTGGACTACGATTACCAATTCAATTTCGCCAAATCAGCCCACGAGAATGGTGTGCCGACCCTTGTGCTGATGTCCTCGATGGGAGCCAACTCCAGGTCCTCGATTTTCTATATGAAGATGAAGGGGCAGCTTGAGGAGGCTGTCAAGCTGCTGGGATTCAAGAACGTCATCATCGTGCGTCCCCCTTCGCTCATCCGAAAGGACACCGATAGGTTTGGCGAGAAGATTGGTGTTTTTGCCTTGAACCTGCTCAATAAGGTTGGCATCATGCGTTCCATGGCACCCATGTCCACCGAAACTGTCGCGAAGGCAATGCTCGTGTGTGGGCTTCATGCGCAAGGGCAACAGGTGTTCGAGAGTCGGGAACTTAGATTGATGGCTGGAGGATAAGGGTTCGAATCATGGAAAAGATAGGCATATTTTGTTCGTCGTCCAATCGCTTGGACAAGGTATATTACAAAGAAGCCGACCGCTTGGGCCGGTGGATAGGTGAACATGGCAAGACGTTGGTATGCGGTGGCGCCAACTGCGGATTGATGGAAACTCTGGCCAAGGCCGTTCGCGAGACTGGAGGCCATGTGTTGGGCGTGATTCCTCAGATATTGCTCGACAGGAATCGTGTGAGCACAAATCTCAGCGAACAGATTCTTACCCGCGACCTCAACAAACGCAAAGACGTTCTCATCAATCAGTCGGATATCATCGTGGCACTACCGGGCAGCGTCGGAACGCTCGACGAAGTCTTCACGGTGATGGCAGCCAACACCATCGGCATCCACAGCAAGAAAGTCGTTTTTTGGAACATTAACGGGTTCTGGGATGACCTTTTTGCGATGTTCGAAGGCATGACCCGACGGAATGTCGTCAACAAGCCTTGGTCGGAAATGATGCAGAAAGCCGACACCTTCGAGGAGATCATCGGTGTCCTGGGGCAATGAGAGCTTACATGAAGTTGGCGCAAGCCTGCGAGTCATCCGTGATCCTGCGTCCCGTCACCGAACAACTCATACTGCCATTCTGTTGATGGCGGCAGAAGTGGCAGTCTGTGCAATATCGTGTGCCCATATAGAACGGATCTTCAGGATCCATTTCCCGAAATAGTTCGTCGTTCATAGTATATTCTTTATTTATTATACACGAATTACCGTTAATTTACATGAATTATTCTTGGATGTTTAGGCAATGTATCTGTAAATAAAGAAATCTGTATCCAAAATTTATGATAATTCAATGATAATTTGTGTTGAGAAATCGGGTTAAAGGGCAGGAACAACACATACCTTGTGATACTCCACGTCGCCAAAGCCATAGACCTCGGTCTTGCCATGATCTTTCGCGACGGCCACGATACGGCAACGCCGACCCTCCACATAGATGGGAGCGCCGACGCGTGGAGCCTCCTCCTGGCGCAGCGAATAGACGAAGATGTCGAAAGGATCGTCGCCCATGTCCTGCGCATCGCAAGGCTCGTAGATGTTCCAGACGTGGGTCATGACTTGAAGATCAGTTTGCAGCGACAGACGGGAATCTCCGTCACGGCCTGGCGCACCTCAACCGAGTAGGTTTCAGCGGCGTCTTCTTTCGAAACAAACAGATGCAGCTTGTCACCGCAATAACTCTCGCTCACGTAGGCAATCTCGAAGCGGTGCAAACGATGGCTACGCAGATAATCGATCGTGAAGAGGTCCATCACGTGTTCGATATAGCGAACACTGTTGACGTGCCCGTTGATGTCGATGTCGCTGTAATGAGCCACGAACGCATCAGAAGGTTCCCGGGCAGTCACCTTGATGCGTCCAGGTTTCTCGATGGGGCATTCGCGTTCGGGGTAGGTGTAGGAGGAGATGAGACCCTCGTAGAGGTGTTCCAGGTCCATCGGTTTGCGGCTCCTCATGCCAATCATGGCCCACACCGTACGTGCGTAGCCAATGGTGCGGCCCTCGCAGTTGCGTAGGGCGAAGTTGCGGTCGGTAAAAAGACGATAGACGTTTTCGACCCAGGTGTCAATCTCGAACCATTCGTATTGACGGGGCAGCTCCTCCAGCTCGATAGCCATGCGCGAGAGCACCCATGTGTGGTCCTCCTGGTTCAGTTGGGCCATGCCAAACCCGCGTGCCGTGGCATGTTGCCCCGCACAGTTCAGCAGATGATTGCCCAGCACACCCAGGGTGAGGTGGCCAGAGAAGTCGGAATGGAATGGTTCGCAAATATAACGGGTGGTGGCAACCTTCTCCATCATTTCAGCAGGCCATCCACAATGCCTTTGATGATACCTGCGCCCTGGTTGATGTAGTTCTTCACCGAGTTGACCACGCTCTGCACCGAACACTTGGCAAACTTCGACACCAAGCGGCCTTTCAGTTCACCGTATTCGGCAGCCTGTTCGTTCGTGAGCTTGCGCACATCCATACGGTCGTCGATGGCGCGGAAGTCGTCGTAGGCATCCTTCCAGTCCTGTACGTCGTAATACTGGCCTTTGGTTTCCACCTCGTAGGTGAGCTTACGCATTTGGTTGAGACCTCTGCGCTCGGTGCTGCATGATGCCAATGTAAGCATCGCAACGATGATGAGAATGAATGATTTCTTCATTTGTGGTGTATTTATGAACGTTATACGCGTGCAAATATACATAAAATAATGGAACAATCGCCTTTCCGAATTGAAAAACTGCATTTTTCTCCTCGTTTTTTATCATTTCTTCATAAAACCATGCCATAACTTGTCGAAAATGGCTTTAGACATGGGATAAAGGTTGTATTCCATGCGCCTTCAACGCTATAGATGCTGAAGGAATTCGGTGAGACTGGCATTCTTGTCCAATCCCAGTTTCTGCCTGATGCGGTAACGACTGATTTCAATGCCTCGCGTAGAGATGTTCTGCAGCGGGGCTATTTCTTTTGACTGCAGGCCCATGCGGATATAGGCACACAGCATCATCTCCTTGTGCGAGAGGTCGGGATAGCGTTTGCTTAAAGTCTGCAGGAATTTGTGATGTACGGCATCGAACGAGTCGTGGAAGGCATCGAGGTCGTCGTCGTGGCTGATGTTGGTATCAATCTGCCCAATCAGGCGGACAATGCGTCGTTTGGAGGCTGGCAGGTTCTCTTCGCTGAGCGACTTGTTCAGGCTGACGGCCGTCTTCTTGATCTCCTGCAGCATCTCGTTCTTGCGCACGATGTTCATCCGTGAACGCACCAGTTCGTCCTGCTTGGAGCGCAGTTCGATCTCCAGTTTCTCTTCGCGGAGAATAGCAATCTTTTCCTCTTGCTCCAAAATCTGCTCTTCCTGTTCGTGGATTTGCTCTTCGCGTTCGTGAATCTGCTCGTCCTTCTGCGCCAAAAGCCGCTGGCGTTTTTTCTTCATGCGATGATAGAATTCATAGCAGATGGCTGCAAACAGGAGCACATAAAGCAAGTAAGCCCACCATGAGCGGTACCAGGGTGGCAGGATTGTGAAGTCGAACGAGGTTTCAACGGGATTCTCACTATAGGATGAGATGACACGCAGATGGAACGTATAGGAGCCTTCCGACAGGTTGGTGTATTCCTTGATGCTTCGACGGGAATAGGGGCTCCAATCGCTGTCGGCCGCTCCCATGCCAGCGTACGACAAGCCTGTCCGCTTCTTTTCCAACCAATAGCTGAAGAGTACCGATTGGGCAGGATCATAATTGCATACACTGTATTCTATACGCACCGAGTTGTCGCGCCATCTGAGGATGACGGGGCGCTTGTTGCCGTAATAGAGTGTGTCGGCATTATTGCCGATATAGACTTTTCGGATGTAGGGGGTGAGGGGTTCGATAGGTTCGAATGGTTCGAGGGGGTTGAGAGGTTCAAAGGGGTTCTGGAGGTTAAGCAAGGCAAAACCCTCCTCCGTTCCGATGATAGCTTGGCCATTCCATAGGCTGACACTTTCAAAATCCTCCATGAGCCAGTCGTTCAAGTAGCCGTCGTTGCGTTTTCCCCTGACCAGATGGAGCGTGCCGTCGGCTGCATACCAGATATCGCCATTGGCATGCTGCAAGAGGTAGGTGTAAGCCACATGTCCTTCGAGCCGTTCCTCGAGGGCCGAGAACTGCATCAGACTATCGTGGGCAGCATCGTAGCGCAGCAATCCTTGACGCGAAGCTACGACTATTTCTCCATCGATGCGTGCAATACAGACGTTATCTCCCTTGGGCAACAACTCGGAGTTGTAGCACTTCTGACTCTTCACTTCCGTCAGGTCGTCGGAGAGGGTGAGGCGAAAGAGGCCTTTCTCCTTGTTGGCCGCCCATACGGCATCGAGACCTTCTTCCACGTAAAAGGTTTTGGCCGAGATGTCGGTGCCCTTCACTTCTTCGGCCATTACCCAGTCGCGTCCCTGTCGGCGCATCAGTCGCAGGCCCCAATAGGAAGCTGTCAGCAGCACATCGTTGCGATGGCCGATGGCTCGCACGCCCCATACGCCACGGTTCCTGTAGCGCGTGATGCGATCGTGGTCGAAGGAGAGGAAGAACTGTCGTCCGCCGCAGAAGAGTCGTCCACCGATGGTGTCGAGACAGAGCACCTGGCCATCGGTTCCCTCAATATACATGATGTCGTTGCCCGACATTACGTAGAGTCCCTGATTGGTGCCGAAATATAGTTTTCCGTTGTACTCAACGCTGCAATTGCCGCTGCCGATGGGCGAGTGCCTGCTGTTAAGGAATCGCAAGGGTGAACGCAGGGGAATGCAATCGATGCCATTGTCGAGTCCGAGCCAGAGGTTTTGGTCGCGGTCGAAGATTGTCGAGAGCACTGTCTTGTTCTGCAGTCCTTGTGTGATCGACATGTGCTCTGCAGTATTGGCTTTGAGGTCCAACATGATAAGGCCGTCTTGCATCGTACCGAGGGCAAGCATGTCACCCGAACAAGCCGCCGATGAGAGTCCACGATGGGCTATCAACCCGTCGGCTGCGGTGTGAAGCGGTTCGACGTGATTGTCGGCGTAGAGGAAGAGGCCGCGGTCACTGCTCACAAGCAGCAGCTGACCTTGTGCGTAAGGCAGGATGCTGACGATACGCGAGGTTTGGCTGATGTCGATGCCCTGCAGCTGTTGGAACTCATTGCCCACGAGCACGAAGACTCCCTGCGAGCCGACGGCATAGAGCCTGTTATAGACTACGGTCGAGTAGCTGATACCCCGCGGACTGTCAATTTTCGTCTCGCTATTGTTGATGTAAAGTGCGTTGTCGCATTGGTAGTAAATGTCATTTCCAATCTGGTGGATGTTCCAGATGTTGAGTTGCCCAGCTCTATCGGCACTTTCCGACAACCTATGGTAGATGAGTTCACCTTTGGGATTGCGCGTAAATAGCCCGAATTGTCCCAATGCACCCACATAAATGGTGTCGCCACAGACGCGGACCGATCGCACTTTTACATTGCCTGGCAGAGGATAGGTCTGCCAATTGTTGCCGTCGAACTCCAGCAACCCCTTATTGTTTGCAAAGTACATCCAGCCCTCCTTACTCTGAGCAGCCTGCCAGTTTTGGTTGCCTGAATGATACTGCTGACGCGTGTAGTTCACCACTACACGTTGCCAATAGTTCTCCGATAGGGCGGAAAAGGTTGCCCATGTCAGGCTCACCAGTAGGAATAGGATCTTTTTATTCGGTTTCATGCCGCAAAGATACTACTTATTTTTTATGTATGCAAATTTTGTGTAAATATTTTTTTACTGGAGATAAAATATTTATTGAAAATCAGAACGTTTCGAATTTGTTGAGAAAGTCATGATGTAGTCAATGTGTAGGTTTATAGTAATCGTGATGTAGTGAATTACTTGTTTTGTGTAATGGAAACCCCTACTTTTGCACCATCAAATTCAACTTTTTCAACTAATTATATTTATTTATGAAACAAAAAACATTATCATTGGAATTCCTGCGACTGATGATTATCGGTTGTATCATGTTCCTCTTGGACGTGGGCCTTTATGCCCAAAATTCCCGGCTCCTCAGAGGCAAGGTGCTTGATGCTTCTACACGCGAACCTTTGATAGGGGTTAGTGTACTTGAGAAGGGTACTACGAACGGTGTGGTTACCGATCTCGACGGTAACTTCGCAATCCAGAACGTACGGACGAATGCGACGATCGTCTTCTCGTATGTCGGTTATGCTACACAGGAGATACCAGCTGCAAATATTGGAGCTACAATACTCCTCGAGGAAGATGACAAGACCTTGAACGAGGTCGTGGTCGTTGGCTACGGTGTGCAGAAGAAAGTGAACCTGTCGGGTGCAGTGAGCGCTGTCGATGGTGACAAGCTGGCAGCCAAGCCGTCGAGCGACGTGCTCAGCGCTATGCAGGGCGAAATGCCCGGTGTGGCTGTGCTCCGTTCGAGCGGTGAGCCAGGCAGCGAGACCAGCGGCATGCGTATCCGCGGTTTCTCGTCGGTGAATGCCACTTCTGCCCTGGTGCTGATCGATGGCATCGAGGGAGACATCTCCCTGCTCAATGCTGACGACATCGAGAGCATCTCGGTGCTCAAGGATGCATCGGCCTGTGCCATCTACGGTGCACGTGCAGCCTCGGGCGTAGTGCTCGTCACTACCAAGAGTGGCAGCGAAGGCCGTCCGAAGATTACCTACAATGGCTATTATGCCGTGAATATGCCAGGCAATATGCCCGAGCGTCTGCCGGCATGGGAAGAGCAGCAATGGATCAACATTGGCCGATACAATGCAGGCGGTTCGTACGAGTGGAATAAGGAGAAGACCACCTGGGTGGCCAATCCCAACTTCAACTATTATCCCAACAACAACAACGGTCGCTGGGAGCAGTTTACGGCTACCAACTGGGTGGATGAAGGTACGAAGGATTGGGCAGGACAGACCAACCACTCGATTTCGGTGAGCGGCGGTTCGAAGAACATCAACTACCTCATCAGCGGCAACTACTACTTCAAGGACGGTATGTTGAAGTATGCCAAGAATAACAATACCCGTGTGAATCTGCATGCCAAGATGCATGCCGAGCTGAACAAGTACCTCAGCCTGGGCATCAACGTGCAGTACCAGTCGAAGAAGAACAACGCTCCCTCGAGTGGCGCGGGCAGCATTCTGAATACAATGTACGGTGCACGTGCACGTCAGTTGTTGTGGCAACCCGAAGAGACTCCAAACTACGATGCACAGCCCTACAGCGGCGACCTTCAGGTCAACCCCATCGACATCCTGAAGAACGGCGGTACCAACGAGTCGCTCTACGAGGCCTTCCTCGGCAAGGGCGAGCTCACTATCAAGAACTTTGTGAAGGGTCTCAGCGTGAATCTCAGTGCTAGTCGCCGTGCCGGCTACTACACCCAGCGTTCCGAGCGTCACTGGCTGGCATGGTATGCGATGAATGGTACCACCATCCGTCAGCAGACCAACAACCCCAACTCGCTCTATCGCCAGAAGAACAATGACTACCACGACCAGTTCGAGGCCACCGTCAACTACGTGGCAGATTTCGGACAGCACAATGTCCAGGTGCTCGCCGGTACGAGCTATGAGAACTATCGTAAGGACCAGTTCGACGCCACGGCACGCAACATGAACTCCAACGATTTCTATTCGTTCAACTACTACGATGCCTCCGAGGCCTCGAACACCACACTGGGTGACCTGATCCAGCCTTGGTCGATGATGTCGTACTTCGGTCGTATCAACTACAACTTCGCCGAGCGTTATCTCCTGGAAGCCAACATCCGTTACGACGGATCCTCACGTCTGGCCCCCGAGAAGCGCTGGAAGGCCTTCCCCTCGGTATCGGCAGCTTGGCGTGTGAACCAGGAGCCCTGGTTCAAGCTCGACTTCGTGAGCAACCTGAAGCTGCGTGCTTCGTGGGGACAGCTCGGTAACGGTGCCGTGCTCGGCCTGTATGACTACATTCCCACCATCTCGCAATCGACCACTTACATCACCGAGAAGAGCTACTACCAGAGCCAGCTCGCTTCGAAGGACAAGACCTGGGAGACCATCGAGACCACAAATCTTGGCATCGACCTCGGCATGTTTGCCAGCCGTCTGAATGCTTCATTCGACTACTATTGGAAGTACAACAACGACATGCTTTCGAACCTGCAGTTGCCACACACCATCGGTATCGGTGTGCCTGCCGTCAACATCGGCAAGCTGAAGACCTGGGGATGGGTGTTTGAGATCAAATGGAACGACCGCATCGGTGACTTCAGCTATCAGGTGGCATTCAACCTCTCTGACTCGAAGAACGAACTCGTCGAGTACGACGGTGCCGACGTGATTACCGCCGGTACACGCCAGCTCATCGAGGGTTATCCCCTCAACACCATCTGGGGTTATACCACCGATGGCTATTGGTCGAGCAAGGAGGAGTATGAGCAGTACAAGGAAGCGCATCCCGGCTACAAGTCGTTTTCGGACGGCAAGGTGGGTGCCGGTGACGTCAAGTTCCTGACGTTGCCCGACAAGGACGGCTCGATCAACCACCAGGTGGGTGCCGGCGACGGCACAAAGGAGAACCACGGCGACCTCGTCTATTTGGGCGACACCAACGGACGCTATCTCTATGGCCTGAATCTTTCGGCCAAGTGGAAGGGCTTCGACATCGCCGTTATGTTCCAGGGCGTAGCCAAGCGCAAGCTGCTCATCGACACCGAGGCCATCGCACCCTTCGGACGTACCCATCAGATGCCTTGGACCATCCATCGCGACTACTGGACCGAGGACAACCAGGATGCCTACTGGCC
>Ga0310786_10009405_pt1 | contig 12411 bp, 7 predicted proteins | sample AusTroGonzalo_MG_FD_203881 | JGI IMG/M metagenome (GOLD analysis project Ga0310786, IMG submission 203881) | Bovine rumen microbial communities from tropical cattle in Woodstock, Queensland, Australia - Gonzalo_03 (v2) (version 2) | ecosystem: Host-associated > Mammals > Digestive system >...
AATCGAGCCGTGCATGATAACATTCTCAAAGACACCTGTCATCTTAGGGAAGAAGGAAGCATTGTTAACCGTGATGTTTTCCATCTCAATGGTTAGAGTGTGTCCCTGTCCATCAAAATTACTGCCGATATTTCCTTCATCGGTAAAGATAAGCTGACCGTCCGTCTTGATTTCAAGGTCATTCATCAACTTCATGTTGATTTTGAAACCACTTGCAACACGGTTCCAGCCTTCTGCCAAATGGATATCTTCTATGCTTTTAATCTGAATAGATCTGTCGGTCTGATTGAACTTAGTCGGATCGTCGAACTCAAACATATGGAAATCGAAGCAACCGCAATTCGTACAGATACCATACTCGTCGAATTCGTGTTTAGACACAACAGCATTGCTTGGAGTGTTGCTATAGGTAAGAGCTGTTGTAGAAGTACCCTTACAGTCAGTAGCACCAGAAGCATAAACCTGTCCTGTGCCGAATGGTGCAGGAACAGGGAAGGGGTCTGTACCGATGCGCTGAACCCACGCGATACGGCTCTGGTCGTTGTTCAACTGATAGCAGATTTTACCATCGGCCAGATTTGCATAAGGAACAACGGTTGTGGCCTTATTGTCACCCCACTGTTTGGTGACATAGTTGTTATAGTTGGCACCTTTAGGACGATTGGTATAAGTATCCTCCAAATACTTCGAGAGATCACCTACCACACGAACATTTCCGTCATTACGGGCAATATTGTTACTGCCGTTATTTCCCAAGTCAAAATTGCTGCCGTCACTGATAACAAGACAGTTTGCAATGTTGACAGGACCGTCTGCCCAACCGATAATACCACCGCAGTTCTGGGTGGTAGCACCATTGATGACAAACTTTGCCAGACAGTTCTCGATGAGAGTTCCGCCATAAGCTACAGCGGCAATACCTCCATGGGTAGCGTCACCTATAAATGAACTTTTCACAGTGACATCTACATAACAGTTGCGGATGACACCACTGTTCCACGAAGATATACCGGCAGCAAGCTTCTGGTCGGTAGTAATTTCACCCTGCACCTTCAAGTTCTGAACAATGGCATGAATACCAGTGTTACGGAAGATTGCCGTAGCCTGTTTTCCTGAAGAAAACAGATTAATTGTGATGGTGTGACCACGGCCGTCGAAAGTTCCCTGATAGTCGAGGCCATCCCGACCAATCATGGTTGCATCCGTGCCTTTGTCAATGTCTGCCGTCAGGACAGCATTGGCATAAGCCTCACCACCATTCACGAGTTCAGCAAATGCCTTCAAGTCATCTGCCGTTCCAATCTGGTACACACCATCAACTTTGTTGAGCGCATACGCAGACATGCCGAAGACCATCATGATGGTCATCAAACACATGTGAAGTAGTTTCTTACTCATTGAAAGAAATGTTAATTGGTTAATAAAACAGTTAATAAATATAGTTAAAAAATTGTCAGTTTTTGGGGTTATGGCACACAAAGATAAGTATTATTCATATTGCCGCAAACTTTTCATATTGTTTTTTGGAAAAAGAAGCATATTATGCAAATAAAAGATAACAATAAAAGAAAAAAAGTGGAAAACAGACACATTCATCCTCAACAAAGAAATACTATTCTCCAACTGGAGAAATATTTTTTTCTAACTAGGGCGAAAGAAAAAATTAACCTGCAACCTCTTTCTTGGTTGTGGACAAAGAAAAAGAGGGAAGCCGAAACTCCCCTCTTCTTACTTATGGATTGAATGAAAACTACCTAAACATTACCTTCTTTCCATTCAGGATGAAAATTCCCTTCTGAGGCTTACTTACACGCTGACCAGCCAAGTTGTAGATAGCCCCGTCACCGACAGAGAAGCCCGGAGTGATGTCGTCAATAGCATCCTCCTCGTCCTGTGTCATGTTATGGTAACCAAGAACCTCGTCATAGACAACCAGCTTGTGCGTCTTGTCCAGAACAGGATTTGCATCCTCACCTATAGTCTGGAACCATACAGCGTTTTCACCCTGGTTCCCGCCGTTCAACTTATAGCAGATCTCGCCGCTTGCCAGCTGAGCATCTGTTGCCTCTGTTCCACGGGCAGTAGCACCGGGAACAAGACTGCGCTCGGCATAATAAACATTATTTACGGTACAGCCATTACGTGAAAGCACGTCTGCGGGATATGAACTAGGTTCAGGAGCAGTATCGTACTGAGAGAGAATCAGGACATTCGTGAGTGTGAGGTTACCGTCACGCCAACCGCATACACCACCAAAGGAAGTTGCTTTCTTAGCAATAATCTTACAATTGACAATACAGTTAGTTACCATAACATTGCCACCGCCTCTGCTACAACCGGTGATACCACCACTGGTAGCATCGCCTGTAATATCATTGTGCAGGACAACTGCAATCTCACAGTTCTCAATCTTAGTAGCACCCGATGTATAGCGAGTAAGACCGCCCATACGCTGCATATCGCCATAGTACTCACCCGTCAGCTTCAGGTTCTTAACGGTAGCGTTATCCAATTCATAGAACAGAGCGCAACCACGTCCGCCCATGTAATTGATGTAAACATTCTCCAGTGCATGACCCTGACCGTCGAGCGTGCCTTTATAATTAATGCCCTTGTCGTCATTTCCCACAGTGTTGTTGCCGAAGGGCTGCATACCAATACCTGTCATGTCAATGTCCTCTACAAGCTTAGCCTTGATAGACTGGTCGCCATTCAGGAAAAGTGAACGATATGCAACGAACTGCTTGGGATTAGAGATAAGGTAATAGCCCTCCTCGTCCTGTTCGGGTATAATCGTGGTTATAGCCTCTGCCTGCTTTGCGCTCAAAGCTGTGGCAGGATTCAAAGCTTCTTCCGTACTGAATGAACCCTTACTAAATGCATTAAGCATTTCCTGAGAAGCATCAAAGAAATCATCACCGAATACTCTCTCGCCAGTCTCGAACCACTCGCCTACATTGTCCTTTTCAACCAAAGGCAGGTTTCCGCCATCAATGGCTTCAATTCTGAATGCAAGATTATAGAGATCGGCGTAAGCACTCTTACCGTCATAAACAGCCTGGAAGAGGTCAGAGAACTGCTTGACAAGCTCAGCCTTAGCGTCAACAGTCTCTGCTGTGTCAATAGCATCAACAGCCTTCACGAGAGCAGCCTTGAGCTCTGCGGGGAAGTTAGGATTTGCATAGGGGCTTTTTATATCAGTACCAAGTTCGTAGTTGATGATTGATTCTGCACGGGCCTTCATATTCTCGAGTACCGTACCGAGAGCCTCGTCAGCCTCTTCTCCACAGTAGGTCACCTTGATGGGACCCCAACCGGTCCAGTCCTCAGCGTACTTCGTACCCTGACTCTTGATACCGATAGTGAGCTTGCCGTCCTCACCTACGTATGCAATGGTATATGCCTGGTAGCGACCTGCACTTGCAGCAATTGCCATACCGTAAGGACCTTGAACTGCATAACCAAGAAGAGATGCATGAGCCTGCGAAGCCTGGTCGTCGTCGGTAGAGGCAAAGTCACTATAGATTGGCACGTCCAAAGCACCCTGTCCGTGCAGGTTGCAATTTTCCTGATCGATAGCATTAGCGACAGCAACATAGTCTTCAATAACAGTGGGGAAGTAGTTGAAGATGCCATTGGCATATACACCGGCAACATAGTTGGTGCTGTAGCGGTTGTTGCTGGGACGGAAGGCACCGCTCAAACCTACCAGGTAGTAACCGGGCTTCATGTTCTCAACAGTCTGATACATGTCACCTGTCCTGTTCCAACCCTCAACACCTACAATTTCCTTGCCCTCTCCGACCTTAACATCGCCAAATGCATTGCACCATGCACCTGTCCAGGATTCTGCATTCTTCTTTGCGAAGTCGCTATTGGGAATCAACCAACTGATATCAGTACCAGGAACATAATCCTCGGCAATGGCAAGCTTCAGCCACTCATCAACACGCACGATCTCTGCCTGGATTTCCTCGCCCGTTGCAGTGTGATTCTCGATGATATAATCGTATGTACCAAGAGGATTGTCCTCGTCGGGCTCTCCTTCCTCAGAGAGATAATTCTCGAGTGCAGTGCGAAGACTGCCGGAGAAGGTATTGTCTTCCTCCAAGAATTTCGATACCTCGGCACACTTGTCGATATATGCCTGATATATGGCCATATTCTCCTTAACAGCAGCCTTTACCACATTAAGTGAATCGTATGCATCGGCAAGAGCAAGGATGGTTTCTGCCTTAGAAAGAACCTCGGCTGCAGCCTTCCACTCATCAAGCAATGCCTGAGTAGCGATACTATCTGAGCTAGCCTGCTCTTCTTCGTAAGAACCTATCACTGATGCAACATTTGGAATATCATCATCACTCGTAACGGAGAAATATTGTTCTGCACCGCCAATAACTATACCCTGAGTAGGATTGGGAGAAGGCTTCTCGTCTTCGCCAATGGTCTGATACCATGCAGGATTACGGAACTGTTTTCCGTTCAGATTAAAGCAAAGGGCACCACTGAGGACCTCTTCAGAAGTAAGGAGGTTTGTCCTGCGATTCTCGGCCAATGGCTTGTTGTGTTGCTGCTTATTGGCATCAACACCCTCAATGTCTGCCTCGTAGCAGTTGATGACCTGTGCATTGCCACGAGTGAACGAGTCGCTACTGTAAATAGCAGTTTGCGGCATAAAAGCAGTACTCCAGCAATTGGTAACCTGAGACTTATCACTTGAATAACCGCAAATAGCACCGGACTCGCGTCCGCCATTAACGGCACCAGTTACCCAGCAGTTGGTGATGAACATATCCGTAAGACCGCCCTGGTCAACACCGATGATACCGGCAGCATTCTGATTGGCTGTGGTTACAGAACCTTCATTACCGACATTCGTGATGTAAATCGTTCCATTGGCATTTACGGTACCACCAATAACACCACAGAAAGCGTTACCGCTGATAGAGCAGCTTTCGTCCAAGACGAAATTCTTGATAACAGCACCATCAGCAACAAGACTAAACAGACCCTGATAGTTCTTGTCGTTGTCAATAATCAAGTTACTGATAGTATGGAACTGACCATCGAACTCACCAGTATATCCGCTTGTTGCACTACCCGCGGCAACATATTCTGTATCAGACATGTCAATGTCATCATACAGACGTGCATTGATTGCTGTCTTGCCGCTGTTTAAAAGTTTAGAGAACTGGGCCAATGCCCTTGCATTGATAATCTTCATGTAGCCATCGGCATCTTTCTCGAGTTCGCCACAAATTGTACAGATACCATCCGCATCGCATTGGTGATCAGGAATAACAGGATCAGATGAACGGGGCGTATTAGAGAAAGTTAAAGGCTGACCGTCACATTTGTATTGGTCCGTATAGACTAATGCACCTTCCTTGGCTATAGGGGATGGACACTTGTCTTCGCCAATATTCTGATAGAAACGCTCCACTCCTTCCTGCTTGCCGTTCAACAAGTATGCAAGTTCGCCGTTCTCGACGCAGTCAGCACTTTCCAACAATGTGAATTTGGCATTTTCGCCCTCATCACCATAGGAATTCAGACTATATACATTATTATATGTTTGGTTGCTGTTATAGTTGCGGACGAGTTCGGTAGAACCACTACCGGCATTGTTAAGAGTACCGACGAAAGCACAATTGGTAAGAGTGGTTGTTGAGCCATTTGCCCAACCGACAATACCGGCAACTCCATCTCCACCTTCTACACAGTTGACATTACCTGCATAGATACAATTTTCAAAGACAGTAGTCCGGTCTGCTACAGCCAACAAACCGGCTGACGTGTTATCCCCAGGTGTTGCGACATTAACCTCGACATCGGAGTACACATTACGGTAAATCATCTTATTAGCGCCATTTCCGTATTCTCGAGCGGCAATAGAGCCCACCATACCCTTATTAGTATAGATGGATGATATTTTACCATGCATGACAACATTCTCGAAGACATAGTCTCCCCTATAAGCATAGGGTTTGGGGAAGAGAGCTGCGTTTTGTTCATTGATGTCAACCATCTCAATAGTGAGCGTATGACCCTGACCGTTGAAGTTACTCTCAATCCAGTCGTTGGTATTGAAGATAAGCTGACCAGGTTCCGGCTTACATTCAACATCGTTTGTCAGCTTCAGGTTGAACTTACAACCGTTCTGGAAACGGTTCCAGCTCTCTGCCAGAAAGAGGTCTGAGCCATCGCTGATAAGGAATGACTTGTCGGCGATATCGAATCTTTCGGGATTATCGAAGTCAAAGCCGTTCCAGTTGAACTGGCCACAAGTGGTGCAGACGCCATACTTGTCGCATGTGTGAGCAGTAGCTACCGCATTGCTTGGAGTATTGCTATAGGTTACTTCGCCTTCTGCCTGACCCTGGCAATTGGTAGGAGCAGAAGCATACACGCGACCTGTACCGAATACAGCAGGAACAGGATAGGGATCAATACCAATCCTCTGCACCCAACGGATTTGACTCTGGTCGCTGTTCAACAGGAAGCAAGCCTTACCGCTAGCCACGTCAGCAGAAGAAATAACGGTTGCAGCCTTGCCCAGTTTACCCCAGTCGTTGGTAACATAGTTATTGGCACTGGCACCGGAGGGACGGTTCCTGTAGCTATCCTCATTATAAGATTCCAGATTCAGAACCTCCAGAAGATTGTCACCATCACGCACAAGACCTGCACTCTTGCCATCCGCCCAGTTGAAATTACTCTCCTCGTCGTTGATGACCAGACAGTTTGCAATGCAGACACGTTGCGTATCTACCCACGCTGCCAAACCGCCGCACTTGTGTGTGGTTGAACCTAAGACTTTGATTTTTGACAAGCAGTTCTCGACAAGGGCACATTTGTTCAACTGACCGACAACACCGCCAATACTGGCGTCTGCATTATCAGCAAAATTCGCGTTAACGACTATGTCTGTAAAGCAGTTACGAATGACACCCGAACTGTAGTTTGCAATAGCAGCAGAATGCTTATACTTCGCTGCAGTAAGAGTACCCTGTACCTTCAGTCTTGTAATGATGGCACGTTGGTCAATAGAATGGAAAAGCGCAGGACCCTCGCCGTCCGCACCTTCCGAGAAATTGATGGTAATGGTGTGGCCCGCACCATCGAAAGTACCAAGATAGCCAGAGTTATTCTTGCCAATCTTGGTGTTGTTGGTGCCGAGGTCAATGTCAGCCGTCAGAATGGCATTGGCGTCCTTCTCACCACCATTCACGAGTTCGGCAAAGGCAAAATAATCTTCAGCTGTTCCAATTTGGTACACGCCGTTTACTTTCTCCAGCGCATACGCCGACATGCAAACAGCCATCATAAAGACCATCATACATGTGCTAAGTAATCTTTTACTCATAGAATGTAGAATTAAAGTTATATTTAAAGTATTGGTGTATTTTACGCACAAATAGCATACAAAAATAGCGATAAATAACATTGCTCCAAACTATTTTAAAAAGAAAATTCGGCAATGGTACGTTTGGAACAAGAAACAACTTTGCAAAGGGCAAAAAAATACTACGTGGAACCCGTAAAAGTCCCACGTAGCAACCATATTCCGAAAAAAATTATGAAATCTTATTTATACATTATGAATCAGACCAAATGACGGATGATATCCTCGCGGTCGCCAGGCAGATAATCAATAACGGGAATCTCTATCATGGTATAGGCACCAGGCTGCTGCTTGAGTGTAGCACGGGCAGCATTTACCAATACCTGAGCTGTAAGAGCGGGGTTATTGATTTTCATATTGAACTCGAAGAGCTGATTGTGTGTCTGACCACTCACGCCCTTGCGAACCAAGTTCACACCATGACCGACATCGTTCAACTCATCTACGCTATCAACCTGAAATACATGTGTCTCATCGCTGGCAAAATAGGGGTCGGCCTTGATAGCAGCAGTAACAGCCTCCAAGTTGGCACCTTCCTCCAATTCTACATAAACCATACGACGATGAATACCCTCGCCTACAGGAATGGTCATGCTAAGGGCATCCTTAACACCTTCCTTGCTGCGAACACATACGCTGTGACCCATGCTACGGCCGGGACCGAAGTTGGTGTATGTAATTCCCTTGGGAGCCAAGCTCTGCATAAGAGTGCGGACAATGCTGTCTGATCCTGGATCCCAACCGGCACTGATGATGCTTACGGCGCCTGTCTTCTTAGCGGCAGCGTCGAGGCTACGGCGCAAGTCACAAATAAGACCGTGAATATCGAAACTGTCCACTGTGTTGATTCCTAAAGCCAAGCACTTCAGAGCATATTCCTCAACGCTACGTGTAGGAGTTGCCAAGATGGCCACATCCACCTTGCCCAGTTCCTCAATATTCTTAACCACATTATATTCAGCCAGTTCAGCAGGTTTTCCCTCAGCACCGGCACGACGTACTACGCCAGCAATCTCCATATCGGGAGCGGCTTGCAAAGCTTGAATGGTGTAGCGTCCAATGTTTCCGTAACCTATAACTGCTACGCGAATCTTTTCCATAATTGCAATGCTTTTTGTTACATATATTGTTAATTTGCGCGACAAAATTACATCTTTTTCACGAAACAGCCAACAAAATGTACAAAAACTTTCAGTTCACGGATTACCCAACCTGACTTCCGCCCTTCACGTCGTCAAGTGTAGTAGTTACACTGAGGTCACCATTATAGTTGACAGCACTGAGAATCATACCGCAGCTTTCCTCGCCCATCATCTGACGGGGAGCCAGATTGGCAATAAACAAGACGCGCTTGCCTACCAACTGCTCGGGCTCATACCACTGTGCAATACCACTCAGGATGGTGCGATCTTTGCCACTACCGTCATCAAGGGTGAACTTCAGCAACTTCTTGCTCTTCTTTATTTTCTCGCAAGCCTTAACAAGACCTACGCGGATGTCAAGCTTCTCAAAGTCCTCGAAAGGAATAATGTCCTTGACGGGGGCAGCCTTATAGTTAGCAGCCTCGTTAGCCTTGATGGTATCTTCCAGCTTCTTTATCTGAGCAGCAACAACATCGTCCTCTATCTTGGTGAAGAGCAACTCAGGCTTGGGCAACTGCTTACCCGCAGGAAGTAAATCCAAACTGCCTAACTGCTCCCAAGAGAAGCTGTCCATTGCGATCATCTTACGCAGACGATCGCTGCTGAAAGGCAGGAATGGCTCGAAGGCGATAGCCAGATTGGCCGTCAGCTGCAAGGAGATATTGATAATGGTCTTCACACGCTCAGGATCTGTCTTGATAACCTTCCAGGGCTCACAGTCAGCAATATACTTGTTACCGATACGGGCCAGATTCATAGCCTCCTTCTGTGCCTCACGGAACTTGAAGCCCTCCAACAGAGCCTCCAGGCGCTCCTTCACGCCCTGGAACTCAGCAAGTGTCTCGCGGTCGTAGTCATTCAACTCGCCACAAGAAGGAACAACACCCTCGTAGTATTTCTGAGTGAGTTGCAGGGCACGGTTTACAAAGTTACCATACACAGCAACCAACTCGTTGTTGCAACGAGCCTGGAAATCAGACCAGGTAAAGTCGTTATCCTTTGTTTCAGGTGCATTGGCAGTAAGAACATAACGAAGTTCGTCCTGACGGTTAGGCAATTCCTCCAGATACTCATTCAACCAAACGGCATAGTTCTTAGAGGTTGATATCTTGTTGCCTTCCAGGTTCAGGAACTCGTTGCTGGGTACATTATCAGGCAGGATATAATCACCGTGTGCCTTCAGCATGGCAGGGAATACGATGCAATGGAACACAATATTATCCTTACCGATGAAGTGAACCAGACGGGTTTCTGGATCTTTCCACCAAGTTTCCCATGAGCCCAGTTCTGGGTGTGCATCGCACAACTCCTTGGTATTGCTGATATAGCCGATGGGAGCATCGAACCATACGTACAGCACCTTGCCATCGGCACCTTCTACAGGAACGGGGATTCCCCAATCAAGGTCACGGGTCACAGCACGGGGACGCAGACCGCCATCCAACCAGCTCTTACACTGACCATATACATTAGAGCGCCACTCCTTGTGATCCTCCAGAATCCACTTCTCCAGCCATGCCTGGTCCTTATCCAAAGGCAAGTACCAATGTTTGGTAGCTTTCTTCACCAATGGATTACCCGTCTCTGCATTATAGGGATTGATGAGTTCCTCAGGCGAAAGGGTTGCACCACACTTCTCACACTGGTCACCATATGCTTCAGGAGCATGACAACGGGGGCACTCGCCCTTTATGTTACGGTCGGTCAGGAAGTGGCCGGTCTGCTCATCATAGAACTGCTCGCTAACCTGCTCAACGAACTTGCCGTCATCGTAAAGCTTGCGGAAGAAATCGCTGGCCAACTTATGGTGTGTCTTACTGGTAGTACGGCTGTACACATCGAACGAAATGCCGAACTTCTCGAAGCTGTCCTTAATCAGATAATGATAGCGGTCAACAACCTCCTGAACAGTGATTCCCTCCTTACGGGCACGAATGGTTACAGGCACGCCATGCTCGTCTGAGCCACCGATGAACAACACGTCACGACCTTTCAGACGCAGGTAACGGACATAGATATCGGCAGGAACATACACACCTGCCAAGTGACCTATATGAACAGGACCGTTTGCGTATGGCAAAGCGGACGTTACAAGGGTTCTCTTGAATTTCTTTTCCATAATATTATATATTTTATCTATTTTCTCTTTTTTTCCCATGCAGTTATCTTTCCCAACACATTGATGTGATAAGCCGCTCCTAACTGTAGCTGATGGAAAGGATAGTCACGTATTCCGAACTGATAGGATGCCAGCGCCTCCCATTTCCCAATCCGATATGCGGCACGTGTCTTCAAGACAAAGGGACGGTCGTGCGCCAGTTCCTTGTCCCTCGTACTGGAATGCTCCCAGCCCTTATAGCCACGCAGTGTCTCCTCCAACATGAAACGCTTATAGGTCCACTTCAGCATCAGACCATACATCCATGCATCATTCTGGCGCGATTTGCCCGTCTGCCAACAAAGAAAGCCGAAACTTGCGGCAACACGCAAGTCATGTTCCTTCCTTACACCCAAGGCAAAGGATTTTGCTACCGTGGCATCAAAGAAATAGCCTGGGCTGTCATAGTTACGGGCATACTGAAAGTCGTTTCCAGAAGCCGTTCTCAACGCTGCACGCAACGCCACGTCCGGCAGATAGCGCTTTTGGCGGAAGAGCTGGACATCAGCTGACACATAGACGTCACCACTCACACATCCCTTTCGCGCCTTGGGATCTGTAAGGGCTCTCTCCGCAATATGACAGGCTTCCAAACTCTCGTCAGAATTTCTGTACCATTCCACCAAAGGCATCCAAGCAGAAAGGTTTACCCTGTCCGTGAACAGAGGAATATTAACTTTCAAGGTAAGATCTGTTGTATGATCGCCCCTAGTTCCAAAGTAGTGATTACCGTCCAGTTCTATACGCAAATCGGGCTGTACAGTACCATCCAGCATGTCAGGCACAGGGAAAGCATTGGGGCCAAAATAGTAAGGTGAAACCATAGAGGTTTCAGGTCCGCTTGTCTGTGCCGGAACGGGAATTCCCGCTACAACCATAAGCAATATAAACACTATCTTACTCTTCATCTGCTATAAAACCGCCGTAAAGGCAAATCCAATGGTATTATGTTCTGTTTCGAAGGTAGGCACTACCATCATACTGGCAGCATTTTGCTTATTCTTCTTAGACGTAAACAGTTTCTTTTCCAAGGGGTAAAGCCAGTAAGCCACATTGGCGGAGAGAATACCTATGCCGGCTCCAGCCAGAACATCATTACACCAATGTTTGTTGTTATAGACACGCAAAACACCTGTTGCAACAGCAATCGCATAAGCAGCCGAACCTGCTCCCCACCCATATTCCTTACGCACCAATTCCGCGCCGGTGAATACCGTTGCCGTATGGCCTGAGGGGAAGGACTTCCTGTCTATGCAATCCGGCCGTGTTTCTCTGACAGAATATTTGAGGCCGTTCACAATAGCTATCTCAACGGCATAGGCAGTGGCTGTGATCAAAACCCTTTCCCCAAAATTATGCTTGTGCTTCACCCCGCAACAACCCAAAAAGACACTGGCCGCAGCTGGGATATACTGGATGTAGTTATCCACTTGAGTATGGCTACCGACACCCCAGCCTCCCAATTTTTCATGAAAGGCGATTCCCACACTACCGGCTGCTATCAATGCTCCCGGCACAATCAGTTGCTTGGCCTTAAACTTGTGCTCTGTATCGCATACGTCAGTAAGGCTGTCCTGCGGAACAACCTCCTGAGCCATCATGCCTACAGCAACAAGCAGGCAAAACAATGTGGGAAATAACCTTCTCATCTATTTAACATTTATATCCTTAAGCTTATCATAACTACGCTGCAGAATAGCCTTTGT
>Ga0310786_10009406_pt1 | contig 12411 bp, 7 predicted proteins | sample AusTroGonzalo_MG_FD_203881 | JGI IMG/M metagenome (GOLD analysis project Ga0310786, IMG submission 203881) | Bovine rumen microbial communities from tropical cattle in Woodstock, Queensland, Australia - Gonzalo_03 (v2) (version 2) | ecosystem: Host-associated > Mammals > Digestive system >...
GGCCTGGTCGCTGCCTGCGCCGGCAATGAAGTTGTAGCCTTGAATCTGCTCACGGCTCTGAATGGCGGGGTCGGCAGCCAGGATGCTGTCTACCTCGCTGATAATCTGGCGCGTGCGGGCTACACTCGTAGCAGGCGGCATGGAGATGGTGCAGAACAGCGTTCCCGTGTCCTCGTCGGGCACAAGACCTGTCTTGGTAAACTCCATAATTCCAATGAGGCAAGCTATACCCGCAAAAACAAGTCCCATAGCCATCTTGGGCTTGCGCACCGTTTTCTCCATGCTCTTCTTGTACTTGCCCAGAATCTTTTCGTAGCTGGCATTGAACGAGGCATGGAAACGGTCTATCATCGACATCTTCATCACATGGCCTTCAGCGTCGTGCGGCTTCAGGAAGATGGCACACAGGGCGGGCGACAGCGTCAGGGCGTTCAGTGCCGAGATGAAGATGCTGACAGCCATCGTCACGCCGAACTCACGGTAGAACGTACCCGTGGTTCCGCCAAGGAACGAAACGGGGATGAACACCGAGGCCATGACCAACGTGATGGAGATGATGGCACCGGAAATCTCGTTCATGGCATCGATACTGGCCGTGAGCGTCGACTTGTAGCCCTGGTCCAGCTTGGCGTGCACCGCCTCGACCACCACGATGGCATCGTCGACCACGATGGCGATGGCCAGCAACAGGGCCGACAGCGTGAGCAGGTTGATGGAGAATCCGAAGATATTGAGGAAGAAGAACGCACCGATGAGCGACACCGGCACGGCGATGAGCGGGATGAGCGTCGAGCGCCAGTCCTGCAAGAAGATGTAGATGACGAGGAACACCAGGACGAGGGTGAACAGCAGGGTGAACACCACCTCTTCGATAGAAGCGTAGAGGAACTCCGTCACGTCGTAGTTGATCTTATAGAACATGCCCGGCGGCATCAGCTTCTGCTGTTCGGCCAGCTCGGCCTTCACCTGCTTGGCAATCTCGTTGGCGTTGGAGCCGGCAATCTGCTGCACCATACCCAGCACTGAGGGCAGGTTGTTGTTCTTCATCGCGACCGAATACTGCAGTCCGCCCAGTTCAATCCTGGCCACGTCCTTCAGTTTCAACGTATTGCCGCTGGCATCGCTGCTGATGATAATGTCGCCGAACTCCTCGGCCGTCTTCAGGCGGCCCGTGTAGCGCAGGGCATACTCAAAGGCCACATCGCTCTCCTGTCCGAAGTTACCGGGTGCGGCCTCGATGTTCTGTTCGGCCAGCACGTTGCTGATGTCCGACGGCATGAGGTTGTGCTGCTTCATTGCGTCGGGCTTCAGCCAGATGCGCATGGAGTAGGTCTTCATACCTGGGCTTTGCACGTCGCCCACGCCCTGGATTCGCTTGATGGCGGGAATGATGTTGATGTTCGAATAGTTCGTCAGGAACTCATCATCGTAACGGCCGTCGCTGGTCAGGGTGAACATCATCACCTGACTGGTCTGTCGCTTCATCACCGTCACACCAATGCGCGTCACCTCGGCAGGCAGCAGCGCCTGTGCCTGCTGCACGCGGTTCTGCACGTTCACGGCGCACATGTCGGCATTCATTCCCTGACGGAACAGGATGCTGATGTTGGCCGAGCCGGAAGAGGCCGTCGAACTCATATAGTCCATACCCTCCACGCCGTTGATGCTCTCCTCCAGCGGTACCAGCACGGAGTTCTTTACCGTTTCGGCATCTGCACCCGGATAGCTGGTGTACACAACGACGGTGGGCGGCGCAATGTCGGGGTACTGCTCAATAGGCAGCGAGAACAGCCCGATGAAGCCCAGGATGACGATGAGGATGGAAATCACCGTCGAGAGCACCGGCCGTTTGAAAAAGTCATCTTGTCATTTTACTATTTGACGATTTGACAATTTCACGATTCCTACCGCTAGGACAGCAAGGGATAAATGGTGAAACAGTCAAACAGTACAATTAAACTACTATTTCTTCATGGCCTCCACGATGTCGCCGGCCGTCATGGCCTTGGCCTGCTCCTGGATCTTCTCCTGATAGCGCTGGGGCGTGATGGGCACAATCTCCATCTGGTCGGTAAGCTTGGTGATGCCGTTGGTCACATATTTGTCGCCTACATTCAGACCGCCGGTCACGATATAGTTCTTGCCATCGTTCTGCGGGTCAACAGTAATCTCGGTGTAGGCCACCTTGTTACCGTCTTTGAGCACGAAAACGAACTTCTTGTTCTGAACCTCAGAGACCACCGACTGCGGGATGATAATGGCACTCTCATTCATGGAGGGCACGATGATGGTACCGCTGCCGCCGCTCTTCAACAGGCTCTCGGGGTTGGGGAAGTGGGCCTTCAGCTGTACTGAACCGGTAGCCTGGTCGATGACACCACTGATGGCGGCCACATGTCCTTCGTAGCCATAGACCGTGCCGTCGGCCAGTTGCAGCTTCAGCGACGGGAAGGCCTCCAGGGCACCGTTCAAGCCGCCGTCGCCCCTCGACATGGCCAGCATGTCTTTCTCTGTAACGCTGAAATACACTTCCATCTGGCTGATGTCTGCCACATGGGTCAGCGTGTTAGAGGCACTCACCAGAGCACCTTTCTTATAAGGCAGTGTGCCAACGATACCCTTGGCAGGACTCTTCACAAAGCAGTAGCTCAACGACTCCTTGGCCGATGCCAGGGCAGCCTGAGCCTGAGCCAGCTGAGCCTGGGCACTCTTGAAGGAGTTCTCCGAGGTTTGCAACTCGTATTCACCGATGACATGACTATCAAACAACTGTTTTGAATTCTCATAGGTCAGCTGGGCGGTGTTCACCTGGCTTTGGGCGGTGTTGACGGTGGCCTGACACTGACGCACCTGTGCCTGGTAGGTCTCGTTATCAATGACGAAAAGCACCTGTCCGGGCTGAACCATCTGACCTTCTTTCACATTAATCTGCGTAAGGAATCCTGACACTTTCGGGCGAATCTCAACATCCTGAATACCGTTGATGATGGCAGGATAGGTTGACTGCATCTCTGTTGACAAGGTTTTCACCTCTTCCACAGGATACTCGTTGTCGCCAAAGCTAGGTCTGCCACCACCACCTCCGGAGCACGAAGTAAGGGCAGTAGCCAGAGCAGCAAACAAAATTAGTTTTTTCCTTTTCATACCTGTTACAAATATTATTTTAATGATAAGTTATTTAATTCCTGCATGCGGAAACCCATCATTATTACCTCGGTTTCCAGTCTGCAAAGTTACAAAAATAATGTGTATAAGGCATCACTTACACAATATTTTTACACTTTATTAGCAAAAAGCGAGCAGTTCAGCGGGATGAGAGACGAAGGTGACAGCCCCATGCGCCTGCAGAAAGTCGCGGTCGCGGAATCCCCAAAGAACACTGATGCAGGGTAGACCGCTGTTGGCAGCGGTCATCACATCAACATCGCTGTCGCCCACATAGACTGCTGCCGATGCGGCGGGAGACAAGGACTGCGTGGCGAGAGGCACGTCCAAACGGCGCAACGCCTCCCTGACAGTGTCGGGGGCGGGCTTCTTGCGGATGCCGGCAGCCTCGTTCTCGCCGATGGCCACGGCTATCGTGTCTGGGAAAAAATGCTGACACAGTTCCTCGGTAGCCGCCTGAAACTTGTTACTCACCACGGCCATCCTACAGCCCCGATGCTTCAGTTCGGCCAACAGCTCAGGAATGGCATCGTAAGGTCGCGTCGTGTCGAGCGAGTGCTCCAGATAGTGGGCGCGGAAGGTGGCCAGTGCATCTTCAAAACGCGGGTTTTGCACACCGTCAGGGACAGCACGCTCCATCAGCAGGCGAACGCCGTTCCCCACAAAGCGACGCACATCATCGACGCTGTGCTCAGGCATGTCGTGGGTGCGAAGGGCAAAATTGACGGACGCTGCCAAATCACCAAGGGTGTCGAGCAGCGTTCCGTCTAAATCAAATATAAATGTATTGTACATTTAATATAGGTATATCTTGAAGTTCTTCACCGAGCCGGGTGCGCCTTGCTCAGCACGCGGCAGGTACTCGAGGGCCTTCACAGTTTGTTCTGAGCCAAGGTCGATAACGAGCAGATAGGGTGCTTCGGTTCCCCTTTCCGTCTGCCAGAAGGTGGACTCCTGCAGATCGAAGACCTTGTCGGCCAAGTGGTTGCCGTTTTCGTTTTCAGTAGAGGCATACTTCACCCTCCATGGCTCACGGCTCAGCCGTTTACCGTCGACTCCTTGCAGGTATAGCTCGGCAATGGCAGCACGGTCGTTGGGCTGATGAGTGGAGAGCATCTCGATGGCAACATAGCGGCCCTTGGCGGGTTTGTCAAACTGGATGGTCTGCCAGCCGTTGCCGGGCTTGAAGGAGGCCACGCCGGCGGCAGGACCGCCCGACACACTGATGGGCGTAGCGCTGTTGAGGTCGGGCTTGTCGCCGATGTTGTTGTGTTTGTTGCTCTGCTCCAGCTGGAGCTTGTTCAGCTCAGGCTCTGCCTGACCCCAGACAACGGCCTCCTTAGGGCCAACGATATCGAGCACGATAATCTCGTTCTGTCCCTTTTTCAGCCAGCAGCCAGGCACATAGAGCGTCTGTTGCGGACCGATACTCCAAATGCGGCCCATAGCATGACCATTCACATAAACCTGTCCCTTGCCCCATGTCTCGAAGTTGAGGAAGGTATCGCCCACCTTCTTCAGGTTGAAGTAGCCACGGTAGTAGCCACGACCGTTTTCGCGCTTGGAAAAACCATCGCTGAGCGGACGCTCAAGCTTATTGGCATCGAATGCCTTTACTGCCTTATTATAATCATCGGAAATAGGTGTCATCGTCCATTTCTTCAGCGTCCACGCAGCTTCGTTGCCATATTCGTCTGCCTCTGAATTAAGGACCACATCACCCACAATACCTTTGAAGTCCTTGATAGCGCGACCGAAGTTTATACGGCCCATAGCTTCAACGAGGATAGCCAGCTTCTGTCCCTTCTTGACAGGAGGCAGGGTGAGCGACTTCTCGTTCTTCACACGGTCAATCTTACCGATATACACATCATCGATAAACACCTGTGCATAATCGTGGGCTTCCAATGTGAGCATGCTCTGCACAGGAACCTCAGGAAGTACAGTCGTATAGTAGGTCATACCCCAACCCAAGTTCATCTCCTCGAAAGTCTGCGGATTGACGCTAGGAATAAGATGCTGGTTGCGATAGAAAGGAGCAAACTCCGTCAGTTCGAACTTAGGCACGGTGATGATTGGCATGGGAGCCTTGGGGACATTGGGGAGCTTCTTGTCTGAGTACTTCTGCATCATCTTGCGCAGCTCCCAGAACTTAGGCGTGGCGAGGCCATACTCGTTGATGGGGGCATCGTAGTCGTAGCTGGTGACGTCGGGTGCGAAGCCGGGAGAGTTGGCGCCTGCCCAGTGACCGAACGAGGTGCCTCCATGCGTCATATAGAGCGAGAAGCTGATGCCTTTCGAGAGCATTTCGTCCATTCCATCGACCATATCCTTGGCAGGACGCGTCTCATGGCGGGCGCCCCACTTGTCGAACCAACCACTCCAGAACTCCGAGCACATCTTAGGCGCGTTGGGACGCAGCTGACCGAGGCGGCGGAACTGGTCGTCAATGTTGGCACCCGTGCCGAAGTTCATCGTCCAAGTGAGATCGTCAAGGCCGTTCTTCTCGAAGTTACTACTCCAGTCGCACTGGAACAGCGACAGCTCCTTGCCGTAGATACCGCGCAAGCAATCCCTAATTTCTGAGACATAGGGTTTATCCTCGCCATACGAGCCATACTCGTTCTCCACCTGAATCATGATGATCGGGCCTCCGTTCTGGATGGTGAGGGGCTTCAGTTGCTCGCCCACCTTCTCCTCGAATATCTTTACGCGCTCCATAAAATAAGGATCGCGCTCGCGAAGCTTGATGTCCTTCTTCTTCAGCAGCCACCAAGGCAGACCGCCCATCTCCCACTCAGCACAAACGTAGGGGCCAGGACGCACGATGACGTAGAGGCCGTTCTTCTGGGCCAGACGACAGAACTCAGCCACATCGTTATTGCCCGTGAAATCGAACACGCCCTCCTGCTGCTCGTGGATGTTCCAGAAGATGTAGATGCACACGGCGTTCATGCCCAGTGCCTTACACATCTGGATGCGGTGCTCCCAGTAGGGGCGAGGGATGCGGGGATAGTGTACTTCGGCAGCCTTCACGATGAAGGGCTCGCCGTTCAGCAAGAAAGTCTTGTCGCCCGTGGTAAACGTGCCGGGCTTCACATTGGCGGCCTGAAGCGTCACAGGCAGTGCAAATGCACAGACAGCAACCACCAGGCATTGAAGAAGTCGTTTGAAACTCATAGGAAAATTGCGTTGTTTTAAGTTTTTTGCAAAGTTACAAAGAAAATTCCGAAAATGGCCATACTTTTTCCTTTTTTTTTGTATCTTTGCAGCCTCAAAAGATAATATTATACTTATGGGCGGCTTTTTTGGAACCATCAGTACACGAGACTGCGTAAACGATTTGTTTTACGGAACGGACTACAACTCACATCTGGGCACGCGACGGGCGGGCCTCGTCACCTTCGACCAGGAGAAAGGATTTTCACGTTCCATCCACTCGCTGGAGCGCGACTATTTCCGTTCGAAATTCGAGGACGAACTGAGCGACTTCAAGGGTAATCAGGGCTTGGGGGTCATCAGCGACACCGACCCTCAGCCCATCATCATCAATTCACACCTGGGGCGCTATGCCGTGGTGACGGTGGCCAAGATCAACAACCTCCGCGAGATTGCCGACGAGCTGCTGTCACAGCGCATGCACCTGAGCGAACAGAGTGCGAACAACCTGAACCAGACGGAGCTGGTAGCCCTGCTCATCAACATGGGCAATTCCTTCGTGGACGGCATCAACCTGGTCTACCAGAAAATAAAAGGCTCGTGCTCGATGCTCATCCTGACCGAGGACGGCATTATTGCCGCACGCGACTTTCTGGGCCGCACGCCCATCGTCATCGGAAAGAAGGAGGTGCACAGGCTCTCGCTCATAGGCACCGACGACTGCGTGAAGGCCTACGCTGCCAGCAGTGAGTCAACCAGTTTCCCCAACCTGGACTACAAGCAGGTGCGCGACGTAGGCCCGGGCGAGATCGTCCGCCTCAGGGCCACGGGCATCGAAGTGCTGCAACCGGCTTTCAACAAATGCCAGATCTGCTCCTTCCTGTGGGTCTACTACGGTTTCCCCGCTTCCTGCTACGAAGGCATCAATACAGAATATGTACGCGAGAAGAACGGCAAGATGATGGGCCAGCGCGACGACGTGGAGGCCGACCTGGTATGCGGCATTCCCGACAGCGGAGTGGGCATGGCACTGGGTTATGCCGAAGGCTCGGGCATCCCCTATAAGCGTGCCGTGCTGAAATACACCCCCACCTGGCCCCGCTCTTTCACACCCGGCAACCAAAGCCGCCGCGACCTGGTGGCAAAGATGAAGCTCATCCCCAATGAAGCACTGCTGCGCGGACAGCGCGTGGTGTTCTGCGATGACTCGATTGTGCGAGGCACCCAGCTGCGCGACAATGTGCGCGAGTTCTTCGACAATGGTGTGCACGAGGTGCATGTGCGCATCAGCTGCCCGCCACTGGTCTACGGCTGTCCTTTCATCGGCTTCACCAACTCGAAGTCCGACCTGGAGCTGATTACCCGTCAGATTATCCGCGACTTCGAGGGCGATGACAAGACGAAGCTGGACAGTTACTCACGCACCGACTCGCCGGAATACCAGCGAATGGTCAACGAAATTGCCCGCCGGCTGGGACTGACGAGCCTGAAGTTCGCCAGACTGGAAGACCTCATCGAGAGCATCGGACTGCCAAAAGAAAAAGTATGCACCCACTGCTTCGACGGCTCCAGCTACAACCAGCAGCAAGGCGACGGTGAGTTCTTCGGATGAAACTAGACAAGCATGTCCCACACGGCTATGATGTGACAGACGGAGCCGGCAAGGACAAAGAAATGGAATACGGAATGCATGTAACGGTGTTTGTTCAAGCTATAGAACAAGGCACCGGTGATGTAGAAGACCCCCTCGGCAATAATCCAGCTGACAGCCGCTGTGCTGACACAATGGAGCAGCGGCCCGAAGGCCACCAGCACCGACAGGCCCATAGCCACAAAACAGAGCGTTTCCACATGGGAATGCTCTTTTAGTCGGATGAAGCTGACAATGGTGCCACTGATGGCACAGAGCCACACAAAGCAGAACAATCCCCATCCCCACCAGCCCTCGTTACGCATGGCCACAAGCGTAATGGGCGAGTAGCTTCCGGCGATATGCCAGTAGATGGCCGCATGATCCCAGCGGCGCAGACGCTCCTTCCACTTGGAACGGCGCGACAGCGAGTGATAGACGGTGCTGGCCACGTAGGAAGCCAACATGCCAAAGAGGTAGAGCGACACGCCGACATCGGCCCACGCCCCGTTTGGCACGGCCAATACTACGAGGATGGTGCCCAAGACGACACCAAGCGCGATGCCCGCAGCATGCGACCACGCATTCCACTGTTCCTCGCGCTTGGTATAACGAATAGCCATTTTCGTACAACTCTAATCTGCCAGCACGAAGTCCAGCTGCCGGCGCTCGATATTGGCCCGCGCCACCTTGATGCGTACCGCATCGCCCAACTGGTACTTACCGTGATGGCGACGCCCCACCAGCTGATAGTTCTTCTCGTCGAACTCATAGTAGTCGCCGTCCAGGTCGTGCATACCCACCAGGCCCTCACAGTGGTTCTCGTCTATCTCGCAGTAGATGCCATACGACTGCACGCCGCTGATATGCGCATCGAACTCCTGGCCCACCTTGTCGGCCATGAACTCCACCATCTTATACTTGATGCTGTCGCGCTCGGCATTCTGTGCCGTCTGCTCCATCTCGCTGCTGTGCTCACACAACTCCTCGTAGTGGTCTTGATTGGCGCTACGGCCACCCTCCTGATAGCGCGTCAGCAGACGATGGACCATCATGTCGGGGTAGCGACGGATGGGCGAGGTGAAGTGGGTGTAGTAGTCGAAGGCCAAACCATAGTGCCCGATGTTGTGCGTGGAATACTTCGCTTTCATCATGGCACGCAGGGCCATCATCTCCACCAGCTTCTGTTCGCGCGAACCCTCGGCATCGGTCATGAGCTTGTTCAGGCTGCGCGAGATAGCACCCCTCGTGCCGCTGGTCTTGATCTTATAGCCAAAGGGAGCCACCACCATGCGCAGGTTCTCCAGCTTCTGCGGGTCGGGCTGGTCGTGAATGCGATAGACGAAGGTCTTCGCTTTATTGTTGAGCGTTGAGCGTTGAGTGTTGACAGACTCAGCCACGGTGCGGTTGGCAAGCAGCATGAACTCCTCGATGAGCTGGGTGGCATCGGTACTCTTCTTGAAGAAGCAGCGCGTGGGTTTGCCGTTCTCATCGACGTCGAAATGCAGCTCCTCGCGGTCGAACTTCACGGCACCGTTCTTGAAACGGCGCTCACGTAGCTTCTGTGCCATCAGATGAAGCGTGAGGAGCGAAGCATGGAGCTGTTTCTCGTCATCGGGAGCGGCGGCAGCCGATTGTTCACTTTTCACTTTTCCTGATTGTTCACCTTTCACTTTTCCTTTCTCCCTGTTAAGAATCTCCTGCACCTCCTCATAGGCGAAGCGGCGGTTGCTCTTGATGACGGTATGGGCCAGATGCCACCGCTTGATGTTTGCCTCCTCGTCCATGACGAAGATGACACTATAGCAAAGCTTCTCCTCGTCGGGACGCAATGAGCAGATGAAGTTGCAGAGACGCTCGGGCAGCATCGGGATGGTGCGGTCAACCAGGTAGACGCTGGTAGCCCGCTGCTGGGCCTCCTTGTCGATGATCGAGCCTTCGGTGACGTAATGACTGACATCGGCTATATGGACGCCGACTTCGTATGAACCCTTATCTCTCAACTCTCTGATAGACAGTGCATCGTCGAAGTCCTTGGCATCGGCAGGGTCGATGGTGAAGGTGAGCACATCGCGGAAATCCTCGCGCCGGGCTATCTCCTCGGCGGTGATCTCTGCTGAAATCTTGTTGGCAGCCTCCTCCACGCGCTGCGGGTATTTATAGGGCAGGTCGTATTGGGCTAGGATGGCGTGCATCTCCACGTCGTTGTTTCCTTGCTCGCCCAGCACGTCGATGACTTCGCCTACCAGGTTTTTCGACTCTTCCGACGGCCACTGTGTGATCCTGACCACGGCCTTCTCGCCCGTCTTGCCGCCTTTCAGCTTCTTCTTCGGTATCAGGATGTCGTGCACGAAGATATTACCCTCGGTGATGAGGAAGGCATAGTCCTTCTCCACCTGCAGGATGCCCACGGCCTGGTTGTGCTTGCGCTCCAGGATCTCAATGACGATGGCCTCCTTGATATGGTTCTGCCGGCGGGCCATCATGGCCACGCGCACACGGTCGCCTCCCATGGCCGACATGGAGTTGCGCTCTGAGACGAAGATGGGCTTGCCCCCGTCGTCGGGCAGGAACGAGTTCTTGCCATTGGCCTTGCGGATGAAGGTTCCCTCCTGGACCTGATTCTTCAGATTCAGCCGATAGGTGGAATTGTCCACCTTGCTCAGATAGTCGTCCCAGGCCATCTCTTCCATCACATCCACGGCCAGCATCTTGGCCGGGTGGGTGGTCAGCTTCAGCACCTTGAACACCTGCTTAAAACTCAGAGCCTCGCCCGGATGGGCCTGAAACAAGCCCTGCACGGCATCGGCCACCTGTCGCTTCGACAAACGTTTACCACCATTCTTCTGTCCCATAAGGAATTGTCATTTAATTAAGTTTACAACGTTGTTTCTTCAACAACGAATTAAGACGAATTTCACGAATGTGTTTATAGTTCAACAACGAATTAAGACGATGCGGCTCCCGTCTGGCATCTCTTCTATAGTCACCCTCACGGCATCGTCGGGCAGCACTTCCTCAATCAGCTCCGGCCACTCGATGAAGCATAGCGAGCCGGAGTAGAAATAATCCTCAAAGCCCATGTCGTAGACCTCCTCCAGACGCTTGATGCGATAGAAGTCGAAATGGAAGATGGTTTGCGACTGGAGGAGCTGCGAATGCGCCTCATACTCGTTGACAATGGCAAAGGTGGGCGACGTGATGACATCGCTGACGCCCAGCTCCTCGCAAACGGCCTTGATAAACGTGGTCTTGCCTACCCCCATCTTGCCATAGAAGGCAAACACCGTCCGCCCGTCCAACTGTCCGATGAACGTGCGGGCTGCATCGGCAATCCTGCTCAAATCCTGAATCTTTATCTCCATAGCCTACTTCAAATTGCCAAGGATGTCGCGTGTCAGCTCACGGGTGGCGGCGCGGGTGGCAGCCGATGTGGCATTTTTCACCACACGACCGGTGGTTGATGTGCGACTCTTGGTCTTCTTTCCCGTCACAGCATCGCTGACGATGGTTCCCAGGATGGCAGCCAGCGTCGAGGTGACCGCGGTGATGACAGCCTTCAGCACCTTGGAGAAGATGCCAGGCTTGCTCTTGCCGCCCTTCCTGGACTCCTTCTCGGCTTCGCGCTCAGCCTGCTCAGCCTCCGCCAAGGCTGTCTCCTCCTCGTTCTCCCTGACAAGAATCTCATAAGCACTCTCGCGGTCTATCATCTCGTCGTATTTGCCGTAGATCCGGCTCTGCTTGATAATGTCCAGGCGCTGGCCCTCGGTCACGGCACCTATCTGGCTCAACGGGAACAGTATCTTGGCCCGCTGCACAATACTCGGAGCACCCTTGGCATCGAGGAAGCTGACCAGAGCCTCGCCCGTCTCCAGCTGCATGATGGCCTCGTCGGTCTTGAAGAACGGATTGGCACGGAAGGTGTCGGCGGCCGTCTTTACGGCTTTCTGGTCCTTCGGCGTATAGGCACGCAAGGCATGTTGCACGCGGTTGCCCAACTGCCCCAGGATGTTCTCGGGAATGTCGCTCGGACTCTGCGTGATGAAGTAGATGCCCACGCCTTTCGAGCGTATCAGGCGGATGACCTGCTCAATCTTGTCGAGCAGGGCCTTGGAGGTGCCCTCGAAGAGCATGTGGGCCTCGTCGAAGAAGAACACCAGCTTGGGCAGCTCAAGGTCGCCCACCTCGGGCAGCTTGGAATAAAGCTCGGAGAGCAGCCACAGCAGGAAGGTGGAATAGAGCTTGGGCTGCATCATCAGCTTGTCGGCAGCCAGCACATTCATCACGCCCTTGCCACCCTCGGTCTGCATGAGGTCGAAGATGTCGAAGGCAGGCTCGCCGAAGAACTGCTCAGCGCCCTGTGCCTCCAGCTGCAGCAAGGCGCGCTGGATGGCACCCACCGTCTGCGCCGAGATGTTACCATACTTGGTGGTATATTCACGCGCATGCTTCGACAC
>Ga0310786_10009407_pt1 | contig 12410 bp, 14 predicted proteins | sample AusTroGonzalo_MG_FD_203881 | JGI IMG/M metagenome (GOLD analysis project Ga0310786, IMG submission 203881) | Bovine rumen microbial communities from tropical cattle in Woodstock, Queensland, Australia - Gonzalo_03 (v2) (version 2) | ecosystem: Host-associated > Mammals > Digestive system >...
TTACATTATAAAAGCCAAAAACTTTTATAATGTAATTACATAATAGTTGTTACGATTTCCACATTCATATAAAAAAGTTGCATTATAGGTGGCTTCTATGTAATAACTTACTTCTATTGAATGATAGTTTAACAAACTGTTTAAATAGTTGTTACGATTTCCACTTGATGTGACTTTTACTTTATTTGGAGGTACTTTTATGACATTTAAAGGCACTGATCTGTTTTTAATGGCAAATAATACATTCATCCCTGATTTTGAATACAAATCAGGTGGATTTACTATTCAATCTGCTGATAAACTTGGATTGGTTAGTACACTTAATTCAAATCTTATGGATTTAGGTTATTGCCTTTCAAAAGATGTGTTTTTTGCCCTATTAAATTCAAATTTATCTTATGAATGTCTTAAAGATTATTGTAATAGAATATATAATCTTTATTTAGATAAATGTACTTTAAATGGCAGTGTACCACCAGTATTTTATAAGAATTTTCCGGATGAAGTTATGGAAGAATCTAATTTAGCTCTTTATTTTAATGCTATGTTGCATTACTATACTGATGGAGAATATATGCCTTCTGGTGATAATAAAGAGGTAAAAGTATTTTCACAATTGAAGAAGCCATTAAAGAATTATATTGTTATAGAATTAGTTAATGATGATTCTGATTATATTGATTATTTTAAAAATCTTATAGCTTCAAATATTCCTATAACAGATCAGCAATTATGTTATGTTTATACTTATTTATCTGATGTTACAGATGCCTTTCTTGAATCTTATTTTGGCAATTCTGTAATTTACTCAGATAGTTATAGGAATTCTTATACCAGTATTATTAAAGATAGTTTGGATAAGTACATAGCAGATAAAATTCCTTCTAAACAAACTATGTGTGTAGTTGTCTCCTATTTTATTAAGAAAATGAATGAAAAGGATAATGAATATGCTGATTTTTATAAGGAATATTCAGAGCATTTACTTGTAAAGTTTGTAAAGACTTTTACTGATTTTATTAGGGTTTGTGCTTATATAAGTCACGCTGATTACACTTTGGATAATACTAAGGCTTTTAAATCATTTTCGAGAAAACTCCGTAAACTTTTTCTTAGCCATTTAGAATTTATTTATTCTAAACACCGAAATGACTTAGGAGAAGTTTTAACAAGAAGAAATCTTTGGATTGCTTTAGGTGAAAAACTTCATCCCGGCGAATATAAGAAATATACATTTGCTAATGAATTTTTTGATACTATTAGAAATAATGAAAAATCTATACAGACATTTAACAGTAAATTAGACCATTTAATGTCTGCTAAAGATTATAATGCTTATTTACTTTTATTGTCTAAAAGACCCGGAGAATTTGGCAGAAGATTAAACTATTTATTTAGTTCGGATATACCTAATAAGGATATTTTATCCGCCTTTAATTCTATTTGTTCTAATTTGAATACTCCTATGTTAATATCTATATACAATTATTTTGATAATAGAGACTTGAATAAGGATAAAAGATTATTTAGAATAAAGGGAAGAAATGGTAAGTATTTTGTCAAGAATAATGATTTGACTCAACTATCACCCTTAGTGTGTCAGCATATAAAAAATAAGATTTCATTGACATTAACTGAAAGATTTAATAAACTTGAAGAATTGGGTAATGTTTATCTTGACCCATCATTGAAGAATTATGTTATTCCTTTTAATATGACAAGTAATTCTTTTTCCGATAAGTTTATTGTTAGTAAAGGAACATCTTTTGATATTGATAAAAATGCTAAAGATGTTAGACCCTTTATCTGGTGGAGAAATATTAATGACGGTGTGACAAGAACTGATGTTGATTTATCTGCCACATTATATGATAAAGATTTTAAGAAATTAATTCATATAAGTTATACTAATTTAAGATCAAATCATTTTGGTTGTTGTCATAGTGGAGATATTGTAAACGCTCCAAATCCATATGGTGCAAGTGAATATATTAATTTTAATATGAACACTTTAAGAAATACTGATGTTGCCTATGTAGTATTTCAAATATATAATTATACCGGACAGTATTTTTCTAATGTGGAAAATTGTTATTTTGGGTGTATGGAAATGGATAATGTAGATTCAGATATATTCGAGCCTACTGATGCCTTAAATAAAATTCATATATCTGCAAAATCTACTTCTGTAATTCCTGCTGTATTGGATGTTAATAATAGTAAACTTATTTGGGTAGATATGTCTTGTAATACAGATTATGTTGCTCATAATACAGAGAAAGCTGGTTCATTATTAGTCGAAACACTTAAAGCAGTTATAAATGAACACAAACTAAGCCTTTATGATCTGTTTAATTTACATTGTATTAGTAGAGCAAATAATGTATATACTGATATAGACACTATTCCAGAAAATGTAGAAATAAATACTATATTTAAAGCTATGCAGACAGATACAGAAAGTGTAACTATGTCAGAAACTGGAAGGATAATAACCGACCAAAGTTTTGATATAATCCAAACTGAATTTTTAAGCTAATTATTGGAGGTAATTTTATGAAAGCAGTTATAAGAGAACATCCATTTGATTATACTGATGAAGATATGTATGATGCCGTTACAGAAGTTATGGATGCTACATCTATGCTTGTTATGATGTATGACAAAGCATTTTATTCTTATATTCTTAAACATAATTTTAATTTCACAAATGAACAAATACAAGAAGTAGAAGATTATTTTGACAAATATATGCAGAACGAAGAAGTTAATGAAGCTATTGATAAAAGTAAATGTGGCAAGAAATATAGAGGAGATTTACTTGAAAAGATAAGAGTATATTTAGATACTGAATATAATCTTAAACTAAATTCATTATTTGAATATAATGAAGATGGTACTCCAAAGGAGAAGGAAGAAGATGAATAATATAGAATGAAACCAAAGGTAAAGTTTGACAACAAGACAAATATTATTTCAGTTTATTGCAATTTTTCTGATTCTAAGAATATAGAAAATCTAATCGGAAGATTTGGAATTGAAATTACAAATACCCTTAATAATGAAAAAGAAACTATTTTTCAAATTAAAGTAATAGACAAAGACGAATATAAAAGATTTAATTCATTGTGGAAATCAGCCAAACAGTTTATATGAAGGAGTAATTTATGTCTAAATCAGAAATACCCGGTAAGGATGTTCTTTTTGAAAAAGAAAGTGCCTATAACACCTCTGTTTATGTGGATCAATATTATTTCGCTTCTTTAACAAAGAATAAATATCTTGGATGTTGGAAAATTACTTTCGCAGATGAAAGTAAGTTTGCTAAATATGTAGTTAGTGAGTTTTCCAGTTATGGCCTTGCAAAAGAATTCTTAGTTAATCTCATTTCAAGTATATGATACTGTTTACAATTTAATATTTTATTTACAAATAGTTTATTACTACTTAACACATTTTGTTTTATTATGTGTTATAATGTAATTACAGTAAAGGAAAGAAACACGAACAAACGAATGAACGAATGAATAGACGGAGGTAAATAATATGAATACAAAATGCCCTTTCTATACAAAGCAGACTGTATATGTAACTTATGGTTTTACCCTTAATGATTATACTCATACAGATGTTTTCAATGAGGTACTTGAAACCGAGGTTAGAAATGCTATTCAGAATGAGTTTGGAAATCATATTGCTTTCGGGGATATTGGTATTAATGTTTATGATCACTCCTATGTTGATAGAAAAACTAATACTGCCGGGATAGAAACAGTTGTGGATATTGATTTTAAAAACGAAATGAGTATCTACTGTGAAGATTACAAGGAATACATAACAGAGAATTATATTGATATGGATATGATGAATAATCTTCTTATACCTATCATAACAAAAACAATTAATAATGCCGGTTATAAGGTAATAGAAGAAATCGGTTATGACAATTCAATTGATGAGGATTTGGATGATATTTTTGAGCAGGCTGCTTATGATAGTTATCTGAATTGACTGAATATTCATTGAATTTGAATTAATCTTTTATGAATAGGAGAAAGGGCTGTAAATCTAATGAAGTTTACAAGTGGTTTTATTCGAGACTAATAGGTTTTACTGAATGAACCTGCCAAAAATCATTTAGTCTTAAAGGTACATCTGGCGTTTACTGATGCGCACAGTAAATGGCAGGGAATATATACCCGATAAGGGTGTATCTTTAAGTAGAATGAAAAGCTCTATAGAATTATCATAGTTAGACTTTTATCTGTCACTGAAAGTCTTCGCATAAGGTACTTCAAGCCTTGTATAATGTTTACTGAAATGACATAAAACGGACTCATAATAAGAGTTGCAGTAAGTTCAAAGTAGGCGTTTAAACCACGATACGGAATACCAATACTTCAAACTATTGGGTAGTAGTTTTAGCGATATTTTAATAGTGTTAGGTGTAGCATTCAAGATTCAAAAAATTGAATGATCGAAGGTAGCAAGATTGAAATATTGGTTTGACCTAAGAGCAGTGACGGTTAAGCTGTTCACTACTATGTCAAATGTAAGTTAAAATCTTATTTTTGGCACCAGCCGACTTGTCAATGTCGTAAAACTTGATAAGTACAGAACAGCTTGAAAGCATTTAAGTAGGTTTGACGGTTCGATTCCGTTTTATGCAGATTGTTTGGTTGCACAAACTCTTATTTGTAATTGTGATTCCTCCTACTTGTCCTACTGTAAATAGGATTGATGAGTAAAAATGTTGAAAAATGTTTACAGCATTTAGTAAACGAAGCTATCGTTGAGGATTGCCGATAGCAAATTTGCCCCTGTGATGAAATAGGCATACATAAGGGACTTTGGTGTTAGCTATGTTTTAACTAAAACATACTGTATAAAAGTACAGAGAGTGCCTAAAGGGAAACCTTTAGAGTAGAAGCTGGCTAATTCGGTGAAGGCGCTAACAGAACACCGAGCTAACTCAAAAGAGTGAGTGTAGAGACTTTACACCAGCCACCTAAATTACTATAATAGTAACACGGTGAAGAGCAAGTCCAGACTACAACGACTAAATATTTAGTCGGCTATGGTGACATAGAGTAGTACGAAAATCCCTCGGAGAAATCCATACCGGTTCGAGTCCGGTCAGGGGCACCAATTTATTTTATGTGATAAAGGAAGTGACTATTGTGAAACTTCAAATAAATGAAAATGAATATCTTTTTGAAATGGCTAATATTCGGGGTAAGTCTGTTAAAGTTCCACATAAACTTCCATTTTCCTTTTATTTTTCATCCAAAGATTGTGTAGAAGGCAAATCATTATTTCACGGAATTAGAGTTAAACCTGTTTTAAATTCAGAAAATGTTTCTATATCTATGGCAGGAGATTTAAAACTTTGTGATGATTGGGAGTTTATACCACCAGACGGAGAAAAGGTAGATTCTAAACTTAAAAAGCAGATAATTGAATTTTTTAGAACATACAAAATATTATTTGCTGCTGTTTGGGAAAAGGTTCTACCCCCTGATGCTTTATATGATTATTTTAGAGGAACTATTGATTTTCAGGAATTAAAAGAAGAATTTGATTTCTATGATGAGTTTAGTAATGAATTAAATGACATTCACGATTTGAACTGTTTAACTGATTTTATAAGAACAAATAATTTGTTCAATTTATGGGAATCTTGACAATTTAATATCATTTAGTTCAAAAGACAGTAGTGATTAAAAGCCATAAATGAATAAGCTACATTGTACAAACATATCCTAATCTTTTGTACAGAGTTTAGTGTGTGGTAGCAGATATTAGGCAGACTGGTGTAATTGGTAGCACGCTGACAGTTTAAAGTCGGAGGTTTTGGTTCGAGTCCAAAGATGCTGAATAAAAAGAAAATATCTTAAAATTATTTGTTTATGAAAAACCGATGTAAAAATTAGTTGATATAGTTGTATTTAAAACAACTGTAGGTGAGTAATGGCCATACAAATCCTACCTTCGGTTCCACAAGATGAAAAGTTTGTGGCTGTCTTTTATATCGGCTTGTAATTCAGTGGGAGAATACGAAACTTTTAATTTCGGGGTCGTGGGTTCGAGTCCCACCAAGCCGACCATATAAAATACAAACAATATTTAGAAAGGAGTTTAGTATGCTTATTAGTGAATCCATTAATAGTGCTTGGTTACTGTCACGTTATGGTGATGAAATTCCTGTAATTGAACATCCCTATGAATGTGTTGAAATTGATAGAATAGCTGAAATTATTTATCAATATGGTACTGATACAGAAAAACAAACAGCAAGAACTTATAGGCATACTCAAAATCCTAATATTGGTAAAGAACTTATAAAGATTTATCATCAAAATTGGTGTCAGGTGAGAGAGTGGAATGATTGTATGTCACTAAACTTCCGAATTAGTTCTTCTTATTTTAATTGGTATAGAATTATTGTAGATTTTCTTATAAATCATCCACATCCTAATTATAAGATAACTGTATCACATAAAGGAGATACAAAGATATATTGGAATGAAGTTTCTTATGATTATGCTATCGCTCCAGAAAATGAAATGATTTTGGAAAATTTGTTAGAATAAGGAGATTTTTATGCATATTTCAAATGACACTAATGACTTTAGAAATAAGAAATATTTAGAAGACCTCCGTAAAGAATATTTGAATATGTTTAGAGCATATCATAGATACATTTCTTATCATAATAAACTATGTAAAGAACTTACTTTATCCAATGAAGATATTATTTTACTGACAAATATTGATAAAGATTTTTGTGAAGATGTTAAACGTGCAGAAAGAAGGATTCAGAAGGATGATTTTAATGGAATTATACCGTAAAGAAGATATTTATTAAAACAAAGATTAAGAACTGTCAAGATGAAGATAAGATGTATAAACTGGCATTTTTAATTGAAAAGGAATTAAAGACAAATCCTACAGTAGAAGATATTTCTAAGTTGATTATAGAATTAGGAGAAACACCAAATATTTACGATATACAGGAATTTTTGGAAAATTTAGCACTTACTGATTATTGAATTTAATATTTATTTTACAATCACTTTAATTATAATTAACGTATTTTTCTGTTATATATGTTATACTATATATGTAGGAAGAATGAATAGTTTATAGTTAAAGGAGTTGTTTATATGATTAATGTACTATATGTTCACGGTATTGGTAGTGCCGGTGGAGGAAATACGGTAGAACTATTTAAAAAGTATTTTCCTAATCATTATATAGATTCTCCGGATATTCCTGAAAATCCAAAGGAAGCTATTACATTTTTAAGAGGTATTGCAAATAATTATGATATTGTTATTGGAACATCTTTAGGCGGTTTCTATACAATGCAGTTATTTGGACCTATGAAAATTCTAATTAATCCTGCTATGGACGCTCCTACTTCTATTGCAAATATTGGTATGGGTGAACATCCTTATTTTAAACCCAGAAAAGACGGTAAGACAACTTATGTTATTGATACTACTTATATTGATAACTTAAAAACACTTTACAATGAGTTTTTCAATAACTGCTTTGATTTTGAAAGCAAGATTGAAACTTATGCAATCTTCGGCAATAATGATACTGTATGTAATTGTCAGGAATTGTTTAAGGAAAAATATTATAAGGAAAATATGGTTACAGCAGATTTTGGTCATAGGATGACCGAAGAAGTTTTTGTAAGTACCTTTATTCCACTATTTAATGATATTGCAAAGGAACTGGAAGAATGATATAGGGATGTGGTTACAATGGTAATCAAGCTTAATGAACATTATGTTACTTTATGGAATGAACCCAAATATACGAATGAAAAAGAAAAATATTTAGACCAAGTATGGGATATATTTAATACCGCTTATGCTACTATCGGTGGTAATGCTTCAATGACACATAAGGAAGATTTAATGGATGATAACCTTATGTGGAAGCTTGTAGTAAGGAATGGTAAGGTTGTTTGCTGTTCCATAAGTAAAATTGTAGGCAATACCCGTAAACTGGTAGGTGGCGGTGCCGACGGTACCCCACAAGGTAAAAAAGATTTTTATATGATGTGTGCAGAAGATGTAACGCAGACAAAAAGAAATGCTTGGGCTGAAGTTTCCGGCTCTATGGAAGGTGTTTATTTATTTAAACTAAATGCGGTTCCTATTCCGGTAGATATTGCCGAAAAGATACTTAATGATAGGGGCAAAACTATTTTAAGGAAAGATAAAGACGGTTTTCATTATGTGCGCAAAATAGGCGGTAAGCCTTTTGAAAAGATAATGTTTGGCAATGTTCCCGAACAGTATAGAACCGATTGGGAAAATGAATCTGAACAATATCGTAAAGATTTTAAAGACTATGTTTCTAAACATCCAGAAGAAGTGGAAAGAAGAAAGAAACAACACTAATTTCGTTTATCTTTACCCTATTGAGGGCATAAGATATATTTATCATTCAGACAAAACCTCTCACGCTTGGTTTTGTTTTCCGTCGATTAGCAGCGGCTCCTGTTTATGCTTAATCTGACAAGTCAAGACGGTGGAGTGAATTACCTAAATGAGTTTTTATCTTCATATTAGCTGTTTTCATAATAGTGTGTCCGGCTCATTTAGCTGTGGTAGAATATTCACAACGAATGAATAGGGAGGGGTTCATTCACAATGGAACATTAACTCAGTTGGTTAGAGAGACCGGCTCATAACCGGTAAGTCCGGGGTTCGAGTCCCTGATGTTCCACCAATGGGAAAGTAGCCTAAAGGTTAGGCGGCGGACTGTTAATCCGTGGGGAAACCCCTATGCAGGTTCGAGTCCTGTCTTTCCCGCCAGGATAGGAAACCCTTAATAGACCCTTAAATTTAGGAGTTTATTTGTTACAGATATGGAAGGGCATACTACAATGTGATGGTTCGTTGTATATTTTAATTACGAAAGGAATTTGTTTTACTTGAAGATAGAAATAACAGTTAATAAGAGTAATGAAAAAGAAGGGTGTTTTACTGCTTCTGCTACTACATCTTTAAAGAAGAAAGAAAAGTTTGGTATTTCCTGCACTCCAGAACAGATTGGAGAACAAGTATCTGATTTAATTAAGAAATTAGATGATAGTGGATTGATAGGTAGAAAGTAAACTAAGTTAGTGCTTCGATAGCAGATTAGTAAAAACTAACTGGGCTGAAGTTAAATGGAGTTTGATGAACAGCTAACTTTTATATCGGCATAGTTTAATGGTAGAACAAGAGCTTCATATTCTTTAAATAATGATTTAATTATTTGCATCCTAACTATAAGTTCGTTTAAGCCTAATTGGTAAGGCACCTGTCTTGAAAACAGGTAGTAACCGTGGTAAGCGGTGTCTCGGTTCGAGTCCGAGAGCGAACGCCATTTCGAGGTGTAGTTCAGTTGATGAGAACGCTTGTTTTGGGAACAAGAGGCCGTGAGTTTGAGTCTCACCACTTCGACCAGTCCGATAAATTTTTTTATGTCGGATAAGCATATTCAAATTAAATAGTGTCTGTATGGGGGCCAAACGTATAGACACTATCTGCTGGATTAGCTCAATGGGTAGAGCAGCTGATTTGTAATCTGCAGGTTGATGGTTCAAGTCCGTTATCCAGCTCCATTATGTCTATAAGTTGTGTTTATAGAAATTTACATTCCACCTTAAATTTTTATTACTGACCAGCATAATTTATAGACATTTATAGGCGAGTGGTGCAGTGGTAGCATAACTGTCTCCAAAACAGTAGATGAATGAGGTTCAATTCCTTCCTTGCCTGCCAAAAGGATTAGTCATCCTTCTGTAGAATAGTGTCTACGCTACGTTGGTTACGAAAGGTAGACGGTTTGCCTATTGACGAAACCAATAAGGACCCGACGATTTGCAAGTTTAGTCTGCTACAAACTTGTAAGGGATTTGCCTGTTTATCCTTATCTAAATTAAAAGTCTAACCAACAAAACAGGAATCTATAGGGATATGGTGGAATAGGTAGACACGGTTGCTTCAAATACAACTGCGAAAGCATAAGGGTTCAAATCCCTTTATCCCTACCATTTGGGGATATGGTGGAATTGGCAGACACGACAGTTTTAGGTGCTGTTGCGAAAGCATAAGAGTTCAAATCTCTTTATCCCCACCAGTCGAGGTTCGAGTAGTGATACTTGAAGCTCTTTGTGGATATGAATATAACTAAATAACTTTTGCATGTCGGCTATTTATACAGTTCATATCCACATTCATTGGGATATAGCCAAGCGGTAAGGCACGGGGTTTTGATCCCCGCATTTCGTAGGTTCAAATCCTACTATCCCAGCCAGTAAGGAAAAGCGTTTGGTTCTATTTAAGACAGCATACTTTTATATTTAATTTAATAATTAATAGAATACCAAGTCCGTTGTCAGATAGCTTTTCTTTATGCCAAAAAAATTTACAATGAGTGAAAGCCTAACCATTTAGAGTAAGCACTTGCTTGACATAAAAATCAAGAGAACATAGAGTAGCGCCTATGCGTGGTGGAAAGTAATTGTAAGTTTTAAGTCAAGGAAAAGACTTAAACCCTCCGCAAAATGTGTGTGCGGATGAAAAATGACACAACATCCTCTATGAGTAGAAAAGCTGAAATTCGACTTTGGCTACATAGAGTGAATCCAAAAGTCCATAGCACTAAAGGACTATGCGTGATTGCTAAATTTATTTAGCTACAAAGTGCTTGCAACGCTTGGTTGACAGTTTGGAATAGACAGACATAAATGAAGCTAATGTCTGTCACCATTAGCTTCATTTATCGGGGCGTAACTCAGTTTGGTAGAGTGCTTGGTTTGGGACCAAGATGCCGCAGGTTCAAGTCCTGTCGCCCCGACCAAGTGCCCTCCGAGATTTGCGGATTGACGGTGAAAGCTCATTCAGTAACACTACATATTTCCAGATGAGTCTGTGTGAAAGTAGATTAGACTGATATAGAACTCTCTACATTCTATATGTTTTCGGACAATATGAGAAAGGCATTATCATTTTAAAGGTTATGGTTTAAGTGAGGAAGGATAAGAAATTTACAAGGGGAAATGGTGACATTGTTTCTTATAAAGAAATGATAGAAATTATCTGCAATTATATTTTGAAAGATATAAATGCTGAATATGAAATAACTGTAGGTACAGATAGCCAAAATCATTCAGATACTAAAATGGTTGAAGTTATTGCCCTACATAATGTTGGTAATGGTGGAATATTCTTTTATAATGCAGAACATATTAAACGAATTAGTTCTATTCGTGATAAAATAATTGAAGAAACAAATAGAAGTTTAGCTAATGCCAATGGTCTTTTAGAAGAAATACAACTCAATCTTATTGATAAAGATGTTGATATCGAAAGTCTGAATTTACATTTACAAATTCATTGTGATATTGGAGATAAAGGTAAATCTAAATCATTAATATCTCAAATTACAAATTGGGTAAATCAAATGGGTTATGATTGCTCCATTAAGCCAGATAGTTATACAGCTTCTGGAATTGCTAATAAGATTTCAAAATAAATATGTGAGCAGTTTTAACTATTCACAATTAAGGGAGAGTTCCCAAGTGGTCAAAGTGGTAATTTTGAAAACCAATAATATTTAACAATTAGTAGGTGTATTGGATGCAAATTCAGACTAATAAAGAAAAAGGAAGAGCCTGATTAAGTTTAGCAATAGCTTATTTTGGAACCAATGGTTATACGGTCTCTTTACCAATGAACGATACACAATGGTACGATTTAATAGTAGAGAAAACTGGTATTTTTCAAACTGTACAATGTAAATTTACTGCAAGTAAGAATAATGTCATAGCTTTGTATTCTGCAGGTGGAACTAATGGTTTAGTATATGATAATATAAATAATCATCCGTTAGATTTATTATTTTGTGCCGATAAAGAAATGAATTTATTTGTAATTCCAATGTCAGAAATTCGTGCTTCAGGTTTAATAAATCAGATTGTATTGAGAACTAAACCTAACACAAACAATCAAGGATTTCAAACCTATAAATATTTGGTTACTATATAATTTTATCAAAAAGATGTTGCTTTTAGCTTCGGTGGTTCAAATCCACCTTCTCCCACCAATAAGGCCCGGTAGTCAAGTGGCAAAGACATCGCCCTTTCACGGCGAAGACCGGAGTTCAACTCTCCGTCGGGTCATCCCATTGTTCAATTCTACCTCTCGTTTTGTTTACAGGAAAATGACGTATTAGTTTAATCTAATGCGCCATTTTTCTTTACAAAAATATTGAATTTTATAAAATATAAGATATAAAAATATTTTTTTGAAGGTGATTTATGTGTATGCACTAATGATAAACAAATCTTTTATATATGTCGCTCCCGTATTTGAATTAAAATCAGTAAATCAAATCAG
>Ga0310786_10009408_pt1 | contig 12409 bp, 24 predicted proteins | sample AusTroGonzalo_MG_FD_203881 | JGI IMG/M metagenome (GOLD analysis project Ga0310786, IMG submission 203881) | Bovine rumen microbial communities from tropical cattle in Woodstock, Queensland, Australia - Gonzalo_03 (v2) (version 2) | ecosystem: Host-associated > Mammals > Digestive system >...
AAATCCTTACGGACATGGGAAACCTTATCCTTACCGAGCACAATACGGACTCTGTGGTCGCCATTTCCCACGGCATGATTATACGCTATCTGTATCACTTCATGTCTGGAAATCCGAGCATATCGGCGTACGACATAATCAACTCCAAGGGTTTCCGGTTCTCGAACCTCGACCTCCTCGTGGTCGATACGGAGTCTAACCAGTCTCCGGTTGCATACCACTATTCAACACCAATCGAAAGGGCATGATGGAAACCTTAATGAAGTATCTTGAATTTTTCGACGAGCACTGGTTTATCACGCTTGTACTCATTTCTATGTTGTGTGCTTCAGCCAGCTTTATCCAGAGCGGCATTCTCAAGTTTGTCGCGCTTACCAAGCTTGACCGGCTCGACAAGGATGAACGTGAGGAACTGCTGGAGCGGATTTTCCCGAAAAGGACAGACGACGATGACTGAGGATGTATTTACCATAGACAACATGTTCTACGAGATGTGCATCAACCCTCTCGGCGTCTTCAGCCATGACGGTTCCGAAACTCGTGACAACTTCGACGCGTCGTCCGCGTTCTTTTCCGAGTACTGCCCGGACGGCACGGTGAACCGCTACAACATCGAGTCGAACAAGATTCCGATGGAAACGAAGATAGACCGACTTGACAAGTGGACTGCTTTGGATCTAATTTATAACTATACACAGAGTAACGACATCTACCAGAACGCGATGCTCTCCTACGACCGTTTCGCCACGTACGAGGTGGACGGACATAAGCGAGTAATCGCCTGGTACAATAGGAGCAAATAAATTATGAATAAGAAAGCAAAACTACGTGGCTCGTTCCATTCGTTCATGATTATGTCCGACAAGAAGGGACATTACCACTATTCCATCTACGACGACAAGGGCGACCGCTATGTCCTTGCCCATACCGGCGACAAGCTGTACTACAGCGACGGCAAGTCCTTGAAGCGTGCCGAACACCTCGCCGAGCTTCTCCGCAAGCTCTGGCTCGAGAAGTACGACCCGACGTCCAAGTTCGTCTGGGTGAAGAAGTTCAAGCCGACCGAGAAGGAACTCGAACTTGCCAAGTGCATGTGGCAGTACTACCTCTCGTTCCACACGCACAAGAAGTACCGTGCCAAGGTTAAGTTCGTATAGCCGTTCTTAGGCGTTTCATGTCGATTAACCAAGACAAACAGGATATCCTACTCGGACGTGCCAGACAATGCCTCCAGGACGCCTTCCAGTACGTTAAGGCGGTCGCCGAAATGTACGACGGCAAGAACGAAAAGCTTAACCAGATGTACATGCTCATCGGATCCGTCCACAACGACGTGGCGAATTTCGGCAAAATTGAGGGCGAATCCCTTGCCGACGACGCCGGATGATGCTATATTTAGGTCACAACTTCATAACACAAGAGGACTAAAAATATGGAAAAACTCAAGTCTATCGCAAAGGTCGCAATTGCATCTCTCGCCGTCATCGGCGTCACAGCCATCGTTTCCACTATACGCCGTGCGCGTCGTGCCCGTGCATTGGCAAACCAGGCGGAACAGCAACCGGTTCATGCTAGCGAACCGAATGACGTCAATAACGCCGAAGCATAGTAGGAACTGTCCTCTACGAGTCGGTCTCCGTATGGAGGCCGGCTTTTTTGTCTGTAAATTTTCAGTTTACCTAAACTTTTTGATAACTTTTTGCTATATTCTGAATAGGAATAACTGACAATGCCGACTGAAGAACATACTATTTTCGATACCATCGACGAGCAAGTGGACAAGCTCAACAAGAGCATCCACGACGCGGACCCGCTCCACATGAGGGACAACCGTGCCAAGCCAAACGACGGGTACGACAACTACATAACAATCGCAGAAGCCGTGGTCACCGACCGTTTCCGTGCATCGAAAGTCAATGCACGCGATTCGCTGTTGATGCTCAAGGACAATTTACGGAGGTTCTCGCATGACGACAATCAATCTGGCGGAATACCAGGATAAGCCCTTCTCCCAACTACAGTCCGTACTACTACGGTGCGGCTTTCACATCACCAGTCGAGTGAAAGACCGCGAACATGACTTGACTGGGGTTACCTTTGTCCGATCTAAGGGCGGACATGACAAGGTGAAGGTGTGGCACGGGTGGTGTACTCCAGACGCTACCGGAATATGCCAAGCCGGGCTGGTGACCGACATCGAATACAGAGACCTAGAAGTGAGGGAAGAACTTGTTATCCGAAACAATGGAAATGCTCCTCAAGAAGCACAAGGGAGCGATACGTGCAATAGCGGAGAAGACGTCTCTTGACGCCATCAACGACACCGATGTAGTCGCGCTTTTCATCGCAGTCCACCTGAAGAGGGTGGACGTCGAGCCTAATGAAGTCAAGGAAGTTGACTCGGTCATGAAGACGCTGGTTGATACCGGATTCGTCGATGGTTCCATGCAGCCAGCCGGAAACATAATGGACATACTATGAAGCTTAAGTCCCTTACAGGAAACACGTTTGCCACCATATATGTCTATAACGATGACGACAAGTTAATCGCCAAGGTCATTGGCGACTGCAAGGTGTATTGCCAAGACGATCTGGAGCCGACCGAGTCGGCTCTTGTCCGCTTGCTTACCGACCTGGAAGACGGCTTAGTGACCGCAGCCATGCACGGAATCGAGGACGCCGACGAGAACATCGTCCGGGCTTCGGTGACATGCGAAATGAAGAGGGTATTTCCGTATATCCAGAGCATCATGCGGAAGCTGAAAAGGGGGTCCGCCATCAAGCGGGAGACCGCCCTCAACGGCATACGGAAAGAACTGAACCTCCGCTGACAGAAAGGCGGAAATCATAGGAAGAAGGACAGAAAATCGTGACAGCACCAACCATAATGGAGAAGTACAAGGCGGAGTACAAGAAGGCTTGCAGACGGATTCCGGACCGCCGGACCGAGCTGGAGTACGTCAACCAGGCACTGACCGGAAACCGTGCCGCAAAGAACACGCTGATTTACAAGTATGTGCCGTTCCTGTACGCTATGGCGATAAAGATCAAGCACCGCTATAACGCGACGATAGACGAGATGGTGAACGCGTCTATCATGGGCTTCGACAAGGCTCTAGCCGAGTTCGACAAGACCCGAGGGACATCGTTCTACACTTACTACATTCCGAAGGCGTACAACGAGATGCGTAAGGAGTGCTACGGCTCCTTGCTGGTTCACCGCTCCGAGGGCAAGCTGAAGAAGCAACGCACCGAGGAAGACCTGAAGACCGTGTCGGTAGTCTCCATATACAAGGAGGACGATACCGGTAGGTCTATCATGGACGCGTTGACTTCCGACGCAACGACGGACGAGGACTCCAGAATCCAGGAGGTCAATACCCTCGTGGACGAGTTCATGTCGGTGCTCCCTCCGGTAGAGAAGGAAGTCGTGAACGAGTTTTATATAAACAATCCAGATGGCATATCCTTGAACCAGATAGGTTCGAGCCTCGGCATCTGTCGTGAACGTGTCAGACAGATCAGAAACCGTGCTCTCGAACGTATCAGGCAGTCAGCCAAGTTCGAGGATGTCGTCGCAAGCGAGAGATGTGCATGAGCAACAATAGCAGACCAGTCGACTGGCTGGAATACATCCGTCAAGCAAAGCAGAAGCCGTTCGACATGGCTCAGCTCCGCTGTGACTTCCCGGCAGACGTGATATTTGCCGACGGTCTCAACAGCGAGCAAGCCCAGGAACTGTTTGCAATCGACGAAACCGTGGACACGCTTCCCACGTTCTCCAACGACCGCGAGACAATAGTCAAGCAAGCGTTCGGATATTTCGCGCTGGAAATGAAGCTCCGTCTGTACAAGAAGGAGCTGGAGAAGAACTACGGCGTCCTCATGACCCAGTTGCTCGAAGCGTTCACCAAGAGCTACTCGTCGAAGCCTATGGACGGCTTCGGATGCGACGACGCGATAAAACGGATCCGAGACTATGCCGACCTTGTCGTGTCCAGGGAAAAGAAAGAAGAGGAGTACATGGACACCAAGCGTATCGAGGACGAACTTAAAGGATTAGATAATGTTTGAAACCGGTATCAACCGAGCTCAGGTGCTGAAGTTGCTGGACAACAACGGCTTCGAGTACAACAGTGACACAAAGAAATTCGAGTACGAGGACGACGACGGCGTCAAGCTGGAGTTCCCTATCGTATGGCTTGACGAAGACGAAACCAAGCTGTACGACCTCGCCTCGGTTCGACAATACCTAATAAAGCTGTTGGACAGCGTCAAGCTGCACCAGCAGATGAAGAAGACCGCGTCAGACCAGGCGTTCATGGACGAGGTAAGTGCCGCTCTAAAGGAGTTCGGCATGGAGTACGATACGGACAACGACCTATTCGCATACCAGCAGGACGGAGTATACATCTTCACGGCTCCGCTAGACTACATCGTGGCTACGGTAATATCTGAGCGGAAGAAACTGGAATCGTCGCCGGAACTGAAAAATGATAAACCTACCACTAAGAAACTGGTGACGACTGTTCTGGAATACATGAGGGACACCGCCATCGAAGAACGGAAGGAAAGGGAAGCCAATGGCAACAAAGAAAATCAATCCGCCGGTTGACGAAGAAGAGAACAAGACCGATATAATGGACGTAGAAGACGTCGTCGAGGATGTCTCCGAAGAGGAGGAAGACACCCGCGAGATCGACCTCGACGAGGACGACTATGGACGCTTGTCCGAATTTGAACAAGCGATGGAGGAACTGGACTGACCTCCTTCCCTTGACGGACAAGCGTTTCCAAACTATAATTTGGAAACACAAATCCGGAGAGAGACAGATGCCAGACCAGAATGAAACCACGTCGTCGCAGATGCGAAATCTCGGCGAGACTCTTACACCACACAAGTACTCGGCTACCTATGTACGAGAGGGTACGCAAGGAAAGAAGCGTACCGTCTTGCTGATACAGCTAAGGGACGAGAACGACAAGAATCTGTGCGACCACATCTGGGTTCGCTATAACCGCTTCATGGACCATCTGAAGCCGGGGAACAACATAACGTTCACCGCGACCCCAGTACGATACATCAAGGGGTACAGCGGCGATAACCACGTCCAGTCCGACTTCCACATGGACGTGACTCTTACCGACATCAAGACAATAAGAGTTCTTGGCAACAACCCTGTCATCGCCAAGAACAACGCCGAGTGGGAAAAAAAACACCCGGACCTTGTTCAGAAGCAGAAGAATAAGATACAGAAAGGCAAGAAGAAATAATGTTCGTAGAAGGATTTTTGCACATTGGGCAGTTCCTTTCCGACGGTCTCAACCGTAACGCAGAGGAACTGACTAGGGAACAGATAGACAAGCTAAGTCCGGACCAGCTGAAGGTTGTCATCGTAGACCTTCAGAGCTCGCTCAAGAAGGCTAAGCAGGAAAACAAGAACAAGAGCGACCGCATCTGGAAAACGTTCTTGAAGCTCTAAACGCTTGACATTTTTGCGACTGCTTGCTATATTTTATTTTAAATAAGAGGTTATTATGAACGCATATACCCGTACCGAGAACGGTGCTATTGTCCACGCATCGACCGGTCATACGTTACTTGATATGAATTTCAACGCCCTCGGACTTCGCAAGGTTCCGGAGGCTGACATCGTACGCCTTTTCGAGAAGGCATATTCCGAAGACGGTCTGCTCGCCGTCCGCTGGCTCTTCTACGCCGGTGACGTCCGCGAGGGCATGGGCGAACGCCGTCTGTTCAAGACGATTCTTCCGACCGTCATCGCCAAGTTCCCCCACCTCATCAAGTTCGTGGGTGAGTACAACCGTTTCGACTCCCTCCTCCCGCTGCTCGATGACGACCGCACTGCCGGCATTACTCTTGCATACATCAAGGAGGCCGTCCTCGCTGACCTCGCCAAGCTGAAGGAAGGCAAGTCCGTTTCCCTTATCGGTAAGTGGTTGCCGTCCATCAACACGTCTTCGCAGAAGACCCGTCACTACGCACAGATTATTTCTCGCAACCTCTTCGATGACCACAAGACCTACCGCAAGGCTTGTGCCGCTCTCCGCAAGGCTATCGGCATCGTCGAGACGAAGATGTGCAAGGGCGAATGGGATTCCATCGAGTATCCGAAGGTTCCTGGCGTGGCTGTCCACCGCTACCGCAAGGCTTTCAACCGCAACGACATGGTTCGCTTCGCTGACTTCAACGTCCAAGTCCTCAAGGGCAAGGAGCATAAGAACTCCGCTACGGTGTCCCCGGCTGAACTGGTATACGCATACATCAGCGATTGGTGCTGGGGTGGTCTTGACAAAAAGTACTCTCCGGACGTGTCCGTAGAGGCGTCATGGAGTGCATTGCCAGACTTGATGAAGGACGGCAAGGATATCCTTCCGGTTTGCGACATTTCCGGTTCTATGGGTAATAATACGATTGACCCGAAGTCCAAGATTCGTCCGATCCACGCATCTGTCGGCTTCTCCATCTACTGTGCTACCAATAACAAGTGTGAAGCCTTCAAGAACAAGGTCATGACGTTTAGCTCACACCCTGAGCTTGTCAGCGTGTCTGGCAACTCGCTTGCACAGGATATCACGCTGATTATGCGTAGCGGCAATGTCGGCTTCAACACGAACGTAGTCGCAGTGTTCGAGCGATATCTCAACGCTTTGATTGCGAACAAGATTCCGACCAATGCTGTTTTGCCGACCGTCGTCATCTTCTCGGACATGGAGTTCGATAGCGATGCTCCGATGCACATGGGATTCCGCAACAACGACCGTACCTTGTTCGACGGCATCCGTGCCAAGTTCAAGTCGTACGGTTACGACTTGCCGCGTATGGTTCTCTGGAACCTCTGCAGCCGTACCGGCGGTGCTCCTCTCCGCACGAACGACGCCGGTCTCGTGATGATTAGCGGTCTTAACCAGGCTACTATGGACATGGTGTTCTCCGACCGAGTCGACCCGTTCGAGATTCTCAAGGAGAAGCTCAACGGCAAGCGTTATTCCCAGATTACCTTGGATTAGTAATATGTCCGATAAGTTCGATGAAGCATGCTCTATCCTTCGGCGTCCGGAAGTTCCGGTGACGCTGAAGGTTTCCGCAGACGAGAAGCTCGCCGTTGCCACGCTCATGTGTAGCACAAGCGATGTCGTCTTTACGGTTTCCGAATCACCAGACGGAAACAACGTGACCATCACCAAGTTTCCGGTGACAACTTCTGTATACTCGTCGGATCTTCGTTGCGATATTACTGTGTCCAAGGATGGTCATGAGGTCAAGACTATTGGTGACCTTGCAGCTTCCGCCGTCGTGCTTGCACAGATAGTGGACAGCTTCATGAATATGCAACGCTGGATTAACCAGTTCAAGCAGACCTTCGCGGAGGGTTGATATGTGGCTGATGGTTGTCTACTTAATTTTCGCTTGTGGCGAATCAAGAAACCTCGCTACAGTTCAGCACGAGGTCGCCTCTGAGGATGCTTGCAAAGCGCTTGCTATCACCATTATCAAGGACGCCGAGAAGGACTATCCTAATAGTGTCTTTGAAAGGTACAAAATCAAAGAGACGTCCTTCCACTGCTATCAACTGAAGTAGGTAAAATCAAAAATTATTATAAACTGCTGGTATCTTAATACCGGCAGTTTTTATGTCTAATTTTCGTGCGTACCTTGAGTCTATGGAGCAGTCGCCAACAGTACAGGCTGCTACTAATCTATATGACAATACTCCTGAACAGAAGCCGGTTGTACAGGAACCGACCGCACAGAACATAGCGACGGCGGTATCGCATAACCAATTTCCACTTGATGACAAGCAGATCAACGACCTCTGCTGTGAGCTGGAAAGCATCTGGAAACGCCGTAGACAGTTTGCCCCGATGGTACGCTACATGCGTCAATCCGGGCTTCCTTACATCGCATCCGGCTCGTCCAGAATGGTCTTCAAGCTCAACGACAAGAAAGTCCTCAAGCTCGCAAAGAACATCAAGGGTATCGACCAGAACGAGACCGAGGCGGACTACGTGCTTAACCAGACAGAAGGCATTGCCCAATGGTACGGCGTTTCTAACGACGGTATATGGATTGTGAGCGAGTTCTGCCAGAAGGCTCACCAGAGCGATTTTAAGCGTCTTCTGGGCATTTCTTTTGCTGACTACGTCAACTATGTCAACTACATAGTAAAGGAGCGTAGCGGCAACAATAGAACGTGGTATATCCATGCTACACGCCCGGAGAATTTCGAAGAATATGCCGAAGCCGAGAATCTGCTGGGCGGTATCAATTACTACATCGGAAACTGGGATCCGCCTCCGGGCGACTTGTGCCGTATATCCAGCTACGGCATCAATACGGACGGCGAGCTAGTCCTTGTCGATACCGGGCTATCCAATTCAGTATACGAGAATCACTACCATAAGCGTCGATTCTAGCAAAAAAGGCTTGCCTTTCGGCAAGCCTTTTACATTATGACAAAGAAAAATTATTTCTGCTTCTTTACCGACCGCTCGACCACGACACAGTCCTCCGAACACTTCGGGTCGTTCTTGAATCTGCGCTTGAGGACATTGTCCAGACCGTCCAGAACCACCTTGAGGTCTTCTGACGCGATTCCCGGCTCGTTCTGCCATCCCTCGTAGTCAATGTAGACCTGGGCGATGTAGAATATGCCACCAGGAAAATTCTTCTTGATGATTCTACCGGTGCCGTGGTGCTTTCTGTTACGGAACCACCACCAGATCCTTTTCAGACCGAGGTAGATTCCATAAAGAATCAGCATGATTACCGCTGATACAAATATGCTTCTAGCCATCTTCTAGCCCTGTCCTTAGCTTTGATAAGCAGTTGTTTAGTGTTATTGCGTATGCCCTCATTTCATCCGGACGGTCTGGTGTCGCATCCTTCTTCCATTCCCTTATGTTCGGCCACATGTACGTCTTTACTAGGTGTCGCATGCCCTCGTTGACCGGAAGACGCCATATCATCCTGAAGAGGGTGTACTTGGCGTCTAGCATGGTCTTTAGGTCTGGAGCGTTGTCAACTGACTTGACCTGTTCGGCGATGTCGTCGGCGGTTGCCCGGATGAACGGAACTCGTCTAGTTATTCCCCTGCCCATCGTCCGACCCCTGCTGAGGGTTGAACTGGCCGGTAGTGTAGGTTTCGGCGATGATTAGGAACGGCGTAGAGTCTTCCTTCTCAGCATCCTTCACGACAAGCTTGTGGATCTTCTTCGTGCCGATAAGACCTTCCTGGTAGTCGAGCAAGTGAACCTTCATCCACTCACGAGTGGTGCGGTCACACTTTTCGAAGCGGATAACGTAGAACTTGTCGTCCGGCTTGGACTTGAGATAAAGCATGTCGCTATGCCAGCAACCGACTAACTTGTGTGAATTTTCAGAAACTAACTTAAGCGCGGCCATAACACCTCCAAAAGTAAAAAATAAAATCGTGCCGTCACTACGATGACGACACGATTAAATATAGCAAAAAACGCATTTTAGGCAACTTTCCGAAGCGATTTCCACTTAAAATAGTAGCCGAAAAGGTTTCTGTTGCTGATGAACCGCTCTACCGCAGAATCGCTCAGTCTGTCTCCGGCATGGTAGAGAAGCCACAGAGTGACGTCCAAGCGGTGGCAACGGCTGATGTTGCGGAGTTCCTTGATACGCTTCAGCTCGGCATCGGCAATCGGTCTCACGCCCTCGTCGATTTCGGCAACGAGGTCTACGTCAATCGGGTTCTTCGCGTCGAAGATGCACTGACCAGTGGCGAAGTCTACTCGCCTGTCGAAGAGGACGAACGTGTTCATGTCGATGTGGTTGATTATCTTGTCAATGGTGGAATCGCTGAAGTATACGCCATGTACACGTTCAAGCTCGTCATTGGCTGAGAGAATCATGTCGCCGTTGCCAAGAAGACGTTCTGCACCGCCCTTGCCGAGAATGGTGACGCTATCCACTGCGGAGCTTACCTTGAACGCAATGCGGTAGGGCAAGTTAGCCTTGAGGTCGCCAGTAATGACCTTTACGGACGGACGCTGAGTCGCAAGGATAAGGTGGATGCCCACCGCCCTGCTCTTCTGTGCGAGTCGCTGAACGAGCTGAGTGAGTTCTGCACCGCTCGTCATCATCAGGTCGGCAAACTCGTCAACCACGCAGACGATGTACTTCATTTTGAGGTCGCAACCCTTCGTCAGCGGAACTTCCTTGATTTTCTCGTTGTAGGACTTGATGTTCCTAGCGTTGTACTTGGCGAGGAGCGCGTAGCGACGTTCCATTTCATCCACGAGCCAACGGAGTCCCGCCATAGACTCCTCTGACGATACGAGAACCTTGTTGTTCACGCAGTTGGGGAGGTTGGCGTACATGCCGAGTTCAACGCCCTTCGGGTCAACGAGGAGCATGTCAAAGTCGTACATGTCAACACGCTTGATAAGGCTCGCGATGATGGAGTTGATGCAGACGGACTTTCCAGATCCAGTCATGCCAGCAATGAGCAAGTGCGGAGCTTTGGCGAGGTCTATGGTCTTCGTATCGCCCGTCACGCCCACACCGATTTCGAGGGGGAGCGTCATTCCGTCATTCTTGTCAGTGACAAGGTTACCAGGCAACACCACCTTGCGGTTCGGTGCGGGGATATCAATGGCGAGGACGCCCTTCTCGGGTACGGACGTGACGGACACCTTAGACACGCGGAGACCGAGGGCTATGTCGTTCGCAAGGCTTTCCACTGCGGAAATCTTGACGCCCTCGGGAAGCTCAATTCCGATGCGGAGGAGAACCGGACCGCATTCGATTGTCTTTACCGACACGCCCTTGATACCGAAGCTAGCAAGCACAGACACGAGCTTGTCGCCAATGCCATCGGGTGCGTTGTTGCTGAGGTCTCCCTTCTCGCCATAGAAGTGTTCGGTCATGTACTTGCCGACGCTCTTGGTTACCCTATTGAGCATGAGCCTTGTACGTGCGTCTAAGGTGAGACCAGGAATCTCAAGTGACTTGATAACGAAATCGTAGTTCATCGGTTAATTCTCCTTGCCTTAATATAACTTCTGTGATTCAGATTGTCAACAGAAAAGTTACGCAGTTCCTATATCGTACGGACGGAAGCCCGGACGAAACATCACCAGTCTATCGTGCCGTTACGCTTCGCCCTTGCCGACGGGAAGTTGATGCGCCTGTAGAGCACTTGCTTCTTCACTCGGCTGTCGGTAGAGAGCGACACGTCGATCTGCTGTTTCGGTATCTCCATTTCAAGGTAGTACATTCGGTAATCGTCAACCTCGTCGAAGTTGACGGCGTCAAAGAAGCGGAACCCCGACTTGCTTGCTACGATGTCTGGGCAGCTGTTAACGCCTATGACAGTAACCACGTTGGAGTAGTCCCTGTTGTGGTCGTAGTAGCAGTTGAGCTTGCCCCGCTCGTCTGCAATTCGTACGAGGTGGTATATGTATACCTCGTCGCACGAGAGGTCTTCGTTGGGCGGCTCCGCGATGGAACCCAGATAGGTACAGGACGGCTTGCCGTTCACTATTACTGGCAGCGTGGTCATGATGGACACCGTGCTTGTACGTGCGTCCTGGATGTCTATACGGACGTCCTTTCGTGTGAACGGAACCTTGACGTGTTCGGCAAATGCGGACACCGCCGTCATGAGCGATAGCAATATGGCGAGCTTTTTCATTGCGTTACTCCTTTTTATCGAGTCTAGCTTTGGCGAGTCCATCGACTTCGTCCTTTGCGAAGTCGTACATGCGTTGGAGAGCACACTTAAGGTCACGAATTTCACCCCATGTGATTGTCACGTTGCGACGCTCGACTTTAGGGATGACCGCACCCTCGATGCGACTATACATCGGTCCAGTCTTGATGAACTGTCCGTCAATTTCAACGACGTCGAGCATCTTGGTGGCAATCTTGTCCGCCTCTGTAGTCAGTTCCAAGAGCTTCTTGAGGTTCTCGTTGAACTCGGTTCTTGTCATGTGAGTTTCCATAATTACTCCTTGTTCGGTTGCACTGTTTCGATATGTCGCGGACAGAAGCCCGGACGAAATTCAGACAATAAAGAAAGTCGCCCGATTTCTCGGACGACCCCCTATTCTATCTCCACAGGAAATCTTGTTAAAGCCCAAACGTGTCGTGACCGCGTCTCCATGCGATTGTCTTTGCTGACAAGTACTTCGGGTCCTTGCAACCGGTCATGCCTTGAGACTTGAGGTCGCAATGGTTCGGGTCGTAGTCAACCTTCTTGGTAGCCGGAGTTCCGGTGCCGAGGAACTTGCCAGGGTTGGATGCCGTTGCGTCGTCGAACGTCTGACCTTCCGGCATCTGGAACACCTTTCCAGTCACGGTTGAGTAGTACACCTTCTTGTCTGGCGAAACGATCCAGCCGATGCTCGTTTC